>VOFC01001536.1_pt1 | contig 34001 bp, 51 predicted proteins | sample 5384161 | NCBI WGS metagenome assembly VOFC01 (sample SAMN12384722, study PRJNA508395) | human gut metagenome | isolation source: healthy gut B | host: Homo sapiens
ATCACAACTTACTAAATGTGCATCTGAATTAATAGCTGGATTTTTTGGAGCATTTCCATAGGTAAAACCGTTTGTCCTAACGTAATCTGTAATAGATTTAGCTTCACTAAGAAATTTAGTTACAAAATCATCATCGCTTCCTATAGAACTAATTGGCGTACTTGTTGAACTTGAACTTCCACTTCCACCTAATATCGGAGCATCCACTGCAAATTTTGAATTTTTAACATAAACTGTTATCTTTTCACTCTCAAGCTTTTTTTCATTCATATCATTAACAATATTGTTCGAAAAAGCCACAATTAAATTCATTACAAATACTGCCAATGCAAGTGAAATTACCGATTTTATCCAATTTTCGACTAACTTTTTAGCTTTCAAATATTGATTAGGTTTTTCTCCTTTTTTCCATTAATCAATCCCGAAAATGGTAAAATATTAATTGTTGGTGAAATTCCAGAAACTACAGTCACTATAGACATATATATAAGAACAACAATCATAGCTCCACATGCTATATATAAAAATACTCTATATGCATTTCTAACAAAATTTTTAATTGTTTGAAATTTCTCTTCTTCCTTCTCTTTTGTTATCCTTTTATCCGCTGTCTTTTTTATTCTTAGAATTACTTTTTGCTTTAGTTTTATTTTCTCCAAAAAGTCTATTCCTAACAATCCCGAATTATCATATAATATATCTTCAATTGTTGTCTTTATTCCAGCTGGTAATTTTTCATTTGTTATCAAATCTTCTGCATCTATTAATATATCATAATCTTCTGGCTCTCCATCTTCTTCTACAGTTTTAAAATTGGCCTCTTTTTTACTTCTTCTATTGAATATGCATATATATTATTATTTAATGTTTGACACATAATGCAAAATAGACATATACAAATCATACAAATTTTTTTTAATTACTTTTTTCAATTAATATATGCCTCCTTTTAATTATAATCTGAAATATCAATTTTGCCATTTGCATTTACTATAACTCTCAACTTGTTTTCATTTGTATTATTAAGTACGAATATTATTCCCAGTCTATCTGTATTTTCTTGATATTCGTACTTTTGAACTTCCATTGCCGTTGCATCTACTAATCCATTTTTATAAATATATTCCTTTATTGCTTTAATAAATTCACTTTGATTCTTTATATGTTTTGATATATCCTCTGTTATACCATTTATTTCAATAGAAACATTATCTAATTGATTTTCACTATATTTAGTATTACCGGTCTCTTCCTTATTATAAAAAACGTCATTAGTCGTAGAATCATTTGATGAATTTGTTGAATTTGTAGTATTTAGATTACTATTCACAGTATTATTAGTGCTGTTTTCATTTGATACAGTATTAGAAGTCACTTCATCTTGCACATTATTTTTCTCAATATTATTAGTTGTGTTCACATATTCATCATTACTAGTTGTATTTAATAATGTTAAATCAGCTATAAAGAATAATACAATAGTTAATAAAATTACCAGTATTATTATTAAAATTCCTATTACTTTTTGTTTTTTTCATAATCTATCCCTTCAATTAATTAATACGAAAATATCCAGTAATTTTGTGCTGCAGCATTAATTTCTGATTTCGTAAATTTCCTATCGTTATATCCTTTATTTATAGCATTATTTTTATTTGGATCTTTTACTATAATTCCATTATCTCCTTCAATTCCTGCTAAAACAATAAAATGTCCATGTGCTGTAAATAATCCTGGACCTTGTGAAGAAATAACCAAAGCTCCTGATTTCAATGCATTTACTACTTCATCTATACTGTTTGTTTCCTTCATAGTTCCTGGTACACCAAAATGTTCCTTAGCTGCTTGAAAATATGACCACGATGTTCCTTCTCCCCAAACATAGTATGTATTTCCACACCAACTTACTGCATCAGCTGGTGTTATTTGCTTATGAAGTATTGTAGATGCTACCATAGCAAATGCTGTAGGTCCACAACCACAGTTTCCAATATTCGAGCTTCCATATGCAACATCTGAATAATCTCCTTGGTAATATTGTACAAAACCACTTACAGACACATTTTTAGAAGATTTATTTGTATTTAAATTCTTAATGTCATATAAAACTGTCATATCATTTCTATCATTTTGGCTATTTTCAAAAGTTGTTGCTGTTGAATCCCAAACATCCCTAAAAAACATATTTAATGCTCCTAGAAAAGTCTCTGCTTCATCATCACCATTTGAATTGCCACTTCCACTGCCTGTCCCAAAATTATATGTATTATTTAACCCTACTGGCATTCCACCATTAAGACAAGAACCACCATTTTGTATCCATTCTACAGGATTTAATGAATTTAAAAAATCTTGTGATGGTATTTTATTATAATCTTTTAATAATATTTCCAATACACAACAGGTTCCATTATCATATTTATGTCCAATCGGTTGTCCTTTGTACATATACCATCCTATAACTCCGTATCCGCTGTCATTACCTTTTGCATCTCCCATAACACAAGGTATTGTTTTTCCATCTTTGGTATGTATGTCCAAATAATCTCCTGCATTACCAAATAGTGGTGTAACTGCTACTAAATATCTATTTACCCCATCAGGAGTCTTTATATATGCCCAGTTATTTTCATCAGTTAATTTTCCGCCTGCTTCCCATAATTTATTTACTTTATCCTGTCCTGTTCCAGAAATCCAAGATATATCCTCTGCTTCATATGTGGCACAACCATATTGCTTAACTTCACTTTCATCAGGTAATATAACTTTGGTTCCAGCACTAATAGGTGTTACTCCATCTTCTGCATTAACTTTAATATAATAACTATTTAAAAAAGAGAACAAAATAACAAAAATAAGTACCATTAATAAAACTTTTTTCAAAATTTTTTTCTCATATATTGCTCCCTCCTTTATTCTAATTTTTTGCTTCGTTTTTAATTATCACTATTTACTATACTAATTATAAAATCGGCATCATCTTTTTAAAGTTACTGCCATAGTAAATTTAGAATATGTAAATTCTCCACCTGTTGCATCTCTTATTGTAACTGTAAATTGGTAAACATTATCTGAAATTATCAAATAATTATCATCTATCTCATATGAATTTTGTTCATATAAAGCTTTTGATAAATAGTTTTTAAACTCATTAACATTTTTATAATAATTATTTTTTTGTACTGGATTCAATTTTGAATATACAAAATCATAATCTTTATAATTTAATGCTTGTACTACCCTGTCAACACAATATTTTGCTTCTGCTGCTGGTAAAAAAGCATTATACATATCTTTGTTTTGAACAATAGTATAATTATCTAATGAAATAGTATAGTCCATCATATTTTTTGCATTGAATACAATATTTCGCTGACTTTTACAAATCGCTCTATATTCAACATATTCATTATAGTTTACAATCTTATATTCTGATAAAGTATCAGAATTTAAATCAGATATATGTTCTTTTTTATATATTGCTTAAATTCTGATATCTCTGGAAATTTAGTTTTTTATACTCATCAGATAAAATTTCATATAAATGCTCATTATCTATCAATAAATCAAATTTATATCTTTCAAATAAGCCTTTCATACATTTTTCTGTATCTTTGTCATTGTCGCTTTCATCATCATTATTATCTTTTTCAATTGCCTTTAAATATTTACTTTCAGAATTTTCCTTAATTGAAGTCTTACTATCTACAGAAATAACATCTCCTTCTTTAAAATCAAGATAATTTTTTATTCTTAAATATTCATATGGATAAATAGAAAATGTATCATTTTTTGAATCCTTTTTATCCATATAATCGAATTCTTCACGTCTTGTTCATTCGTTCCATATTTTAATTTAACAACATATAATGTCTTATTATTACTAAGAATCTGTTCATAAATTTCGTCTATTCTGAAACTTGGTGATGCAAAATCATTAAACTTTTTATAATTATCACTTGTCATATTTAACTCATTTATAACTTCTTCATCCATCATTTCAAGAGGGTTATATAAATAGTTTGATGAATAATATAATGAGGTTCTATCTTTTATCCAGAAATATATTTCCATATCTACAACTTTTGTCAATTTTCCACTATAATCACTTTGATTATTTTCATTTATACTTGTATTTGTATTTGAAATATCGTTTTTATAGTTACTTTCATCATTTCTATAATCACCGGATGTATTATTATTAATTTCATTTACTACATTATTTATTCTAGGAGAAGTTTTATCTTTACTATGTGTAAGCCATATCAAAACAATTAATAATAAAATTATTATACAAATAAATGTAATTACCATTGCTAATCTTTTTTTATATCCTCTGGTTTTTTCTTATTCATACACATATTTTCCTTTCATTTTTTAATTCTTTAATCTACCAAATGCATAAAAATGCTCACCATTCCACCAACCATTATCATATTTACTGATTTTAACTCCTCCTGTGTCGTTACTTCCGGTATCAATAATCCATTCTCCTGATTCTCCATCAACACTCATTTGTCCTAAATATATACCAACGTGTGTAATTGTTTCATTTGAAGAATATGTCCCTTGCAAAAAAAAAATTAAATCTCCAGCCTTTCTATCATTGGCATCTACTTTTTCACAATATCCATCAAATATTCCCTGTGCCGTTGAATCTGGTATCTTTTTAACTCCAGAATGTGCTAAACAATGTATTGTCCAAGAAGAACAATCATAATAATCCATACAATTATCATAACTTAAGTTACTATGATCCATCTGATAAGGCTTTCCCTTATTTTTTACAAATTCATCATACATAGCCTTTATTTTCTCATCTGTAATACCTGTTGATGAATCACTAATACTATTACTTCCCCTAAATCAATTATTCCAACACCATCTAGTACAAACATAATTCCTATAATAATCATAATAGAAAGCAAAATTGTTATAAATATTGTTACTATTCTTATCTTCTTAAACAATTGTAACCTCCTTTATTAAGCCATTCCTCCACCTTGAAGCTTATCTTGAACCTGTCTAGGTACAAAAACTGTTGATCTATTTACTTGTGGCTGAGGACTATTAGCCTCTAAATTCTTTCCATATTCATTTTTACTACTTGTTGTTCTTTGTGAATATAACTTACCAACTGCTGTTTCAATATCTTGTTTCATTTCGTCATGCTGTCTAGCCTTATATATTTCTTCGAATCTTGATTTGTTATATTCTGGATGCTTTTTTGCATAACTTGCATTTGCTTTTAAAGTTTTGTTTTATTATTTCTTCTACAACAGCTCTATCTCTTTTATCTTTAATATTTTCTAATTGTTCTTGTAATGCCGCTGCACCTTCTTTTCCTAATACACTTCCTGCATCTTCAGGGTGATCAACTATTCTTTCTTTTTAATAATTGCTCTATGAATTCTGAATTTTCGCTTTCTTTATCACCTAACAATTTAGCTTTTTCTTTCTCATATTCTTCCTCTTTTTTGTTCTAAAGGAATATCATTTCTCTTGTTAATATTTTCTCTTGCTTGTTCTTCTATTTCTTTTACTTCATCTGGGCTTAATTCACGTTCAATTTCATCTTTGAAATTCTCTTCAATGAAATTATGGAAATGTGTTGAAGCTGAACCACTTGTATCTTTTAGTAAGTTATTTAATGCACTCATACTTTCTTTATTCATATCAACTCTTTCATTTGCCATTTGGTTTGCAATTAACTGTTGATTTCTCTTTCTTTCTTCACTTAATCTATTAGCCTCACTTGCAACTTTTCTCATATCGTTTGTATTCATTTCAGGAACAGTTTGAACAAGTTGTCTAAATAATTCCGTTTTATCATATCCTTCACTTGAACCTTCATTTCCTGAACCAATTCTTCTGGTTTCGCTTACTCTTGTTAATGAATATAATTTAGCTTTTTGTTCTGTACTTAATCCATTATTTCTTGAATCTCTTGCAATTCCACCCATTCCAATCATTGTTACATAATCATTTGAACTTTTGTTAACCATATAATGTTGTCTTTGTAAGTTATATCCATTTTGCTTAGATAAATTAACATCATTAAGATTAACATTAATATTGTTTCCTGCGGCAAGTGCTGGTACTACTCTATTATTTCCTAATCTAAGTATTCTCTTACCATTACCTGTTGTATCTTCAGGTAATTGATTAACCAAATTAACTTTTCCCTTACCCATATAACCATTATTAGTTAATTCTTGTATCTTAAGTCTCTTAGCTTTAGGTGCATATAAATTTCTAACAAATAATGACTTTGGTTTAGAAGGTCCTTTAATTCTTAAATCTCTTGTTGTAATATTTCCTATTCTTGATTTTATACCATTTACATCACCATAAATATAGTTGTTTGTTGCTCCTGTAGGCTTGATGTTAACTCTTCCTTGCGATATAGCATTTCTAACACCTTGCCCTTGAGTCATTCTTACTCTTCCTCTATTTGTAGCATTTAAAAATATTATTTGCATTTTGAGTTAATCTACGTGCTCCTTTTGATTTCACATTGTAGATCATTCCTCCACCTTGAAAAACAGGTCCCATAATTTGACGTCTTGCTGCAAATTTATTCATTACATTTCCATTTTGGAAAACTCCACCAATTCCATTTACAAGTCCAACTACAGCAGTAACGCCCATTCCACCGCCCATTGCTGGCATACCCATACCACCGGCATTTGATTGCGTAGCAGGTACTCCGCCATTTATATTACCATTATCTACACCTCTCATCATAGGTATTCTATTCTGACTAAATCCTACCTCAGTTCCTACATTTGCAGAAGCAGGAGTACCTGAAACTTCTGGATTAGATAAAGGAGCCTTATCCAATATTTTAGCCTTAGGTCTTTCACCTTCTCCTCCACCAATTAGTTTAGAAGATGAATAACCATGTAAAGACATAGATATTGCTTTTTTTAATTGAGATTTCATAATCCAATAACCTCCTACTACAGAAGCTATCGATAAAAATATCGTTAACAATAAATTCATTTTTATTTTCCTCCTTTATTAAATCGCATAATTTAAAATTAATGTATAAATCATTGATAATAGTACTTGTATAAGAGATAAGCTAATATACAAACCTGCCCATCTTCTAAAACTCATCATTCCTTCTATATTTAAAATGTGCAATGCAGCTGCTATTGGCCCTATCATTGATAAAATCCATAGAGCAAACATTCTAACTATCATAAATATTATTACTGCTAAATTAACCCAAGCAAGTACAATAAATCCTAAAGTATACAGTCCTTTTTCTACCCACTCATCAACATCTTCGATTCCCGCCATATATCTTGCATATCCAGCTGCAGTTGTACTAAAACTGTATCCTGCTGTTTCTACATTAACTCTAATTGGTAATTCAGCATTTTCTCTATTTTCTAAACTTTTAAAAAAATGTATCACTTCCAAAAATACATAAGCCCATTATTACTACAGAACCAATTAACATAGCTATTGATGTTGTAAATTGTTCCAATCTTGTTTTTTTTTGCTTCTGCCTCTCCTTCCGGATTATCAAAAGAATGTCCTACAATTTGTATTCCATAAATAATTAACATTACTAGCAAAATCGCACTTGCTATATAAATAGATATATGTATTAAACCTGCCGCAAAGTTTCTTAAAATCATCCACGGTGAACCTTCATCATGATCTTTATTTCCTGTAAGAAAATTTACATCTAAAAAGTCTATATGTCCTACAGCTACATTATACAAATCTCCTGTCATTACTGGTATTTTTGTATCTTCTGCAAATCTTTTATCATCATCGTCTTCTTTTTTCAATATCTATTACTTTTTGCCAATCTTCACCTTTTCCTTTATCGTAATTTCCTACTTGAGTATATTTATTTAAATCTCCTTCGCCATCTTTTTCAAGTTCATCTTTTTCATACATATATTGCCAGTTCAAAAAAGTATGATCAGTTGCTGTTTGTACCATATTTGCAATAAACTGTGGTAAATCTCCTAATATTGCTCTTACCAAATCTAGTCCTAGTGTTATTAATGTTCCAACTGGATTATGTTGAAAGTTTTCTTTTTATTTCATTTAACCCTTCAACAGCTCCCTTAATAGTATTTACAAAATTTGTTCCAGCTTCAATTCCATTATTTACCACCTCGGTCGCAGGAGATTTAATTAAACCTCCTAAAAAGCTGTATTCTTTATCATCTATTTTTGCACTTTCACCTTTAGATATATCTTCTCCTGTATAAATATCTTTAAGTTGCGCTCTAAAATAGTAATTATTTCCCCAAGATTCTTCTTTAGCTGACATAACAATAACTGCACTCCAAGAATCTCCTTCATTATTCGAAGGTGCTCCATAAATATTTTTTAAATCTTCTTCACTAATTCCTGATATTGTTTCATAACTATCACTTCCTGTTCCGAACTCTTATTGTGTATTCATAAGCTGCATCATTCCAAGGAAGATATGAAAAAAACTTTCTTGATTTTTTTTTTCTATGGAAATAGTTGTTTTCATTTTCATTTCATTAGTTACAGTATCTCCTGTATACTGAAAATCATTTTTAAGTAACTTAATATCTTATCATATTCTTGTTTTTAGATCATCCGTCCATCCGGTATATCCACCAGATGTCCAGTTAGTAATTTGTTTATTTATATCTTTACCTACTACAGCAAAGGATTTTATATTAAACATCACTATTAATAAAACACTCAATATAAAAAATTTTACATATTCTTTTACTCACAACTACCTCCTTTCCTAAATCAATTCTTACACTATAATTGCTAATATTAATTTATAAATAAATGCTATAACTACTTGTATAAGAGACACTGTTACATACATTTCTGCCCAAGTTCCAAATCCCATCGTATTTTCTCTTCTAAAAACATTCATCGCAGCTATAATTGGTCCAGCCATTGAAAGTATCCACAAAACAAATACTCTTGCCATCATTATAACTACGGCAATAAGATTTATAAGAGCTAATAATAAATATGTCATCGTACATACAACTTTTTGTAACCACTCATTAACATCATCTGTTAGTGACATATATCTTACATATCCTGCTGCAGTTGTACTAAAGCTATATGTATTTTCAACATTAACTCTTATTGGTAATTCATAATTATCATCTTCTATACTACTATAAAATGATTTCGTTCCAAAAATACATAATGCCATTATAACAACAGAACCTATTAACATTAAAAGTGATCTTTCAAATCTTTCTAATCCCTCTTTATATTCCGCCCTTGCTCTTGGATTATCTAATGATGTCCTTACAATTTTTATTCCAAACCAAATTAATGTTATAATTAAAATTGCACTTGCTACATATATACAAATATGTATTATAGTTGCCGCAAAATCTCTTAATTTTATCCACGCTGATCCATTTTTGTGTTTAAGGGTTCCATCTGGTTTAGTTGCAGTACTTCCTGTAAGAAAATCTGCATCTAAAAAGTCTATATGTCCAACAGCAACATTATATAAATCTCCAACCGTTAATGGTATTCTTGTTTTTTAGTAAAATCTTTTGAACCATCATTATTTCCATCTTGTTCAACATCTATTCCAGTGACAACTTTTGCTCCTTTTTCATATTTTCCAACATTCGTATATAAATTTCTTTCCTTTGCTCCACTTTTGTCGCCACTTAAATATGTATATGTATATAAGACTTTTGTTCCATCTTTTAATTGAATACTATTTGCAAGCCATTGAATTCCATCTCCTATCATTCCAAAAAAATCCATCAAAGTTGAAACTATTTTTCCCCACGGATTTTTTTTCATAAAATCTGCAACCCAATCTTCAACTACTTTAGCCATAGTCTCAATTTTTTTTCTATCATCTGCAACAGTTGCATCTGCATCTTCATCACTAGTTACTTCTCCATCTATTTTATCTAAATCGTCTCCTGCAAATAATTTCTTTAAATAAATACTATATGCAAGTGTCGAATGATCAGTTCCAAAATTTCCAGATGCTTCAACAATAATATTTGTTTTCCAAGTGTATCCTTTTTTTCAAATCTGATTCAGTAACACCTTCATCTAATCCCCACCATTTTTTAACTCTTAAGCGTATACCTTGTATGTGGTGCCTTAACCGTATATGTTATTGGTAATCCACTCTCTCCGGAATTGTATTTTATACTTACCATCTTTGGCTTCTACTATTTTTAAATAGGTTTTAAATTTCATTTCCTCTTTTAATGAACTACCTTCATAGCCCAATTTTTTTAGATTTTATTTCTTTTAGTATTTTTTCTGATGTATTACCTTCACCTTCCCATCCTATTACTAATACATGTTTAGGAAAGATTCCCAAATATTTATCTCCATAATCATCTTTTATAAAACCATAAGAACAATTTTCGAAAAGAAACAAACAAAATATTAGAATTATAAATATTTTGATAATTTTTTATTCATAATTTGTCTCCTTTCTTTCTTACTTTAAATTACATTTAATATTACTGTGTAAATTATTGTTATTGCTACTTGTATCATTGAAAAAAATAGCATATAATCTAATCCATGTTCTAAAACTCATTGGTCCTTGTCTTCCAAATACATAAAACACTGCTATAATTGGACCTATTATTGATAATCCCCATAATATAAACATTCTTGCTATCATTAATAATATTGCTAAAAGATTTACAATTGCTAAAATTATATATATAAATGTATATATAAATTTTTGCAATGGTTCTTCTAAATCTGTCGTTAATGACATATATCTTATATATCCTGTTGGTGTTGTACTAAAACTATATGTATCCTCTACATTTACCCTAATTGGTAGTTCGTAGGAATCTTCGCTTTTTATTGCATCACAAAATGCTTTCGAACCAAAAATACATACTGCCATAAATAAAATTGTTCCAATTAAAATTCCTAGTGCATTTCTTAACCTAGCTAATCCTGCTATTGCATCTGCTCTTCCTCTCGGATTATCTAATGTATGTCTCACTATATTTATTCCATACCAAATTAATGACATAAGTAATATTGCACTTGCTATATATATACTTATTCTTATAATTGCTCCTGCAAAATCACTGAAGTTGTTCCATATAGAGCTTTTGGGAATGTCTTAATCCTTTTCCGTCTGCTTTTTTAGATTTATTTCCAGATAAAAAATTAATATCTAGAAAATCCACGTGATCTGAGGCTATCCCATATAAATCTCCAATAATTAACGGTATCTTCGTTGATATATCGAAATCATCTTCTCCATTGTCATTCTTATCTTTTTCTACCGTAATTGCTTTTTTACAACTGCTTTCCCTTTTTATACTCACTTATCTTGGTATATTTATCTCTATTTCCAACACCATAACTATGATCATACGAACTTAAAGTAGGTGTATTGGTTCCGCCCAGATTTTATTTGTTCTTCTAAAAATTTTAATATTCTCTTATCTGTTTCTGTCGTATAATGCAATCCATCTGCTGTCTTATAACCATTTGACTTTAACTCAGCATAAAGATCTATAAAAGTAACATCTGAACTTAATCCATTTTTCAATGCACTGTTAAACGCTGTTATATCTGAGTCTGTTGCATATGGATCATTATCTACAGGACCTACAGAAGCAAAAAACACTTGCGCACCTTTTGATGTCCATTCTTTTGCCTTATTATTAATTGCCTTTATATAATTATCTTTATTATATAAATCATTAACCCCCATAAGAATAACAAATGATGTTCCTGATTTTGCATAACCATCAACTGCCGGAAAAGCTGTACTCGTCATCCAGTCATATCCCATACTAACTTTACATTGGAATATATTTGATGAACTTGAATTCACTTCACTCAATCCAACCGTACGCGAATCACCTATAAAAACAATTTGATTCGTTGATTTTGTACTGCTTTTTTTGTAGTTGTTCCATCCCCATATATACCTGTATTATCAACTCCATCTTTATTATCTGTAGCCAAATCCTTATATGTATATAAAACAAGTGTATCTCTATATGTATCATCAGGAAGCGCATGTACTAGGTTTGCAAGCCATTGTGCTCCATCTCCTAATACATGTCCTAGAGGATCCATAATAGTTTCCATTATTTTTCCTCCTGGATGCTCACAAAATTCTTCGACCCACTCTGACGTAAAATTCGTAATAGCTGACACAACATTTGCAACTGTATTGCTTTCTGTTTTTCGCTTATCTGAACTTCATTAATTTTATTTAAGTCTGCTCCTGTATATAATGATTTTAACCATATATTATAAGCTCTTTCTCCTTTTTGCGCTCCAACTATAATATTTGCATTCCAAGTATATCCTACTGATAAATTGCTTTTTTTTACATTTTCATCTAAACCAAAAATTTCTTTTAATTCTTTTTTATTGTAAAACGTTGATTAGCTCCTCCTACTCCTAAACCATATTTTATTGGATATCCTGTTTCTCCAAACTGAATTTCATATGTGTTAAGTATACTATGATATTTAATTATTTTTATATATGTATAAAATTTCATTTCCTCAGTTGGTTTACTTCCATTATATCCCAATTTATCAGTATTAAGTTGTTCAACAATTTCTTTGTCTGTTTTGACATATATATTGCACTATCAACTACATACACAGGAGGATGCGTTATTTTTTCTGATGCCTTTTCTTTATAGAAATCATCTTTAACAAATCCATATGAAAAATTGCTCACAAAAAGAGACAAGAATAAAATAAATATAATTGTCACTAATTTAAAAAACTTTTTTTCCATTTCTTGTCTCCTTTCTTAAAATTATGCAATATACATTATTATTTTTTTGTATTCCTGCTACCACTAAAGGTAAAAACAATAGTACTATATAAACTCTCATAAAATGTCCAAATGTCAATGCATTTCTAGCATTATTTCCTTCTGTTGGTGTTCTTCCAAGCATAGAATATACAGCAGTAAATGGTGCTACTATTATTAAAATTCCAATTATTGCCATTCTTGCAAACATAACTCCAAACCATAACAAATTAATAAGTTCAATAATCATATATAAAAGTGAATATCCTAATGATGCAAGTACATTAGAATTTAGAGTCATATATTTTAAATAACCTACGACATTTGTATTAAATGAGTATACATTCTCTACATTAACTCTTATTAAATATATCGAATTATTTCCATTTAAGAATATTTTTAATAATTTGTTATACAAATACATCATTATTATCATTGCAAAATACACACATCCGAATTATAAGTACTGCTTTAATAAAATTATCCATTATCTGTCTTGATTCAAAAGCTCCTTGTGGATTATCCCCTAATGCCGAACGTACAAATAAAATACTTCTCCAAATTAACATTGTTAAAAGTAATGCCGCTGCAATATACATTGCAATATGACTTGCACTTGAAACAAATTGTCTTATACCTTTCCATAATTTATTTGAATTACTACTTTTTTGTATTATAAAAATCTATATCAAAAAGTTTCACTTTGCCTATAGATGAACTATAAAAATCAATTGGCATAACAGGAATTTCTGTACTAGATGTATATATTGTTTCTTTTTTACCTTGTTTATTATCTGCTGTACTAGAAATATTTGCTTCTTTTTATTATTTTATAATCCTTTTCTTCAGTTTTATTAGAAGTATCTGATTTTGCATCTTCTACTTGTATTTTTTGTTTAAATTTTTATTTGCTTCAATATCTCCTTTTGAATATGTGATTTTTTAGCATCTTTCCATTTCATATTAGTTCCTGCATAATTTAATGCCATTTGAATTCCATCACCTATTACGTGAAATATTCAAGCAAAAAATTCAATAATCATATCTTTTTTGTTTTGTGAATTTGTTTTTCCTGCACTCGATGAAAATACACCAGTAGTACTTACACTAACCTTTTGTTGATTAAACGTTTCACCTTGTTCATTATATGAATCACTACTTCCCATATATATATCTATAATTTGAGGATCATTTTCTCCAACTTTCATAGAAGCACCACAATAATCCAAAATAATTGCATTATATAATTCTGTATCTCCATTTTCCTTAAATTGAAATTGAAAAGTTTCAAATTCAGTCGAACTTTTGCTTTGAGTATCAGGTCCTGTATGTGAATAATGTATGTAATCTTTCCAACTTGCATCAGTATAATATTTAAAATATGCATATGAAGCAATTGCCGTAACAACATAATTTACACCATTATAATTAAATTCATACCATCCATATTTAGGATTTTGTGTAAAATCTGATACAGAAAAGCCACTACATGTCGCGGCTCCTCCAAAATATGTTAACTTAAAGCCTTGTTTTTATCAATTTCGTCCATAGTAGGATTTGGTTCAGTATCATGTGGATACACTCCTGTTGGATAATCCGCAAACGAGACATTTACAAATAAATATTCAATTAAATTTATCATAATTATTGCCATAATTATAATCAGCTTGCTAAATTTCAAAAATTTTTTCATATATTTACTGCCCTCGTATAGATATCCTTTTCTAACTCTCTTTTTTGCCAACTTATTCAAGTTAGTCTCAACAAACTTAAACTCTTTCTGAGTTGGAGTAATTTGAAGAATAGCTGTTCAGAACCAACCTTCAAAAGTCCTTCACCCCTAGTACAAGTAACCAAAAATGATGCCTCTCCAGAACTTAATTTAAATACTTCTTGTAATAACGCTATTTCTGATTTATCTTGTGCTAAAAATAATTTCGTATCTGAAGATGTAAGTACTGACTGAGCCTCTGGTTTTTCATAAAAATCTTGGAATCTTTGTGAAATAATAGCTAATGATACATTTCTTTTTCTTGCACGTCTTGCCATTGTATTTAAGAAATCTACTGCCTCTGGGAATGGAAGTAACATCCAAGCCTCATCAACTATAACTCTTTTTTGTCTAGCCTTTTTTCTATCCTCACTATTTTTCTTAACAAATTTTTCCCAAATCCAAGAAAGTAAAATTTGTTGTGCAAGTGGTCTTGCAAATCTTTCTTCCAATTGAGAAATATCTAAGTTTATAAATGGTGCTCCTTCTAGTAAATCAAATGTAGATTGTCCATCAAAATATGCCATTTGACCATTTTACTCTCTTACATATTGTTTCATAACTTTTAATAAGTAACTGTAATGGAATCTATAATCCTCATTATCATTTTCTTGAGCCATATGTTCTAGTCTCTTATACCAAGAACCAATTGTAGGCATAATTTTTTCTTTCTTCCAAAGCTTCCAACATTTCTTCCATTTTCATATAAACTCATTGGATCAGATGTAATTCCTAAAGCCGCATATTCTGCCGCAACAGATTCCGAAATTATTTGCTTTGTAAGCTCATTTACTTGTTCTGTTTTTGTACTACCTTTTGCCATTGTCATTAATGCTTGTGTTACGTCCTCTACCTTATTTTCTATATTTAAAACTTCTCTTTCTCTACCTGTTATAGCGTCTTTTGCTCTTTCAACTTCTATATCAAAAAAACATTTATAATAGTAGAAGAATTTGGACTTACTATAACATTTATTCCTCCTAGTGCTTCAGCAACTGCGTAATATTCACCTTCCGCATCTAGTGCTAGACTTTCAATTCCCATAAGAACTGATGATCTTGAAATTAAAGTTTTCATTGTAACTGATTTACCAGCACCAGACTCAGCAAATATAACCATATTATAATTTGTTAATGATGGGTGGAAATTATCAAATAATATTGGTTCACCAGTTTGTTTATTTATTCCTAAAGGAACGCCAGTTGGATGTCCAACTTCTGATGTTAAAAATGGGAATACTGTTCCCATTGATGGTCTATCAAAAAATTTGCTTTTTTTGAACTGTATTTTCCATTAATGGTAAACATGTCTTAAATGCATCTTCCTGCATTGCCCACGCACTTTTATACTAACTAATGACTTTGACATTTCATTTGAAAGTAGCTTTTGTAAGTCTCTCTAAATCTTGCATACTATATGCAAATAATGTTGATACAATTGTTGCCTCATATAATTTATTAAATCCTGCAGCAATCTGGTCTCTTAAAATTTCTGTTTCATATCTTTTCTGAGAAACATCACTTTCTCTATTGATATTTCCTTTATCACTTGCCATTAATCTTTCTGTTTCTAGTTCTACAATAGTCTTATTCAAATCATTTTGAGAACTAGCCTCTGAAACTGGATAAATATATATAGATGTATTTATATCTCCAAACATATACAAACTTCTAAATAACTCTGGGAAAGTACAAGATCTTGGAAGTCCTGAAACAAAGAAACTTCTTGCATATCTTGTAACATTAGATACTATTTCCATATGATCAAGTTTAGATGCATCTATACCTGCTGGAGCTATTATTTCTTTTATAGTTTTTTATGTAATACCTTATATTCATCTTCACGCTTTTCTTCTTGGTCTTCCTCTCTTACCTTTTTCTTGAACATTGCCATTTTCTAAATCCTCCTTCTCAGTTTTAGCTTGTGTGTCTTTATCTTTTTCTATTTTTTCAATTGCACTCTCTGCAACATCTTCTCCAATATATCTCTTATGTTTTTGAATTATTTCCTTTGCCTTTTTTGAACAAGTTTTTCTTGATTTTTTTCCATTTCCATAGCTTTTATTTCTTTATCTCTTCTTGCTTCTCCAATTTTTTGATTTGCTAATGATACTGATTCTTCTTCAATCTTTTTTATCTAATAATTTTAGTTTTTTCTCTATAGCATCTGGAGCTGTTGAATATAATTCGTCAAATCCTGCTTGTTTAATTTTTTTCCATCCAGAATAAGTCTGACTCATCTCTGTTATAAGCTATATATAAAAGTTCTGTTAATTCTTCAGAATTTAAAACTTTTCCTGTTACTTGACAAGCAAATAATGAATTTATAACAGCTCTTGCTCTTGTATACAATTCTGAGAAAGCCATATTTTTTACTTCAGATTTATCAAAATCTCCTGCTACTATTTCAGATTGATAACAAGGAATAATTACATAATATCTTTTATTTAAAATACTTCTATTTAAACTTTGTCTTTCAATATCTCTAATTATATCCTCTGTATATTCTTTTAAGTTTTTTTTTGTTTTACAAGTTCATATTTTGCTTTTTTCTATTTCTGTTATTGATGATGTTTTATCTTTTAAAAGTCTATCATATTCATCTTGTAAGCTTAGGTATTTTTTATCTATATCTGATAATCTGCTCTTATATCCATCTATACTTCTTTCTAGGTTAATTGTTCTTGTTTGTATATATAATTGTACAGGATGTCTTAATGTATTTAAAAATGATATAAATCCTTGTTCTACAGAAACCTTTTCCATTTCTGACATTAAATCGTAGTTTATACCTTGGCATTCAACAACCATTAAAAACTTTCCTCTTTTTGGATTATCATATTATCTTCAATTCTATCGAAATCCATAAAGTCAATTATTGATTCTGGTGTATAAATAACCTGTGATTTTTTTACATGACTTTTTCATATTCTGCACTTGCTTTTTCTCTTTCAGCTCTTTTTTCTTTTGCTCGTATAGTAAACCATACAAAAATTAAAACTATAACTACAATTCCTATTACTCCTGCTAATAATATTATAGCTGTACCATATTATCATTACTCATCATTCTTCTCCTCCGTAAAAAAGTATATATTTTGTTTTTTTTGCATTTTAAACTTTATATATCTCATTATTATTTGATCTATATATTCTCCTCCTGCTTTTCTTGTAAGCTCAAAATTATTTGAATCTGGAATTTTGAATGATGTTATAGCAAAACCTATTAATCCAAATATTCCTGCACAAATTATTCCTAATGATGTAAAATTTATTAAACTACCTATTAATCTAAAAATAAAATACGCCATTCCGGCCATAACCGAAGTTACTATAAGTGCTTTTTGTTGTAAATATATAAAAAAATCTTCCTTCACCTTTAGTATTTCTTGGTATATTATATGGTCCTCCTGCCATAGTATCACTCCCTTTTTTAAATCTAATAATACATTTTTATTATAACATAAAAAGCAAAAAAAAAAAATACAATTTATGATAAAAAATATCATAAATTGCACTTTTTAATATAATTGTAATATTTTCGTAATATCTTTGTAATTTTATTCTCCATTTTGAACTACTTGTGTTCTATCATATGTATTTAAAGAGCTTTAACCTCCATTTACACTTATTATAAAACTTGCTATTGATGTCGCACCAAAAACTAACATTATTCCAATTATTATTGGAAACATTTTCTTCTTTATTGCTTCTCTAGTTTCTGGCATTGATGTTATTAATTCAAATCCTAAAAATGCTATCATAATAACTGTTGTTATTCCAGAAGCTATTTGTAAAAAGCCTAAAATTTTTCCTACAACTTCGGCCAAATCTGAGTACTTATCTTCTGTTGGATCTGTAGGACGTATCCCTTTTACGATTCCACTAACAGATATGCTCCCATCTGTTGCTTCCACTTTACTTTGAGGAATAATTCCAAAGCTACAAATTATAATCATAAATATTATTAACATTTTTTCTGCTTTTCTCATAATTTTATCCTCCTATCGCTCCTAAAATAAATCCAGCAATTGTAACTGCCGAAAAACTAATATTATACCTAGAATAACTGGTAACATTCTTTTCTTTAATTCTCCTTTTATTTCAGGTGTTGCAACAATATATTTGTATCCTGTTGTTCCCAAGACTAAAACTAGAACTAATCCTGATATTATTCTCAAAAAGCCAAGAAGTCTATTAACCACTGTCTTTAGGCTTTTTGTTTTCAACACAGCATCTTGTGTTAGCTCTGCTTCAAAACCACCCACATCATCACTTAACTTTGCTGCTAATATAAAATTTGGACTAAAAATATTTATTAATAATAAACTTATTAAAATCAATTCTGGCAATCTTTTTAATACATTCATAAGATCTCTCCCTTCTTTTTGTCTAAAATATTCAAAAAAAAAATTCTATCATTTTTATTATAACATAAAAAAAGAAAAAAAAAACAGTTTATGATAAAATTTACCATAAACTGTCTTTGTTCTAATTATGCAGCTACTCAATCAAGAATTTAGCAACTGATGTTGCACCGAAAACTAATACTATACCAATTATAATTGGTAACATTTTCTTTTTTCATTTCATCTTTTACTTCTGGTGTTGAAATAATATAATTAAATCCTACAATAGCTATCATTAAAACTGCAACAATTCCTGATGCTACTTGTAAAAATCCTAATAGTTTTCCTATTACTGATGCCAATCCTTCTGCAGCTGTTGTTGCATTATCACTTTTAGCCTCATTCTCTACTTTACTAATTGCATTAGTAGCATCTGCAAAACACATATTGTTAGGCATAATTACAAACATAGATACAGCTATCATTAAAATAGCAAATACTTTATAAACTGTTTTCATACGTACTCCCCCTTTCCCATAAATATATATTTTTTAAATTTAATATCTTTTTAACCAGCTCTTCCGAATGAAGCTATCATTATAGAAACTATTGCCATAGCAACTCTCCATATTACAAATGCTCCAAAACCAAATGCCATTCCTATAAAAATTGTATGTAAACTTTGTTTAGCAATGTCTCTTTGCTCTGGTGATGCTCCACTTGCTAGATACCTAACACCTGTTACTGAAAGTGCTATTGTTGATATTCCTGCAAGCAAAACTATTAATATTCTATTTATTGCCTTTACTATATTTTGAAATAATGTAAATGTTGGACTTAGTATTCCTTTAAAATCTTTTGTCGGTTCATTCATAAATGTTGATGCCGCTGAAAAAGCTTTACTTACCCAACTTCCATCATCTGCTGTCGACTTTCCTGACTTATCTGTCGCATATACGGATGTGATTGAACTTGTTAAAAATATTATTATAAAAGCAATTGTTGATATAAATATTTTTTTCATATTTCAATCACCCACTTTCTTATATATTTCTTCCTATATATTAAATACATAAAATACGAATTTTACTATACTTGCACTACAAAATAATAATACTGCTCCTATTAATAATCTTCTTCCAAAATTTAGTAATTCCAATTTTGCTTCTGGTCCTCCACCTCCATGAGGTCCTCCCATCATTCTTAATCCTAATTCTCCAGACAAATGCTCATATCCTGTTAATAACATTCCAAATCCGAATAATGCAATTGATACAACAGTTAAAATTCCTCCTATTATTTGAATAAATCCTAATATTGGATTTACAACTTGGTGAATAAATTTTACAAATGGATTAGATAATTGTTCCGCTGTTCCACTTATTCCATCAGGATTTAGGGCTTTTGTAAAACTATCTCCTGTTATGCTAGTATCTATAGTTGCTTCTTCATCTTTGTCAGTTGCAAAAATAGAATATTGTGAGCTTATAAGAAAACTAAATATTAAAACTAAAATTATTATTTTTAAACATTTTTTCATCTTTATCACCCACTATTCTTCCTTATTATAAATCTTTTTATTTTTTTTTGCAATATTTATTCAAATTTTCGACAATATTTTTATATGTTGCAATTAACATATTAACTGCCTCAATCTTAATTTTACATTAATTCTATTAATTTGTCAATACTTGGAAGACTTCGCATTTCACATATATCTAGAAAAAAATTTTGTTGACAAAAAAAAAATATCAAATAGTACAATAAAAAATATTTAATTATAGAAAGGACTTTAATTTTTATGAATTCATCTAAAATAACATTACTTTTAACCAAAAAAAAATATTCTAATAACAATATTGTTACTTATATTAATACTATCAATAATAACTTTGACATATTTATATAAAAATCCAAAAATTCCAGTTTTATGTTACCATAACATTGCAACACAAAACGAAAAAGAAAAATTATCCAGAAGAATCGGATTGGACCATCACAACAGATAATTTTAAAGAACATTTAGATTACTTAAAAAAATAATAACTATAAAACATTAACTATGGATGAATTTTACAATTGGAAAATAGGAAACTTAAATCTTCCTTATAAAAGTGTTCTTATAACTTTTGATGATGGATTTTTATCAAATTACGAATATGCCTTTAAACTTTTAAAAAAGAATATAATATGAATGCTACTATATTTGTTGTTGGTTCTTTTATTGATAATTCAACTACAAATGAATGGAATGGCAATATAAAGACATATATGACAAAAGATATATTAGAAAATTTAAAAAATGAATATCCTAATATTGAAATATATTCACACTCTTATAATTTACATTATCAAGGTGCAATTAATCAAAATAAAGATGTTCTTATGCAAGATATAGAAAATTTTGATAATTTTTATCCTAATACTGATATTCTTTGTTATCCTTTTGGCCAATATAATGATAATATAGAAGATTGTTTAAAAGAAAGTAATTATAAAATGGCTTTTAGATATGGACCAAATAAAAAAGATTATAAAAAAGCTAGTAGGAATGATAATATTTATGAAATCCCTAGGCTTAATGTTTCTCACGGTATGAGTGTTTTTAAGTTTGCTTTAAGACTTTTTATGTATAATTAAAAATAGATTTGCATAATTAATGCAAATCTTATTTTTTTTGGCGGAGAAAAGGGGTTCGAACCCTCGCGCCGATTACTCGACCTAACAGTTTAGCAAACTGTCCCCTTCACCACTTGGGTATTTCTCCAAATTGTATATATAAAATTATAAAAAAACCGTAGAAGATTGTTTATGACAATTTTTCTACGTTCTTTTTTTGGCGGAGAGGGTGGGATTCGAACCCACGGTAGGCTACAAACCTACGCCAATTCTCAAGACTGGTGCCATAAACCAACTCGACCACCTCTCCAACTGTTTTTGACTTTCATCAACAACAGTTTATATACTAACATATTTTTTAGTTGTTTGTCAATAGTTTTTTTATTATTTTTTTATTTCCTAATTTTTAGGCTTTTTTTTCTCATTCTTACCAAAAAAAATCTATTACTTAAACAACTATTTTTATTTACATATATTCATAAATTAGAATTAAAATAATTGCACTTATATATGCAAATACACATAATGATACTCCCACAATTCCTGTAACTAATCCTGCTTTTCCTATTTTGCTTCCAAATCTTTTTATAGTTTTAGTTCCAAATATAATTGCAAGAATTCCTGTAGGAAGGCTAATATACCAAAATAAATTTAATATTATTGATATTATTCCTAATGGCAAACTTGCTACTGCCATTGCACTTTTATTTTTTACTTCTATATTTTCTTCATTCATAATATATTCATTCCTTTCTAATTTAATAAAAAAACATAATTATTAAATTTTTTCTATATTTACCTATTTTTATATTTTAATTCTGAAATTAAACTTAAATCATCAAGTTTATTTACTTTTATCATATCTTCAGATACAGTAAATAAATTATCATTTATCCAAAGACCTCTTAAAAGTTTGCTTTCTCCATAAGAATATCCTATACTTGTATTTTTTTCGTGTTCAATAATTCCCTTTAATTTGAATCCATCTGTTAAGTTAATATTATAAACAAAATATCCTTCTGCTGTATAGGATTTATTATATTTTGTGTAGATACTTTCCATATCACCTATATTATCTTATTATCTACATTTATTTCAAAATCAGATTCATATTTATTTACAGGTATTGCAAGTAATCCTTTTTCTTTTGAGAATAATAATGCCTTATGATTTGTTAATATTGCAGAAGTTGTTCTACTGTCTCCTATTACAGTTTTTGAAATTTGAATAGGATTATTTATATCACTTACATCAAATAAAGCCATTTTCATTCCTGTAATTATTGCCGTTGTTCTTTTAACTTTTCCAAATGAATCTCTATATACTTTTTCCTTTGTTTCCATTCCAATACCAATTAAATGATTTTCGTCATAGGGATGTAAATATGTACTATATCCTGGTATTTTTAGTTCTCCTAATACTTTTGGAGAAGTTGGTATAGATAGATCTATTGCATATAACGGGTCTGTATTTTTTATATGTGACCATATATGCTTTATTTCCTAAAAATCTTGTTGAATACATTCTCTCGCCTTTTGACAAATATTCTGTGCTTCCAATCTTTTTTAAATTTTCATCAAATATTACAATCCTTGAGCCTTCATTTCCTGATAAAGCAACCCTTAGATTATTTTGATATTCATCTAGTGAAAATTGATTTATTGTTGAGCCTTCTTCGTTTTGTTTTATTATTATATTTTAAACTTCCATCATCATTTATTTTAAATTTGTATATAGTTGTATATTTATTATAGTCATAATCTGCCATCTCAATATTTCTTATAAAACCTATAATTCCTTTTAATAAAAGGTTTTTTTATATTTTCAAAAATTGGTGTTTTATTATTATTATATTCACTATTTACTAAATAAATATTATTTTCTGAAACATAAGCATTTTCAATATTAAATAGGTATTCACTTAATTTTACACTTTCGTTTGTGTTTAAATTAGTACTTGCTATAATTGTTTGATAATTTGTTGCTTCCCCTTTTAAATATTTTATATTATTTAAACCAATTTCTTTTTTTCTCATTATTTTCCATATAATATGTCACAATTTTATCATTTTCTTTTCTTAACATATCAGAACATATAACTAAAAGCTGTCCATTTATACACCTTGATGTATAATATCTCGAATACACTACATATTCATTTGCCTTTTTTTATTCTTGTTTTATCTGATATATCATAAGTTGTAACCATTGTATTATCATTTGATGACTTATTATAATATGTGTATTGATTTGATGATGTGTAATTTGTAGATATAACCACAAGTTTACCATTATATAAAATTATATCTTCAGGCACATATCCAGGATTACTTTAAACTTGCTTCTATCTTCATATTTTCTGGATTTTCTACATTTGTTATTAAAACATTATTTTCTGAGATAGAGTATACATAATTTCCATCTGTTTTTGTTATATCTGCTTCATCAACATTTTCAACTTGAATATTTGTTGTTGAATAATCATTTTCAGAACTCGTACTTTCCTTTTGGTTTGAATTTCCTTTTTCTGCAGTTGATAAAAATCCTTGAAATGTATCTTTTTCAATCATTCTAACTGCCGCTGCATATTGTTTTTCGCTATCAGTTATTGCCATTAAAGCTTTGCAGTGCCCTTCTGTAAGTTTCCCCTCTTTTGCAAATTCTAAAACTCTCGGATCTAAGTTTAAAATTCTAACACTATTTGCAATACTACTTCTACTTTTTCCTAGAACTTTTGCAATCTCTTCTTGTGTTAAATTGTAATCTTCCATTAACGCTTTTATTCCTGAAGCTTTTTCATATGCATTTAAGTCTTCTCTTTGTATATTTTCTATTAAAGCAATTTCTTTATTTTTTCTTTCATCATATTCTCTAATAATGGCTGGTATTTCAACAAGACCTGCTATTTTAGCAGCTCTCCATCTTCTTTCTCCTGCAACAATTGCGTAATATCCTTCTTTTGGAGTAACAACTATTGGTTGAATAACGCCATATCTTTCTATAGAATCTGCCAAATCTTTTAAAGAATCTTCATCAAATCTTTTTCTTGGTTGCTCTCTATTTGGCTCTACTTCGATTATTTTTAAATTTTTTAGTGTGTCATCTTCTTTTAACTTTTCTTCTTCTACTGGCATAGAAAATAATGCATCTAAACCTTTTCCAAGTCCTGTTTTCTTAACCATTTTTCTTCCTCCCATAATTTTTATTTATTTTTATCTTTTTGCTTGTTCATTTATTTTCAGAAACTCTTTTGCGAATTTCTCATAACTTTTTGCACCTTTTGAGTGTGGATCATATATAGTAATCGGCATGCCATAACTTGGTGCTTCACTGACTCTTACATTTCTTGGTATTACAGTCTTATATACTTTATTTTCAAAATATCTTTTTACTTCTTTAACAACCTGATTAGATAAGTTTGTTCTAATATCATACATTGTAAGAAGTGCCCCTTCCACATACAAACTTTTGTTTAGGTGTTTTTTTACAAGTTCTACTGTACTTAAAAGTTGTCCTAGTCCTTCTAATGCATAATATTCACATTGCACTGGTATTAAAACACTGTCTGATGCGGTAAAAGCATTTAATGTTATTAATCCAAGTGATGGAGGACAATCGATTAAAATATAGTCAAATTGATCCTTAATTAAATCTAGTTTTTCTTTCATTCTCTGTTCTCTTGACATCATTGAAACAAGCTGAACTTCAGCTCCTGCTAAATTAATATTTGAAGGACAAATTTTAAGATTTTTTATTGCTGTTTGTTGTATTATGTCTTCCATTTTAGCATCTGTAATTAACAAATCGTATGTAGAAAATTCTGATTCTTTTTCAACACCTAATCCACTTGTTGCATTTCCTTGTGGATCAGTATCTATTAATAACACCTTTTTTCCTCTTTTGGCTAAAATAGTGCTTAAATTAACTGTAGTGGTAGTCTTTCCTACTCCACCTTTTTGATTCGCTACTGCTATTATCTTTCCCAATTTAAATTCCTCCATTTATTGCATTTTATTTTACCTTTCTATAATATACAAATATTAAAAATATGTCAATAAAATTTATAAAATTTTCATGTAAAATTTTATATGTTTTTGTCGTCATATAATTATTAGTTATGAAATTTTTTATAACTTATTATTCTTTTGAAAATGGTACTTGATTTTTATTTTGTCGAATAATGTCGAAAATGCATTCCTCAATCACTTGCTCCGTGGAACAATTGGAATAATGTTCCACAAAAAAACCGTAAAAAAGTATTATTTTACTTTTATTACGGTTTAAAAACTATTTTATAGGTTCTTTAGAAGGTATTCCTGCTTTCCTTGGATATTTTTTATCTGTTTGCTTAATTTTTCTAATAACTATAATATTTCTTTTCATATCAGTGCCTGGTAAACAAAATTCATCAATTTTTTCTATTTTTCCTCCTAAAACTTGTATTGCTTTTTTACTTTCGTTAATTTCTTCTTGGACATTAGCCCCTTTCATACATATACATTTTCCTCCTACTTTTACAAAAGGAAGTAAATATTCTGAAAGAGTGGTAAGATTTGCAACAGCTCTTGATATTGCAACATCGTATTTTTCTCTGTTTAATTTGTTTCTTCCTAAATCTTCAGCCCTTGAATGAATGGTTTTTACATTATCTAAATTTAACTTTTCTTTAATATCATTTAAAAATAGAATTCTTTTATTTAATGAATCCATCAAAGTTATTGAAACATTCTTGTTCACAATAGCAATTGGAACTCCCGGGAATCCGGCACCTGTCCCAACATCAATAATACTTTTATCTTCTTTTAAATATCTTAAAACCGTCATTGAATCTACAAAATGTTTTAAAATAATTTCATCTTGACTAGTTATTGCCGTTAAATTAATTTTGCTATTCCATTCAATAAGTAAATTCATATAGTCATAATATTTATTTATTTGTTCCTCATTTAACATTACTTCTATCTTTTCTGATAATTGTTTTAAATCCTTAGCAAATTTCTCTTCCATATTTCTATAGTATATATAAGATTACCTCACTTATATATATCTCCTTTCTTAAATATTACCATATAACAATCCACAATTTAGTGCTGATTTGTGGATTACCTATTTCTATTAAACATTTTTGTTATTTTTAATTTGTAAAAATATTAAAAGAACATTTATATCTGCTGGAGAAACTCCCGATATTCTTGAAGCTTGTCCAATTGAATTAGGCTTTACCTTATTAAGTTTTTGTCTTGCCTCTAAGCATTTTTAAACCTTTAATTTCAGAATAATTAATATATTTTTTTTTTCTGTAAAAATTTTTGATATCTTTCCTCAGATATAAGCCCAATTTCGTGCCCAATCTCAGTTAATCTTAAATCTGCATTATCTTGGCGAAGCAATAACCTATATTCAGCCCTAGAAGTCATCATTCTATATGGTTCATTGGTTCCTTTTGTAACAATATCATCTATTAAAACTCCAATATATCCTTGAGTTCTATCTAAAATAACAGGATTTTTTCCTTTTATTTTTAATGCACTATTAATTCCTGCAATTAAGCCTTGGCACGCAGCTTCCTCATATCCAGAAGTTCCATTTGTTTGTCCTGCAAAAAATAAACCGTCTATATCTTTATATTCTAATGATAATTTTAATTTTGAGGGATCAATTGAATCATACTCTATTGCATAAGCAGGTCTTGTAAATTCACAGTGCTCTAAACCAGGTAAAGTTCTATACATTGCAATTTGAACATCCTCTGGAAGTGATGAACTCATCCCTTGAGCATACATTTCATCAGTATCAAGACCTACTGGCTCAATAAATACTTGATGTCTTGGTTTATCACTAAATCTTACAACTTTATCCTCAATAGATGGACAATATCTTGGGCCTGTTCCTTCAATTTTTCCAGCATACAATGGAGATCTATGTAAATTTTCTCTTATTATTTTATGTGTTTCTTCATTTGTATAAGTTAAATAGCAATCCTGTTGCACAAAGTCTTTTACTTCATCATCTAAAGAAAAAAGGAACTATATCTTCGTCTCCCTTTTGAACTTTCATTTTGCTAAAATCAATACTTTTTCTATTAATTCTTGCAGGTGTTCCAGTTTTAAATCTTATTAATTTAACACCTAACTTCTCAAAACATTTAGCAAGTTTATTAGCTGGAAATACACCATCTGGTCCACTTTCTTTCGAATAATCACCTATAAATATTTTTCCTTCTAGATATGTACCTGTTGCAACAATAATATTTTTGACATTGTATATTGCTCCAACATCTGTCTCTATAGATTTAACTTTTTCCGTTTTCTACTTCTATATTTACAATCTCTGCTTGCTTTAATTCCAAGTTTTCTTGTTTTTCCAATGTATGTTTCATTTCCATTTGATATCTTTTTTTCTATCTGCTTGTGCTCTTAAAGAATGAACTGCTGGCCCTTTTGATGTATTTAACATCTTAATTTGGATCATAGTTTTATCTATATTTTTCCCCATTTCTCCGCCTAGGCAATCTATTTCTCTTACTAAGTGTCCTTTTGAACTTCCCCCAATATGAGGATTACAAGGCATATTCGCAACTGCCTCTAAACTTATTGAAAACACTAAAGTTTTCATTCCCATTCTTGCTGATGCTAATGCTGCTTCACAACCAGCATGACCAGCACCTATTACTGCAACATCATAATCACCTGCTACATAACTCATTTTTATAATTTCCTCCTTTTATCAATAATTCCTGTATGTGTACATTTTACTGTACTTAGTTTGTTTCGCTTTTTCCAGTTTTTTCTTTTTATTTTTCCGTGGAACAAGAATTTTTGTTTTGTTTACATAAATCAAATATGTCTTTTAAAATACTTATATCTGTATGTTTATACAGTATTATTCATTTTTATTCCTTTTAATTTTTTGAATTTTTGTGTTTTGTTTTAAATTTGCTTCACAATCAAATTTAAAAGATTTTACATTTTTGTAATAAACATTATTGTTTTTCGTATAAAAATCTTTTATTTTGGATTTTGAAGTTTTAATTGTTGATTATTTTCCCAAACAAAATCTGGCAAAAATTTCATTAATAATTTCTTCACTCGCTTCTTCACCTGTAATTTCTCCTAAATCACTTAAAACATCTTTCAAACCAATAGCTACAATGTCTATCGGCATATTAATACTCAAACTTTTAATTGCTTTATTCAAATTTTGGATTGCTTTTTGAATTTGAATTTTATGTCTTTCATTTGTAATCACAATATCATTATCCACATTTATTTGATTAAAATTAAATAAATCGTTTATTTTTTCATATAATTTATCAATTCCCTCTTTTTTTAATGCAGAAATTTTAATAATATTATTAAATTTTACAATTTCAGGTGTATTTTCATCAATTTTTTGTTCCAAATCTATTTTATTTAATATAATAATAGTCTTTTTAGGATTAACAATATTTAAAATTTCAATATCTTCTTTACTCAAATCTTTACTTCCATCTATTATAAGAATTACTAAATCCGCCTCTTTAGCGTATTTTATAGATTTTTCAATTTCTATTTTTTCAACTTCATTTTCGGTTTCTCGAATACCAGCTGTATCTATCAATTTTAAAGGAATTCCATTTATATTTACAAATTCCTCAATTGTATCACGCGTTGTTCCCTCATATTCTGTTACAATTGCCCTGTATTCCTTTAAAATTGCATTTAAAAGTGAAGATTTACCTGCATTTGGCTTACCTATTATTGCTGTTTTTATTCCCTCTTTTATTAATTTTCCATTATCAAAAGATGCTTCTAATTTATGCAATTTATCTAGTACCTCTTCCATCTTCTTCTTTAAATCATCCTCTAGAACCTCTGGTGTATCATATTCTGGATAATCTATAGAAACCTCAATATTTGTCATTACATCTAAAATTTCATTTTTAATTTGCCTAATTGATGTTGCCAAATATCCTTCTAACTGCTTAATTCCCTCTTTTGCCTCCCTGTCAGACTTTGCATTTATAATATCAATTACAGATTCTGCTTGAGATAAATCAATTCTTCCATTTAAAAATGCTCTTTTAGTAAATTCGCCAGGTTCTGCCAAATCTGCCCCATTTTTCAAACAAATTTGCAATATTTTTCTCATTATAACATTTCCACCATGTGAATTTATTTCACACATATCCTCTGTTGTATAGCTTTTTGGGGCTTTAAAGTAAGAAACTAAAACCTCATCAATTATTTTTCCATCATCAACTATATTTCCGTATTGCATAGTGTATCCTGGTATTTCAGATATATCTTTTGGGTTTTTGGCAATAAACATTTTAGCTAAAATTTCAAATGTTTTTTCACCACTCATTCTAATTATTCCTATTCCTCCAATTCCGTGGAGCCGTAGATATTGACGCTATTGTACTCATTATTTTTTCTCCTTTTTTTTGCTGCATTGGGGACCATTGGTGTCGGTTCTTTTGGTCCCATTTTGTCAAATTATTTTAATAATTGAAAATGGGACCAAAAAGAACCGACACCAATGGTCCCAACGAGAAAATTAAAAAGTCAAAATTCCATTAATCTTTTGCGATTAAAATCGGAACTTTGACTTCTGATTTTTTATTTAATTTTTTATTTTAAGCTAATAACCACTCTTCTTCTTGGTTCTTCACCTATACTTTCTGTTTTTACGGTATTAGAATCTTGCAATGCTGAATGAATTATTTTTCTTTCGTATGCTTGCATAGGTTCTAACTTTACTGGTTTTCCAGTTCTTTCAACAGATTTTGCAAGTTTTAAAGCTAGATTTTCAAGAGTTTTTTCACGTTTTTCTTTGTAATTTCCAATATCTAATAGAACTCTTATTTTTTCATCTAAATTCTTTCCTGCAACTGATGATATTAATGTTTGAAGTGCATATAATGTTTCTCCTCTATACCCTATAAGTATTGCTGCATCTTCCCCTTCTATTGTAACTTCTAAACCATAATTGTCTTTTTTTATATCATATTTTGTATCATTTCCTAATTGTTTTAAGAATGTATCTAAGAAAACTTTTACATTTTCTTCAGCTTTTTCAATATTTTCATTAGATGCAGGTTGTTTTTTTTTTTATATGCTTTTCGTGAACCTTTTCTTCGCTTTCCTCGCGTTCTGATTCTTCTTTTAATGTTAATTCTACTTTTTACAACTCTTGGTGCTAAAATACTAAAAAAACTTCTTTTTGTTCATTTTCTAATACTTTTACATTTACCATATTTTTAGAAACATTAAGTATTTTTAAACCATTTTCTATCGCTTCATTTGTTGTTTCCCTCTGAAATAATACTATTTTTAGGCATTTTCTTTCTTTGCCTCCTCTTTTTCATCTTTTAAAAATTTATTTAAGAATAATCTTTCGAAAATCATTAAAATATTATTTACAAGCCAATATAGAGCAAGTCCTAAAGGAGCAATACATGCAATTGATATTGACATTAATGGCATAAACCATGACATGCTTTTGTTTGTTTGTTCCATTGCATCATATTCTTCTTCTACTTTGGTTTCTTTTCCATCACCAATTAATTTTTCATCTTTTTTCTTTTTATTTGTTGTATTTGTTGATAATTTTATAGAAATAAATGATGAAATTACATATAATGCTGGAATTATAAGAACTTTTAAGTCTCCTAAATCTTCTGTTGGAACTTTACTTAAGTCTAATCCTAAAAATTCCATATTTATATAAGCTTGATCTTTGTAATCATTTATATTAAATGTATCTTTCTCTTCAGTTTCAGTATTTTCCTCACTATTTGTTTGTTCTTGACTTTGAGTGTTTTCATTATTTTGTGTATTTTCATTTTCTGAATTCTCACCATTTTCACTCTCTTGGTTTTCACCATTTTTTCTTCTTCACTTACGGAATCAGCACTTTTGCCTTCTAGCTTATTCATATAATTTATTACTGCAATTTCTTTATAATTACTTGCATTTCCCTGTTCTTGAACAACAGCTTCCATTTTGTTAATTACTTCTGAATCAACTTTTTTTCATATATGTAAGTGGCGAACGAACTAAGTAAAATACTGCGAATAACAATATTATCTGTACTATTGCACTAAAACATCCTGAAAATGGGCTTAGTTTTTCCCTTTTGTATAATGCCATCACTTCTTGATTTAATTTTTCAGGATCATTTTTATACTTGAACTGAATTTGTTTCATTTCGTCATTAATTTTTGACTTTTTTTTTCATTGTTTTTTGTTGATTTATTGAAATTGAAGCATTATTATTTTAACTATTACAGAAAATAAAATAATCGCCCATCCATAATTTCCTACAAATCCATACAAAAAGTTTAAAACATATCCAAACAAGTTTGCAAAAAAAAGATATCATATAATCCCTCCACTTTATCGAAATATGCCTATTTTAGTGGGTCATATCCTCCTTTCGAAAATGGATTACATTTTAAAATTCTTATACTTCCCAAACATATTCCTTTTAAGGCTCCATATTTTTCAATTGCTTGTTTTGTATATTCTGAGCATGTTGGATAATATTTACACCTTACATTTTTACTTTCTAACCATAATGATATATTTTTTTGATACCAGTTGATTATTTTTATTAATATTTTTTTCATTACTATTCCAATACTATGATTTCAGCTTTTTTAAATATTTTATTCATATCTTTTTTTATTTTTTGATAGTCTATTTCATCTGTATCAACATCTTTTTTTATTAAAAATACTATACTATATCCTTTTTCTAGTTTTTTCTTCTAGGTTTTTATAATTTTCTCTTAATAATCTTTTAATTCTGTTTCTTTTATTAGCTTTTTCCGCACTTTTGTGCTTATAGCTAGTCCTAAAAAATTATTTTGTTTATTGTTATTTATTATAAAAGCTTTAATATATTGACCAGAATAGTATTTTCCACGTGTTAATACTTGCTTAAATTCATAGTTTTTCTTCAACATTTTTTGTTGTTTTCATTTCCTCACATCCTTTGGCTAAATAAGCTTTTTGTTTGATTTTTCAAACTTTTCTAGCTTATATAGCCTTTAATGTGTGTTAAAATTAAGCACATAATCTTTTTCTTCCTTTTTGCTCTTCTAGCTTTTAATACGTTTCTTCCAGCTCTTGTTGACATTCTTGCAAAGAATCCATGTACTTTTTTGTTTTGTCTTTTTTTGGTTGAAAAGTTCTTTTCATGTTTAAAACACCTCCACTTAATAGTCTTTTATATATTTAATATATATTTCTTGTTTTACATACGTTTTTGTTCTTTAAAACGCAAGTGAAAATATTATATCCTAAAGTTCATAAAAAGTCAATGAAATTTCGAATTTTTTTTTCATTCCCTTAAGGAAAGGAAATAAGCTTTTCTTTTTTTGTATAATTTTTTCAAATTGTGTTGCATTTTCAAAAAAAATGTTGTATAACACTTTTATCATTATAATATTTCAAAAAATGTAAATTTTAAAAAAGTTATGCACAGGTTTTCCACAGTTTGTTAACAGTTTGTGTGAATAATTTTACAAAGCGATTTTTCATTTGTAAAAAGCCGAATGTGCTTCGCTTACTAGCTTTTAAGCTATAAATTTATGTTCGGAATAAGCAGTATTTTTTACTGAAATATTACAAACTTATCAACACATGTGGATAACTTTGTGGATAACTTTTCATCAAAAATAATAAGAGCTATTCTACATAATTTGTTACATTTTTTATTAATATACAATTTTTTAAGAAAGGAGATGTTTTATGTTAGATTTAGACTAAAAATGATCTAATGGAACAAAATACGAAATCAATTAAAACCAGAAATGACTAAAATTTTTTAACACATATATCGAACCGTTAGAAATAGAAAGTATTGAATCAATACAAATGTCATATAATTTCAAATGTGATTCTCATTTTTGTAAAAGATCCTGTTGAAACAAGATATTCAAGTTTAATTTTAAATACAATTCAATAAATCAAAACAAAGAATACACTTTTTTCTGTACATGCACTAGATTTAGATAAATCAACAATTCAAGTGAACCAGAAGAAATTATATCAAATTCAAAGAAAAACACTGATGATGAAATCGATTATTCAAATCAAACTCTAAATCCCAAATATACATTTGAAACATTTGTCGTAGGAAATAACAATAGATTTGCACACGCTGCAGCATTAGCAGTTGGTGATAATCCAGCAAAAACCTATAATCCACTTTTTATATATGGTGGAGTAGGTCTTAGGAAAAACTCACCTTATGCAAGCTGTGGGAAATAGAATATTACAAAACAATCGTCATATGAACATTGTTTATGTCAATCTGAAAAAATTTACAAATCATTTGATAAACTCAATAAGAGAAGGAAAAAATGATCCATTTAGAAACAAATACAGAAATTCAGATGCATTTTTATAGATGATATACAATTTATTGCAAAAAAAAAGAGAGTTCAAGAAGAATTTTTTTCATACATTCAATACATTGTATGAAAATGGAAAACAAAT
>VOFC01001588.1_pt1 | contig 34001 bp, 75 predicted proteins | sample 5384161 | NCBI WGS metagenome assembly VOFC01 (sample SAMN12384722, study PRJNA508395) | human gut metagenome | isolation source: healthy gut B | host: Homo sapiens
TTCTGAAAGAGTTCCTCTGTCAGTAAACAATTTATCATCAATCTTTAAGATTTTTAAACACTCCTTAATAAGAGTCCTTTGGTCAGATGTATCAAATATAACAAAATCGGTATTGAAACCAATTCTGTCTATAAACTTTCTTAAAATACGAACACAAATAGAGTGGAAAGTTCCCATCCACAAATCTGCACTGGCTTCGCCAATCAAATTACCAATTTATAATCGTCTTTACAATTTTCTCTATACCAATTCACTTTATCTTGAATTTTTTGTTTTACATTATCTATATCTATATTAGAATATTTTTTTTATAGCTAGCACTATTGGTACAATATCATTGCCACAAACACAAATGTCATAATTCGCAAAGTTTTCATGCCCCCCAACTATTTTTTTTTTTTTTCTTAATTTTTTCTTTATATGAAATGTATAAATAATCATCTTTGAATAAATGATTTATATGTAAGGCTTCATAATCCATATCTACAACTCCTGATGTTTTTAGATAACCTGTCAAATACAAATTTACTCTACTTTATATACTTTATATAATATTCTGGTAAATCTTCTTTTTTTTATCTTTGTAGGATAATGGCCTAATGAGTAAAGATACTCATTGTCTATATCTACAGTTTTATTGATTCTTTTTCCAAATTTTCCTTTTGTATAAAAATATGCATTTATTTTTCATTCTTACCATCTCCTTGTTTCTACTTATAGTTTTACGTTGCTTTTTGTATTTTGTAGGTAGCTTTCATAGTACTAAAATGTATTAGTCAACAATTTATTAAAAATATTGCCAATTGTTATATATTTAATTCTGATTTTTTGTTTGAATATTATTCAACTTCTTGAAATTAAAATATAAATCCACTTGTTTATTTTGATGTATTTCTACTCTGTTTATAAGTATTCTCATTATCTCTGGAGTTAGTTTTTTCAACTTTCAAAAATTCTTTCACAAACTTTTCTATATCATCATTTTTGTCGTCTACGCACTCGTCCACTTCCTTTTTTAAGTCTATGTACTCTGCTTCTTTGTCTTTTCAGCTTTCTTCAATTTTTTAAAAAGTCTTTCATACATTTCTTCACTTAGTTTGTTATTTAGCTTATCAATATACATTTTATCAATATTATTATTTATGATTTCTATTTCTTTTTTCTATTTTATTAAGCATTTTTTTGTAGTCATACTTTGTTTTTGCTATTTTTTATATTTAACATAATTTTATTATTGTCAATATCAGCAAACAATTTCCTTATATATTCAATTATCTGTTTTTCTAATTGCTCATAACTAAAGCCGTGAGATGTGCATAAATTAACTTTCGAATTTCTTCGATAATTATTACATATCATATCATAACGACCATCTTTTCTGCTTCTTACTCCAATTTTGTGTTTACATTCATAACATATTAGCAATCCATCTAATAAAAAATGGTTTTTCTTTTTCATTTATATTATATTTCTGCACAATTTGCATTTTTTGCACTCTATCAAAAACATTTTTATCAATAATTGGCTCGTGCGTATTTTCTACTATTTGCCATTGCTCTTCTGGATTTGCTCGAAGTCTCCTATTTTTTTATAACTTATCCTACTTCTCTTGTTTTGAATTGTAACACCAATATATACTTTGTTTTGTAGTATGAGCTTTACAGTTTTATTTTCCCAAAATGTTGCTTTCTTATACCTAATTTGATTTGCTGTTGGAATATTATTGTTATTAAGGTAATCTCTTATTATACCTATATTATTTCCTGCAATAGCCATATTAAAAATACTTCTAACAATTTTGCTTCTTCATCACAAATAATTAAATGGTTTTTATCTTTTGGGTCTTTCATATAACCTAAAGGAGTTTTTCCTCCAACCCACTTTTCCTTGCTTTTTGCATAGTATGCAGGGCTGTTTTTATTTTTTAGATAAATCTTTTGAATACATATCATTTAATATTGATTTAAAAGGTGCAATATCATTATTTCCATTGTTTGTAGCAAAAGTATCAATATTATCTGTTACAGAAACATATCTAACATTGTTTTCTGAAACCACTTTTCTATGTATTCTCCTGTCTCTATGTAATCACGACCAAGACGAGATAAGTCTTTGGTTACGACCATATTTATCTTGCCTAATTCTATGTCTTTAATCATTCGCTTAAAATCAGGCCTATTAAAATTCGTTCCTGTGTATCCTGGATCAATGTAAATATCTACAAGTTCATATTCCCATCCCTAACTTTTCTACGTATTCTGTTAATAAGGCTTTTTGATTTGTTATACTTTCGCTCTCATCATATCCTTTATCCATATCTTCTTTCGAAAGTCTAATATATATTGCAACCTTGTATATTGTACTCTTTATTTTTTTCAAGCATTTATCCTCCTTCCCATGCTTGATAAAAACAATTTGAATTCAATTTTAATTATATCTATTTTTTTCCTTTTAATACAATGTTCAACATATTTATTTTTTTACATTATTTTATGCTAATTATTTTAAATTCAAATTTTAGGTTTTTTTTAAATCTTATTTTTCTTAATAGTGGAATATTTTTCTAACTGACTAATTAAGAAGTACGATATTATTTTTTCTAACTCATCACCTTTTTCATCAAACTGCACATTAATTTTAAATAAATCGCTCATTTTTAATCTCTTTCTTTCCTGAATCACAAATCCAGTTGAAAAAAATTAAATTTTGACTAGGAAAACGAGTTTGAAATTTATGAGGCGTACTTTTGGTACGTTGATTAAATTTCAAATGAAGTTTGACAACGTCAAAAATTGTAACTATTTTTCAACGATGTGATTTTAAATGATTTATTCAATATATATGCTTAATAACTTCTATTATTCTGGCTTTAAACATATATATTGTTAATGTGAAGAGTTAAAATTTGAAGGACACATAAAACTATACTTTCATTTTATTTTAATAAGCATATAACCCACCTCTCCTTCTTTATTTATATTGGCAAATTTAAAAATCCCTCTATTATATATACATTGGTTTGTTTAAAATTTTTTCTCCCCTAATTTTTAAATTTCTTTAAAAAATTTATTTTTATACAATGTCTATATACAGTTGACTCAAAAATCCTAACTTAATTTCGAAATAATTTTAATTTGCTTCCTATTATATATACTTACATTTTTACAAAAAAAAACCGACCATATTATTAATTTTTCATAAAATTTTCACTAAATGGAACTTGGGTAGGAATATGATAGCTTACGCTCTCATACTCCTACCCTATTTAGTTAAATTTGTCCTAAAAATTGCCGTAACCCTTGAAATAACTTAATTTAATCATTTAAAAAATGTCCTATTTTTAAAGCTTCAAAACTACTAAAAAGGACATTTTAGACTCATATGTTTTTTATTATCTATACTTGATTTTTACAGAATTTTTTACAATTTATTTTTAAGAATATTCTTTTTAATAAGTATTGGTAGTTCTCCAAAAGAGTTTTTTTCATTTTAGAACAACCTTATCATTATTTTATAATCCGTAATTATTTATTATATCCTTACTACAATCAATAACATATTTAAGAAAATTCTTTCTAGCAATATTCGAACCAAAAAAAACCAGAATTAGGATTTATGTCTATAACTATATTTTTATTTTCTTTATTTATAATATCTGCTGAGTATGTCTCAATTTGAAGTGAATTTGTTATCTTTCTAAATAATTCCATTAATTGCTTATTTTTTATAATCTTATTATTATCATATACTATATTATTGATACAATACAACTTCATTTCTTTTCCACCAGTTATAATCTTCTCACAATAAAAATCACTAATATTAAATTTACAAAAAAAATTTAACTAATGTGTTTTCAGAGTATGCTATAAGATTAATTCCTACGTGGGAGTTTTCTTTACAAAAATAGGATACTGTATTTTATTTAAGCCATTAATAGTAACTATTTCTGGAATATCTATATTATTTTTATTTAATACTTGTTGCACTTCTAATTTAGTGTAATCATGCAAGAAAAAAATTTTTATTTATAAAATAACAATTTTTGTTTTTTAATGCTGATATAACTTTATTATTTAAAGATAAATTGCATAAAAAATAAATCATATGATTATTGAAATTATATTGTTCTATTGCATCTAGTTTTAAATCTTCTATATAATAAATATTTGTAGGTATATAACTTTCATCTTTTAGCTTTATATAACTATAATAATATTTATCTTGTTTAGATATCAAAATATCTAGTTGTAATTCATTAACTATTCTCTCTATTTTAGGTTTTATTTCATTCCAAGTATCTTTTAAATTTTGATATGCTAATCGTTCTGCAACTTTACCTATTTCAAACCACTCTGTTTTTTTCTCTATCTTTTCAGCAATTTTTTTTATTTGTTCGTCCTGTATCTATTCCGATAAAAAAATGATTTTCTACATTTTCACCTCCTGAGCTTTTTATATCTTATTATACTTATTTCATCTCAAGTATTTCAACTTCATGTCCAGTTTCCTCTATTGTTTCTCTCTTTGCACAATCTTTTATTGTTTCCATTTCTTCTAAATGTCCTTTGGGAAAAGAGTAATCCCCTTTCTTAATACTAATGCAATCTTTTTTTCTTTCATATTTATTAAAATACAACCTGCTTTTTTTTTACTATATTCATAACTTTCTCCTATTCTTAAATTTTTTATAGAATTAAATCTGCTTCTTTATCCTGCGCTTGTCTTTCTTTTTTTGCTTTATATAGTCTATAAATTCTTTAAAAAGACTGTTCATTTAATTCTTTTGACGCTGCACCATTAAAAGACCACCCAACTTCCGATAATAAACAGCCATTTTCGCTATGCCAATGTTCAATTCGCTTTTTATCCTTTTCCATATCTAAAGGTGTTATTCTTTGTAGTCTAACAGAATTAGGAGTTATTACCTCTGCTAATTCTGCATTTGGGAAATGATCTTTTTATAATATGCCACTCTACTGGACTATGTACTGCATCTAAAATAAAATTTTCATTTTTGTTTATACCCAATAATATAAATTCTGTTATTTTTTTTTAGGATTCTTTTCATATTCTTTCCTGTACCAATTTGCCCAATCATCTCTACCTGTTTTGGTTTTATAAATTCTTGCTAACTCCTGCTTTTTTAGAAAATACTTTAAATCCAAATTTAGGAGGTATAGTATTACAGAAATAACTTTTTCCTGCTCCGTGTAGTCCGGTTATTCCTATTAACATTATCTTTCCATCTCCGTTTCTTTTAATTTCAATTCAGTTTTAAATTGTTCTAGTTGTCTAAGTATACTGCTTTCATTTGTATTCATTTTTGTTTAGTCTTCTTTCAATTTCAGCTATCCTATTAACAATATTATTTTTACATTGTTCAAAGCTGTGTTTTCTACCAAATTTTTAAAGCTTCTTCAAAACTATTAAAATTACTATTAAAATGTTTATTATCATATAACAATATAGGATTATTAATAATATTTCCTCTTTTCATATACTTCTATTTGAACTCCCTTTTTTCTCTTGTTCTTTTGCTGTTTTTGGAAATTGAATATATCTTTTATCATGCGATTGCAAGGTTATGAATCTACCAATTCCTGTTACCTCTTTCATAAGTATATATCTTTCAAAACAAGATAGTATTGATTCTTCTCTACAAGTTGCCAATAATCTTATTATTATTTTATAGCATTTAGGTGATGCAATTAATTGATCTACTATTTCTGCTGAATTTAGCGTTCCTTCTCTAATAAAGTCGTACCCACCTAATATGCTATCTTCTATCAGTAGTCCCATTACCTTTCCTGTGGCTTTATCTGTTATATCTGCATATTTATCTGGCTGTTCATTTGCTATTTGTTTTGCATTTGGATATAATCCTCTATATGTGTCTCCATCTAATATTACTGGATTTACTCCTATTTTTTTTTGAAAATCTAATCTGCTTTTGATAACTATTCCACTTTTTCCAGCTCCTGGTTGCCCACCAGTTAGTATAGCTATTGGTGTTCTATTATCGGCAGGAGTATGATTATCAAGTACTAAATTCTTTGCATCTTTATAAAATTCATAGAATTCACATTCGGTAAGTCCTGTTGTTTCTTTAATATCTTTCATAATAACCTCTAATTCAACAATTTTTTTATTTTCTCTCCATATTCATTTACTACTTTATCAACTAAAGAATTATCTCCCAAATAAATTCTTTCTCTTTCTTTAATTAACTTGTGAGCCAATTCTTTATCTTTTCTTAATTCCAATCCAATGTATAATGAAATCATTTCTATTGCTACTTCTGTTTTAACATTATTAAAGTTTAAATTAAGCATTGCTTTTCTCCTTTTCATTTTTTTTTCCAATGTTAGCATTCTTTGCACATAAGCCAAGCAATTTGTTTGTTGCACATTTAGTATTGAATTATATCTATCTAAATTCTCTCTTAGTTCCTTTAAATAGTTTTTAGAGTGCATATTATTCCAGAATTCTAACCAATTACTTACATCTCTTATATTTCCTATTGGACTAAACCCTTGAGCTGCTAAAAATCCACACAAACTTATGTCTCCATTAGGCAATATAATTAATGCTCTTTGACCAGCCTTGCAACCTTTAGTAAAATTAAATGGCAACTTTAATCTATATGTTATTTGTTCATTTTCATTCAAATAATGACCAATAATATATTTTCCTTTTTAATTCATCTTTTAACTGATTTCTTACATAATCATAATCTTGTTTCGACAATGTATTATCTGTAAGTAAGCTTCCTCTTCCAGATTCAATAAATCTTCTAATCATCAAATGTGTATGATTTTCGTTTAACTGCTTTGCTAACTTTATCACGTCTTCCATATTAGATTTCATTATAACAGCATTTATTCTAACTTTTATCCCATTTTTTTCTAGATTTTTTATTCCTTCTATTGCTTTTTATAATTTCCTTCTCCCCTTATAGCATCGTGAGCTTCTTCGGTTCCATCTATACTTACTACTGCTTTATTTAATCCCGCTAATTTTAGTTTTTCTGAAACATCCTTAGTTACTAATGTTCCATTAGTACCTATTGATGTATATAATCCAAGTTGATGTGCTAATGCAATAAAATCATATATTCTCTTATGTACTAGAGGCTCACCACCAGTAAATCTTATTTCTTGCATTCCTGCTTTAGAGAATTCAATAATTAAATTAAATATCTCTTCATCAGTTAGCTGATTTGGTAGTCTAACTCCTGAATTATTTAAGCAGTGTTTACATCTTAAATTACATTCATGTGTTATCTCTATATAAGCAATATCAGCAAAGCTAAAGTGATTTTCAGCTATATTATTGTTTTTTGTAAATTTTATCACAGGTTTTTTCTTTTAGTTCTTTGGTGCAGGAATCTGTTGGAAACATTCCTTCTTCTAAAATTTTCTTTGTTTCACTTTTTTGTCTAAATATTCTCTTTGTCCGTTTTTAAATTTAGTAGTGTTGAGCCAAAAATTTCTTCTCTCATATTAATATTGTACTCTATCATTTTACTTTCCTCCTTCGTTAAAAAAATTATATCATACTCATTGATAAAAATAAATATATTTACATAATTTTTACTATGAATAACTTATTGAAAAATAAAATATTTCAAAATATACTTCTTTTGATATAAAAATTACTTTATTCTTTCCATATATCACTATAATTCAAGAGTATTTTATCTACCATATATTATTTTTCAACTTCTTTCCATTCCCTTAAATAATCACCTATAACATCTCTAAATTCTATTTCTAATTTGTCTTTATTCTTATCATAACAAATTTGCAATAACTCCAATTTTATTAGCTTGTTATCATAAAAACCAAACTCAATCTTTTTTTCTCTCTAATTAATTGATTCATTGTATCACTAAAAAGTTTCATATCTGATTCTGTTTTATTTTCTCTTTTTCATTATTACCTCCTTGCCCATTGCTTAATGTCATAATATCATAAACTTAAGGATAAAATCAATATAAATTATAAAAAAGGTGGAATATATTATGGCTGTTAGAAAATTAAATAATAATCTAAATGTTATTGGAGAGAATTTAAAAAATTATAGAAAAGAAAAACATTTATCACAAGCAAATTTAACAATGGAGCTTAATTTACTAGGAATTAATATGCATAAGAATGATATTTATATGATTGAAAATAATAAAAGAAGCGTCAAAGATTATGAAGTATGGGGTTTTATAAAAGTACTTAATATATCTTATGATGATTTATTTGCTGGCATTGAAGATAAATTAGAAAGTTAAATTTTTTATTTTTCTATATAATAAAATAAAAAACATCCTCTTATTATTATTTATAATATTCATATTTATATTATTAATCTTTATATTATTTTTTTTGACATTTTTTATCAATACCCTATTGATTTTTTATACAATAGGGTATTGATTTTTTTGTATATAGGGTATTGTTTATTTAATACATAGGGATATTTGTTTTAATAAATTTGATTATTGTAGTGTTTGTCCTTTTCTATCATAAGTCAATAACATAAATGTGTCTAGATATAACTACTTGTTCTTCATTTCTTATTAATTCTGCATAAATATATCCTAAACTTTGTAGGTGTGAAATCCATCTACTAACTGTTTCATTACTTACATTATATAGGTCAGCAAAATATCTATTTTGTGCATGACAATATCCGTTTTTATTACTAAGTGCTGTTAATTCTCCATAAAGTATCTTTTTCAGCTGGTTTTAAATTTTTATCATATCTAACTTTTGCAGGTATTATTGCATAGTAATTTGCTCTATTTTTTTCGTTCATATCATTCCTCCATTTCTTATATGTTTAATTTTTATCATTTTACATTTTAAGCCATTTTTTGTTTCAAATTATATAAATTATCAGTTTTAGAATATTCAAATTCAAATTGTCTTTATCTCGCATATTTCCATTGGTGTCTACTTTGGAATATTCCTTCTGGTATATCATGCAAGCATATTGCTACTGCCAATGAAAGTCCTAACGAAGTCGATACATCAAATCCTGAACCTATTGCTAACCCCTCTGGTATATTATGTAATGCAAGCCCAATACTTACAACTAGACCTGTCTTTAATAATCCAGCCTTTTTATTTTCTATTTTTTGGTATTAAATTTTTTTTGTATAATATTATCACATAATATCATGATAAGTATTCCTAGCAGTATCCCGAAAATTCCCATATGCAATGTTGAAATTTGTATTGCCTCTGGGATTAAGTCAAAACAAACAACTGCTAACATTAATCCAGATGCAAATGCTAAAAACAAAACTTAGGAATCTATTTGAGCTTTTCTTAGAAAACATTCCAATAATGCCTCCTAAAGTAGTACCTACTGTTCCAAAAAACAATCCCAATAACGATATTTTTAACATTTAAGCCTCCTCTTTCATCTTAATACTTAACTAATAATATTATTTTATTCTTATTAGTTGCTTATATTCTCAATTTGTAGTCTTAAGAAGGCCTTTCTTCATAACATAAAATTAAAAAGCCTTAATTGTTAAAATCTTTATCTAACACTCAAAGCTTTTAAATTTAATTTTTATATACTTATTCTTCATTACCTTTTAGTTTTTCTGCTGTGTCTGCTGCAGTTAAGTTATCTATCATCTCATCTAAGTCACCATTTAAGAAATTGTCCATTTGGTAAATGCTCATTCCTATTCTATGGTCTGTTATTCTACCTTGAGGATAGTTATATGTTCTTATTTTTTCGCTTCTATCTGCATTTCCAATTTGACTTCTTCTTTTTCATTTTCTAATTCACTATCTCTCTTAAGTTTTTCTTGCTCATATAGTCTCGAACGAAGCATTTTCATTGCATATTCTCTATTTTGTACTTGTGACCTTTCTGTTTGACATTCTGCTACCATCCCAGTTGGTTCGTGTATTAATCTTACAGCAGATGATGTTTTGTTAACGTGTTGTCCTCCTGCTCCCTGATGCTCTAAATACTTCCATTCTTATATCTGCTGGATTTATATCAATTTCTACATCTTCTACTTCTGGAAGCACTGCGACTGTTGCTGTTGATGTATGGATTCTTCCACTTGCTTCTGTCTCTGGAACTCTTTGTACTCTATGAACTCCACTTTCATATTTTAGCCTACTATATGCTCCTTCTCCTTTTATCATAAAAAGAAATTTCTTTACATCCACCTAATTCAGTAGAGTTTTCATTAAGAATTTCCATCTTCCAATGTTTTCTATCTGCATACATTGAATACATTCTGAAAAGTGTACCTGCAAAAAAGGGCTGCTTCTTCTCCTCCTGCACCAGCTCTTATTTCGCAGATTATGTTTTTATCATCATCTGGGTCTTTTGGAATTAATAGTATTTTTAATTCCTCCTCTAGTTTTGGAAGCATTTCTTTGCATTCTAACATTTCTTCTTCTGCTAAATCTTTTAAATCCTTGTCTTGAAGCATTTCTTTAGCTTCTTCTAGTCTTATTTTTGTTTCTTTATATTCTCTATATTTAATAACAACTGGCTCCAAGCTTGAATGTTCTTTCATATTTTTTTTCGCCACTCATTTTGTTTTGCTATCTCTTCTGGGTCACTAATCTTTTTTGTTAGCTCTTCATATCTCTTTTTCGACCTCATCTAAATTTTTCAAACATAAATTTTTTTCCTTTCCAATATATTTTTATATAAGTCATTTTTATATTATCTTTAATTATTTGCCTATTTATTATACTACATTTATTTTAATCTTTCAAGATAAATCTTGACTTGTTCTAGCTTTTAGCATAGTAGTTAAATTATAAATAAATAAAAATTTAATATTACATAAAATATTTTTTTTATTATTGTAGACAAATTTTTTAGTTAATTGTATAATGTTATGACATTATTTTGAAAGGAGTGTTAAATGTTATATTTAAATGGACAGATATAAAGATACAAAAGTCGTAGGAATTCTAGGAATCGTAGGAAATATTTTTTTATTGATTATAAAAGCATAATAGGATTAGTTAGTGGTAGTCAAGCTATGATAGCAGATGCTGCAAATAGTGCTGGTGATATTTTTTGCATCATTTATGACATTTGTCGGTAATAAAATAGCAAGTGAGCCAAATGATAAAAACTCATCATTTTGGACATGGAAAAGCAGAATATATTTTTTTCTTTATTTATAGGTATGTCAATGATAGCCATTGCTTTTTAAATTATTATATGATGCTATATTTTCTTTAATAAATGGAAATTATTTTGACTTTTCATGGTGGTTAGTAGGTGTTTGCATTATAACTATTGTAATAAAACTTGGTTTGTTTATTTATGCTAATAGTATATCTAAAAAAATTTGACAATTTACTTTTTAAAGTCTAATTTAGAAGACCATAGAAATGATTGCATTATAACTTCATTTACTCTTATATCTATATTCTTAAGTTTACTTGATATTTATTGGTTTGATAGTGTTGTTAGTATTGGTATTTCTATATGGATTTTTATACAGGAATAAAGATTTTTTATAGAGAGTTTTAATGTTTTAATGGACAAATCTCTTGATGTAAAAAAAAACTCTAAAAAAAATTTTAGAATTAACTTCAAAATATCCTGAAATACAGAAAGTTAGACATTTAAACACTACCCCTGTTGGATATAGATATCTAGTTTCATTAACAATTTTTGTTGATGGTAATCTTTCAACCTTTGAAAGCCATAGAATAGCGGATTCTCTAGAAAAGATTTAAAAAAATTAGATTTTGTTTATTTACCAATTATACATGTTAATCCTGTTTAAATAAAAATCTATATTATTAACATTTTATTTTTTTGTTAATAATATAGATTTTATTTTTATAGAACTATATAATTGTAATTAATATTTAATTTATCCAATATTTTTTTTCTCTATTAGTGCAAGTAAAGATAATTACTTGATGGTCTGTATTTGCTAAAAATTCTAATGCTGCTTGTAATCTTTCACTATCATAATATGCAAAAAGTCTCATCTAACATTATTGGCATTTTTTCAGTTGATAATTCTTCCATTATAGATAACCTTAACGATAAAATATATTTGTTCAACTGTACCAATACTTAAATTATCCACTGAAATATATTGTCCATTATTTAATTCTACAATTAGTTTATCGTTTATCATTAAATTTTCATATTTTCCATTTGAAATACTCTTTTTATATTTTTTGATAATTCTTTATTAAATTCTGGTGTTATTTTTTTTTTTCATTTCATTATATGCATCTTCTAGTATCTCTTTGCCATATTAAATTCTATTGATTTTTTTCTAATGCTTCTAATTTTTTCTTCTTCAATATTTAACATTTCTTCTTTTAAATAAAAGTTCTTCTAATTTTGGCTCTATATTTTTCTTATTTAATTCTAGTTTATGCATTTCTAAATTTAGCTCATTTAATTCTCTTATGTTTCTATCAATCAATAATTCTAGATTTGTTGAAAATAATTCAGAAATATATTTTTCAGAATATACTAAATTAAATTCATTTATTATTTTTTTTTTTTTTTTTAAAATATTTATTTTATTTCATTTTCTATATTGTTTATTTCTTCTATTTTATTTTTATTATTTTTTTTCTAATAATTCTATTTTTGACCTTCTAATATTTCTATTTTATTTAATATTTCATTATTTTCCTTATTAATTTTATCTATTTCTTTTTTTTTTTTTTATTATATTTATTTTTATTAATTATAATAAAGGTAATATAAATTGAATTAATAATAAAATAATTATATTTATTAATTTATTTTTTTATAAAAATTAAATTAATTATATTTATTATAATTAATAGTAAAAAAATAATTATATTTATTTTTTATTATATTTATTTTTATATTTTTTTCATATTTTTTATTTTATTTTTTAATTCTTCTTCTTCAATTTTTATTTCTTTTATTTTTTTCATTATTTTCTTCTACATTTTTTATTTTTCTATTTTAATTTTTTCTTTTTTAATTTTATTTTGGTCAATTATTTTATTTATTTTTTCAAATAATTTTTTCTTCTATTTTTTTAATCTTAATTTTTTTCTGATATATTTTTTATTTTTTTCTTCTATTTCAAATTTATTATTTTTATTTTTTTTGTCTGACTCGATGTCATTTCTGTAATTCTGTATATTTTTCATTGCTATATTTATAGGTCTATCTTTACTATTTTGAGTACCTACCTCTGATAGTAGCATAGCATTAATTCCCGCTATTGCCTTCTTAAAGGATACATCCTCTTCTCCGCTTTCCGCTAGGTTTGCTATCTTTTGTAGCATTATTCCTTGTGAATTATTATCTAAGAGTACCTCTTTTTTGCTCTATATATGAAGTGCTTTCAAAAAGTATCCTCATCTAATCCTGTTTGCTCTAAAAAGAACAAGTTTCCTGATTTTTTTGTCAATTTTAAATTTTGCTGAAATTTCCTCTTTTTTGTTCATTATATATTTCTGATTTTTTTATTAAAATCTCTATATATTTCAAAAATATTATTATTATTTAATTTATATTTTATTTTTCCTGAAAAATCATCCCCACTCCATGGATAATATTTTTCATAATCTGAAATATTTTTCCATTTTTATTTTTGAAATTCCAAAAATATATTTTTATAAAATTTAATAATGTAGATTTTCCACTTTCATTTTTTCCATATATTATATTTATTTTTTCTAAATTAATTTCTTTATTTTTAAATTTCCATATGTATTAATTTTATATTTTCAATTTTCAATTTTTTCTCCTATTTTCATTTATTATTTATTTTATATGCTTTTTTTATTATTTTAAATATAAATTTTTAATTATTCTTATATTTATTTATTTTTTTTCTAATACTTGAATTCTATTTCCAAGATATTTTCATATTCAGTTTCATTTATTTCATTATTTTTAATTTCTCATTTAATTTTTTTACAAATATTCCTTTCAAAGTATAATTATTTTCTTTTTATATCTTTTTTTAATTTTGTTTTATTTTTTATTTTAATAATATTTTCATTTATTAATTTTAAATCAATATTTACCGCAAAGTTTCTTTTCCCCTATTAAATTAATTTTATATAAATTATTCCCTATATTTATTTCATTTATTTTTTCGATTAATTCTTCTTCCGAAAATATATTTGTTATGTCTAAGTCTTTTTTCTATTAACTCTCTTTTTTATCTATTTTAATAAATTTTTTATTTAATTCTTTATTTATTATTTCTCCAACAATTATACCATGTTCCCTAGTTCATCAAATCCTAATGAAATAAGTGAACCAGGATATACAATATTAGTTTTATCATCTCTTTTATGTATATGTCCTAATGCAATGTAATCAAAATCCTTTTCTATAAGATCTGCCTTTTTACTGGATTATATATTGATTCTGATAAATCTCCATGTGTTATTAAAATATTTATTTTATTTTTATCAAGATTTTCAATTTCTTCTAATTTATTTTCTAACATTTCAAAATCATTAAATCCATATCCATATATATTTGCATCACTATTTTCCACTTTTTTCTACTCTATTTGTGAATATTTTTACATTACTTGCCCATGAAAATGTATTATAATATGAATTTTTTTATATTAGGGTCATGATTTCCTGGTGCTATATATATTTTAGTATTTGGAATCTCTTTAAATAAATTATTTAAATATTCTATACTGCTCTCTCTAATATACTCATTTTCATATAAATCCCCACTTATAAATAGATATTCTATATTATTTTCTTTTTATAAATTGTATTACATCTTTTAAAGCCTGCCTTTGTTCTAGTCTCCTTTTTGTTCCCAAATCTGCTCTATCACTAATTGTTTTAAATGGTATATCTAAGTGCACGTCTGCAATATGTACAAATTTCATATTAAATTCCTTTCTTTTTTACTCTTCCCATCGTATAATTATAAATATTTTTTTTATATTTTATCATACAAACAAAGGTTCTGCAATACCTTATTTTTTAAAAAATTATATTAAATTATATAAGTGTCTCATTATCAGGGTTTTACATTTGCTACTAGATGAAAAAAGAACTCAAATTATAAATAATTCGAGTTCTTTTTTCATCTAGTCTGTTCCAAATAATTCGTCAAATTTTGCCTCTAATTCTTTTTTGTATATCTATATCATCATCTGATACATCTTGCATCACGCCTGTTTTTCTTCTTCAAGTCCCGGAAGTACGCTTATATTTTCTTCCATGTTTTTATTATTCGGTATTGATGGAATATCAAAATTTAATAAATTTTCTTTTTTTTTTTGGTTCGCCTATATTTGAATTTTCATTGTTATTTACTACTTCTCTATCTGCAACATCTTCTGAAGGTTCAAATAGTGAATCTAAAGATTCTATTTTAGTTTCTTCTTCCCTTTCCAAGTTTTCATTTCCTGTATAAGGATTATTTGGATTAAACTTTCTCCAATTACCTCTTTCTGGTGTTTTCATATTCATTATGATCTATTTTTTTGTAGCTGTAAAGTCTCTTATCATTGGAGATTGGAAATACCAGAACTTTTTGTTTTTATTGGCTTTAGTCCTTTTTCAAATATAATACATTCATTATTGTCCATTCTTCTTAATTCATCAGGTGTCATCAATGCTCTTGCCATTATTTGATTTGATTCACTAAATCCTGTTCTTACATCTATATTATTTCTGTTTGTCGATTTACTATTATGTGTTATTGTTTTTTTCACCTAATTCTTTTGAAAAATATTCTACTGTTGCAAATGAGTTACTTCCTAAAATACATGTGTATCGCAGTTACCAATTATAGTTTCATATGATTTATCATAGATTGCTTTAAGCTGATCTAGGTTTTGCAATATTACACTAAAAGATATACCTCTACTTCTACTTGTTGATATTTTTTTATCAAAGTCCGGTATTTGTCCAATATTAGCAAACTCGTCAAGAATAAAGAATGTTTTTATTGGTAACTTTCCTCCATTTTTATCTGCAAAATCATATAATTGTTGTATCATTTGCATGAGAAAAAATATTGTTAGTAAGAAGTCATATGCTGCGTGTGTATCTGAAGATACTACATATAATGCAGTCTTCTTCGTTGCAATATCATCAAAGTTTATTGTATTTGTTGATGTTACATCTGCAATATCTTTAGAGTCGAATTTTCCAAGCTTTGATTGTAAGGTACTTAAAATTGAACCATATTTTTTTCTGATGCAATGTCTACTGATTTGTAGTTCATTCTTGCTGGATGGTCATATGGCAATTGACTCATAAGCTCTGTAAGCAGGTTACTTCCCCCATTGGTATTTGCGGCTCTAACTAGCTCTGCACAGCTAGCCAAATTTTTTGCTCTTCAGGAGGCCTTGTAGCTATTAAATAGTAAATTAGTGATTTTAATAATATTTCTGCCATATTGTCCCAATACGGATCTGATGCACTACCTTCTGTTTGTTGTCCCTTTACTATTGTATTTGCAATAACGTCAACATCAATTTCACTTCTTATATGTTGAATTGGGTTATAACTATCGCTACTTGATGGATTGACTAAGTTTAATATTTTTATTTCGTAACCATTCTTTTTTTAAATATCCTGCCGTTGTATCATATATTTCACCTTTTGGATCCGTAAAAATATATGAACCTAATAATTGATGTGCATTAGAATTGTATATGAAGATGATTTACCAGAACCAGAACCACCGACAATTAATACGTTTATATTTCCTAATTTATTTAGGGGTAAATAATTATTTTGTGCTAGTATAAGTCCTGAATTACGACTCAAGACTCTATATTGCTCACCATTTTCACTCCAATCACTTGAGCCATGTTCTATATCTTGATATTCTGTTTTATCCCTACCTTTTATTGCTCCAATTGTAACTGCTATTGCAATTATTGTCTAAACCATAATGTTGTTTTTTCAAAAACCCCTATTACAGCCTCATCAAAACCTTTGTTATAGATGAAAATGATACTATATTTCCTACTAAATCCTGTATAAAGAGAGCTATATCGAATTTACCATCAACATAGCTCTCACTTATTGTATATGCAATTGGTGCTGCAAGTACAATTTCTGCAATCACCCACAAAATTAGTGCAAATATAAAATACTTTAAATTTTTCTTCATGAATTTTTTAAATTTATTTTCCATAATTCACCTTCGCTTTAGTTTAATATTTATCTATCTCTGTCTATATTTTTTTCCTGCTAGCATATCTCTTCTTTGCTTGTTCTCTGACATTTGCTTTCTTTGTTCAAAACTTGGCATCTTGTTATCTCTAGCACAATCTCCTACTATAATATTCATAAATTGTTCTGCAATTGCTGCTTCAGGATTTTGATTTACATCCGCTTTTCCCTCAAAATAATTTCCATTTGTCCTTTCATTTTGTAAAACAAGCATCGATGCTGTTACTGTTGGCTCATTTTGACTTACCACTTGTATATCCTCCTTTTATTCTTACTTTATCTCAAATGTAAAATAAGATTTATATGGTTTTAATTTGCATTTTCCCTTAATTTCATTTGTTTGGTTATCTATATAGAGCTTTGGTTTCACTTCTTCTGTTGTCTCTGGATCTATGATTGTAATTGGTCTTTGTAAATTTTGTGTATGTAAAATCCTTTAAATTCAGTTGGTATTTCTGAATATATTGTATTAAATTTTACAGGAATAGGTCTTTTAGATATTTTTAATCTATCTTCCTTTAATACTCCCATATTTACAACAACCTTTTCTTGTCCAAAAGATAGTATCACTAAGTCTTCTCCTTCTGGATCTGGATAGTCTACAAAAAGGTCTTCTTCTTTGCTGCTCCATTTATTTCTTCAGAGTACACTAATCTTTCAACAGTATATTTAGGATACTGTTTTTGTAATTCCTTGGCTGTTTTGTTAATTCTATATATAACTGTATTTACTCCATTAGGATCAGTTACACTAAAATATTTACCTTGAAATTCTTCAGTCATTTTAGCACCTCTTTCTTACTTCTCCTTAGTTCAACATTTTTATTATAACATATTTACAATAATATGTCAACCAAGTCTTTTAATACATATTTAGCAATTTGTTGCTAGTTCTTTTAGTTCTTCGTATAATTTTATTTCTTTTTCAGTAGGCTTTTTAGGAACAACAATTTTTTTGTACTAATATAAAAATTGCCTCTCTTTCCCATTCCTACTTTATATCCTTTTTCTTTAATATTAAATAATTCTCCACTTTGCGTTCCCTTTGGAATTACCAATGATATATTTCCATCTATACTGTCAACTGAAACCTTAGAGCCCAACGCGGCTTCCCATGGTGCCAATTCTATTTCTGTATATATATCTGTTCCTTTAAGCTTAAACTTATCCGTATCCTTTATTATTATTTTTACTAATAAGTCTCCATTTTTTTCCACCATTTTTTCCAGGCTTACCTTGTCCTACAAATCTAATTTTGTCGCCATTTTGAACCCCTGCTGGAACTTTTAATGAAAATGTTTTTGTTTTTCCGTCTACTGCTAATAGCTTTAATTTTTTTATTTGTTCCATTAAAAAGCTTCTAATATATTAACTTCTATCTCTGTATCTATATTTTCACCTAGTAATGGCTTCTTTTTTTCTGGGTTTACTTTTTTGTTTGTACTAGATACTCGAAAAGTAAATCCATTAATTTTTGCCAAAAAACCTTTTCTTTTCTTCATTTTCTTTTGCACTTATTTTTTCTTTCTTTCTGTATATACATACCAGTTTCTGTCGTATTTTCGTCTTGCCTTTTCATCAGATAAAGTTTTATATGCTTCATTTATGTCTTTAAACTTGTCCTCAAGAGTAGTATCTCCACCGTTCATATCTGGGTGATACTTTTTAGCTTGTTCTCTATATGCAACTTTTATTTCATTTATTGTTACTTTATTTGTTTCTAAACCTAGTATATTATAGTAATCTTTAAAGCTCATTTTACCCTCCTAGATTCTATGCTGCAAACATTATATCACATATTTATTCATTTTTCACTATTTAGAAGCAAATAATTTCTAGTTTTTAAACTTTCTTCTGAAATCCACTTTTTTTTCCTCTAGCTTTCTAGCAATTTCTTTATCAATGTTTTTTAAAATAGCACTATTTAAGTCTTTGTATGCTAATTCTCTTAATTCGTCTATACCTTCATAATTCCTCGTTTCATCTATTTTATCTGCAATAAATACTATCTTTTCTAATAAAGACATATTTTCTTTACCAGTAGTATGATATGCTATTGCTATACACATTTCTTCATCGAACTTATATAGCTTTTTTGCACATATCTGCTGCTATTTTTCCATGTAATATATCTACAAATTTTTCTTCATATTTATTATGTTTAATCTCATTTTCTTTTACATAATTCAACTTTTCTTCTTTTGTTAACTCTTTTGCCATATCATGCATAAGCCCTGCTAACTTTGCCCTAGTTATATCCGAATTATGAATATGTGCCAATCTTTCGCACATATTCATAACACCTATACTATGGCTTAATCTTTTTTCTGATACTCTTTTTCCTAAATATTCTTTTTAATTTTTCAATATTTGTTTCCATTTTACCTCTATTTTACTGCTGATTCTATTAAATTACTTATTAAGTCTTTATAGTTTATATTGCAAGCCTCACATAGTTTTGGATACATACTTATTTCCGTAAATCCTGGCATCGTATTTATTTCATTAATATATAATTCATCTGTTTTATCTTCTAAAAAAGAAATCTATTCTTGCTAGCCCTGTTCCATCTACAACCTTAAATGCTTTTCTGCTAAATATTTTATCTTATTTCTAATTTCTGTTTTAATTTCTGCTGGAACAATTACCATTGATTCTTTATTATTATATTTAGCTTCATATGAATAGAAATCATCTCCTGGAACTATTTCTCCTACTTCAATCGCTTTACCGTTTAATATAGCACATTCAAGTTCTCTACCATCAATATATTCTTCTACCAAAATTTTACTATCGAATTCTGCTGCTTTTTGTATACCTGCTATAAGCTCTTGAGCATTTCTAGCCTTTTTATCCCTATTGAAGACCCTGATCTTGATGGCTTTATAAACACTGGATATCCTAATTTCTTTTCTACTAATTCTACAATTCTATCATTTTCTAACTCAAGTTCTTCAAATTCATCATCTACATAAATATTTTCATCTTTTATATAAATGTAATTTGCTTGTTTTATTTTAGCTTTATCCAATATTATTTTTGTATATATTTTATCCATGCATATACTAGATGCTAATACATTGCAACCCACATATGGTATTTTATGCATTTCTAGCATTCCTTGCACGGTACCGTCTTCACCAAATTTACCATGCAATATAGGAAATACTACATCTACTTTTTAAGCTCTTCAATAATGTTTTTTAATAATTTGCCATTCTTATACCATGAACCATCTTTCGCTATTAAAATTGGAGTAACATCATATTTATTAGTATCTATATTATTTATTACATTCTTTGCAGATTTTATTGATACATCGTGTTCTGTTGATATTCCTCCATAAATAACAGCTATTTTCATAAAACCTCCTTTATTGCCTCCACTATTTCTATAAAATTCATTGCGTGAGAGGCCTTTACCAAAATCACATCATCTTGGCTTATTATAGATTCTATTTTATTTATAGCATCTTTATTACTATTAAAAGAAAAAATTTCTTTTGCAGTAGACTCATTTGCTATATTTTTTTGATTCTGAACCTACTGTAATTAAGTAGTCGATATTACAATCTATCTCTTTACCTATTTTTTCATGTAAAGCTTTTGAGTAATCTCTAAGTTAAGCATATCTCCTAATACTGCTATTTTTCTCTTATTCTTAAAGCTTTTTAAATATTTAACACCTGCTGACATAGAATCATAGTTAGCATTATATGTATCATCAATTATTATAGATCCTTTTATTCCCTTCTCAATCTGCATTCTATTCTTTGAAAGTTTAAATTTTGATATCCCAGCTATTATTTTTCTAATGGCATATTTAAATATTCTCCTACTGCTATTGCACAAAGACTATTTAATACAAAATGCTCTCCTCCAACAGGAACTTCTACTGTTTCTCCATCATACTTATATTTACTTGAGTTTTTTCTTTTAATTCAATGTCAAGTGGCATATAATCACTTTTCTCCCTCATTCCATATGTAATTATATTATACTTTTCATTATTTTCCTTTGCCCATTTATTTTAATAGTTCATTATCATTATTTATTATAACTGTATTTCCTTTCAGTCCTTCTAATATTTCTAATTTTGCCTTTAAAATGTTTTCCAAAGAACCAAAGTTTACTATATGACTTGCCCCTATATTTGTAAGCACTACTAGCGTAGGTTTTACTACATTTGTAAGTCTTCTTAACTCTCCATAGTGATCCATTCCCATTTCTATAACCATTGCTTCTTCATTTTTTAAAGAAAGCACTGTAAACGGAACTCCTATTTCATTATTATAATTTTCTTTTGTTTTTAATGTATTATACTTTTCAGATACAACTGATGCAATTAAGTCTTTTGTGCTAGTTTTTTTCCTACACTACCAGTTATTCCAACAACAGGCATATCATATTGTTCCCTCTTATAACAAGCAATTTGCTCCAATGCAATAATTGTGTTTTCTACTACAATTATTGCTGCTGAAACTTCTTCTTTAGGAACCTTTTCTAATATACAAATAGTTGCCCCATTTTTTTATTGCTTCTTTGTAAAAGTCATTTCCATCAAAGCTTTCTCCTTTTATTCCAACATATGCATAACCTTTTTTATTTCTCTTGTGTCCCTCGAAAATTCTGTACATTCAATTTCTTCATTTCCATATATTAATTTTCCATTTGTAACTTTTAAAATTTCTTTAACTTGCATAACTTCCTCCTGTTTTTTTAATTATATGCCATATATTATCATTTTACAAGTATTTTTTATAGCTAAAAAAACACAAAAAATTATACTATCAAAATTATAAATAGTATAACTTTTTGTTATCAATCTTTTATTCTGTAAGAGTTCCATCAGGGTATTTATAATCATTAAAATATCTTGTTCTTCACCTGTCTCAGCATTTATATATATAAGAAAGTCATTGCCATTTATATTTCCTTTAAATTCATAACAAAATACTTCTGTGTTCCATTTTGTAGGTATAACCGCCAATCTATCTGATGAAATATCTAATTTTGGATTTAGTTTTGATTTTGCCTCTTCCATACTTATTTTAGGATTTTAAGTTCTCTTTTTTTTCCTTTATGAGAGTTAAGATATCCTGTTGTTTCTATTCCTAGTACTTCTCCATTATCCAAACTAATCTTAACGTTTATAAGGTCTGGATACATTAAAGTCCTATCTTGTTCATAAGCGAAATTTGCAATTACAATATTATCCATTTTTATATAATATGTTTCCTTCATATTCTTAAATCCTCTTGATTCTAGAAACATCTTTCCATTTTGAACAGCTTCTTCTACTGAAATCTTTTCCTCTATAACATCCCTATTTGAATTCATAGCCACAATATGCCCACCAATTTTTAGATACTAATATATTATATAGTATATCTTCACTTTCTTTTTAATGTAAAACTATATCCTTCAATATTTCCATTTTGTGATTGCCCATTTGATATTATTTCAAGTTCTTTTTTCCCTTTGCTATAAATTCTCTAGCTTTTTTGTTTTGCTTCTTCTTCATTTATTTCATTTCCTGTAAGTCCTACTCTTTCTGGATTTGTCATATGTTCGAAAACGCTCCATCGTATATTAATCCTGCATATTCATTAAGACCAGAATTTATATTACTAAAGCTTGCTTTAGATAAATTATTTGTTTCTTCTTCTAAACTATTGCCACCCTTCTTTTCAAGTTCACCCCATTTTATATCTCCTGAATATAAATCTACTTTAATTGATTTATTGTATCTTTTAATTCTCTACTATAATTATATAAATTAGTTAAATTAGTTGTATCTTCTTCTGATAGCGGAGTTCCACTCATTGCTTTTTACAGCTAAACTATAACTATAATCGGAAACTTGATTTAAAAATTTTTGTGTGTTTTCTAATTCTCCGTGTTGTTATTGGAAGTCTTGCTAAATAACTTTGTGCCAAACTAGCATTTCGCCACACATTTGTGAGTGTTTCTGCTCCATGTTTAGCATTATTACTTACCATTGCTTTCCCTATCATTACCTCTGTTTGATTTACATATTCCACCAATTGATAAAATGCGTTATTATATCCATTTTCTGCAAGATTTCTGTATTCTCTTTGCTTTATATAAAAACAACAACAGCTAATACTAAAATTATACTTATTAAAGAAACGACTATTGTTAACATTTTTCTGTCTCTTAATCTTTCTTTAAAATCCATAAGTTTTTTCTTTTTTATTTTTCCCATTTTTTAATCTCCTTCATTTTTTATATATTTTTTCCATCTTTTTCATAGTTTATACATTATAATTTTTCTTAATTAATTTGAAAATGCTTGAATAATTTCATAAAAATTTATATAATTTAATTATGTGAGGTAAATTTATGAAAATTTTAATTTTTATGCTGCATATGGAGGAGGGCATCTTTCTGCCGCCAAATCTATTAAACAGTATATTGATGACCACTATAAAGACGCTGAAACGGAAATGGTTGATTGTATAAAATATATAAATAAAGATATAGATAAACTTACTACTCTTGCTTACAAAGAAATGGCAAAAAATGCTCCATGGGCATGGGGTAAAATCTATAATCAGTCTCAGCATGGAGCAATGGCACATATTAGTAATGGTGCTAATAAACTTATGTCTATTAAACTGCATGCTTTTTGATGAATTTAATCCTGATATTGTAATTTCAACACACCCATTTGGCAGCCAAATGACTGCATATTTAAAACGAAAGGGCAAAACTAATTGCATTTTGGCAAGTGTCATGACAGATTTTGCTTCACACGACCAGTGGCTTGTTGGAAATGAACAAATAGACTATTTTTTGTTTCACATGAAGGAATGAAAAAAGATATTTCTAAAAAGGCATAGATGAATCCAAAATTTTTGCTACTGGTATTCCGCTTTCAAATAGATTTTTAAAACATTTTAATAGAGAAGAAATAAAGAAGTCGTTTGATTTAGATTTAAATAAAAAACTATACTTTTTTGGTGGTGGAGAGTTTGGCTTAGGAAAAAGTGCTACAATAAAAATTTTAATGCTTTTATTAATGATTTAGGAAACGAATATCAACTAATTGCTATTTCTGGTAAAATGAAAAATGAGGCATGCCTTTGAAGAAACCGTTGGTAATAATCCAAATGTTCAAGTATATGGATATACAAATGAGGTTCCTGAACTTATGAGTATTTCGGATTTAGTAGTAACTAAGCCTGGTGGACTTTACTATATCTGAAAGTCTAGCTTCTGGTCTTCCTATTGTTATAATTAATCCAATACCTGGGCAAGAAGTTGAAAACGCTGAATTTTTAGGAGAGGGCTGGAGTTGCTGTATGGATAAGAAAACAGAAAAACCTGATGAAGTTGTTTCTGACTTGCTTTCTAATCCAAAGCAGATTGAACACATGAAAATTCGTTCCAAATTAATGGCTAAAAGGTATTCTACAAGAAATATTTTAAAAAATTATTAGAAGGATAGATTATAAATCTACCTTTCCTTCTAATGCTTTTCCTAATGTAAATTCGTCAGTATATTCAATATCTCCGCCAATAGGAATTCCATGTTCAATTCTTGTTACTTTTTACTCCCATTGGTTTTATTAATTTTGCTATATACATAGATGTAGCTTCTCCCTCTTCTCTTGGGTTTGTTGCTAAAATAACTTCTTTAACTTCTCCATTCATAAGTCTAGCCAACAATTCCTTTATTTTTTTATGTCATCTGGTCCAATACCATCCATTGGTGATATTGACCCATGAAGTACGTGATAAAGTCCTTTAAACTCGTGAGTCCTTTCCATTGCTACTACGTCTTTTACATCTTCTACAACACAAATTTTAGATTTGTCCCTCGATTGATTCGAACATATTGGACAAGGATCTGTGTCTGAAATATTGTAACATGTAGAACAAAATTTCAAATTTTTTCTTTGCATTTTGTATGCTTTGTATAAAGCTATTTGCCTCTTCTTCTGAAGAATTTAGAATATAAAACGCTAGTCTTATTGCTGTTTTTCCCCTATACTTGGTAGTTTCTTAAAAGATTCTATTAACTTTTTCAATTGATGGTGAATAATAAGACATCTCTTACATTAACCCCGGTATATTATATTTTCCAAGTTCTTGTGCTTGAGCAGCATCAACTTTTTTTAATGCATCATTTACACAAGTTAAAATTAAATCTTGTAACATTTCTACATCTTCTGGATCTACTACATCTTTTGTATTTTAATTTCTTCTACAACTTTTGATCCATTTACTTTTGCATATACTGCACCACCACCAACTGTACTTTCAAAACTTTGACTAGCTAAACTTTCTTGAGATTTTTCCATCTCCTCTTGCATTTTTTTTGCTTGTTTCATGATTTGGTTCATGTTGATACCGCCAAATCCTCCCTTGAAATCCTCTTCCCATTTTTTCCTCCTATTAATCTATATAATTTATATCTATTCCTAAATCCATAGGAACACTATTATTCTCTTCAGTTTTTCCATTTGGGCTATCTAATATTAATTTTATTCTCATTTTTTTGCCACATTCCATAGATACCAATTTTTTAATTCATTCATATTTTCTGTTTTTTCAATAACTGCTTTTCCAAAACTATTTAGCCCATTCAAAAATTTTATTCCAACTGTCATATCATCTAATAATATTGCTTTTGTATTATTTAAGTTTGAATATAACATAGCTTTTCTTTCTTCTTTTAACTTATTTATTACATTTGTCCAGAATTTTTCTCCAGCAACTGGCTTAAGTTGCTTAGGTCTTTCCACAGTTTCTACACTTTTGTGGACTGTACTGTTTTATTTTGCACCTTTGCCACTTCTACTTTTGTTTTTACTGTTTCAACTCCACCTGATGCAATTTTCCTTTCCAAGTTTTCTACTCTTTCATTTAGCGTAGAATTTTCCCTTGCTACATAACCTCATTATTCCACTTGGAAAATTATATTTTTTGAGATGACCATTTAATTTCATTTTCTAAATCTGATAAAGAATAAATTATTCCAAATATTCTATCTTTTGTTTAATATTTCTGCTATTTTTGACATTGTAGATTTATCATTTTCAGAATATATATTTGATAAATTATTTGTGGTTTTTAGTATCATAATATCTCTTGCATATTTCACAACTTCCCACAAGAAATTATCTATATCTTTGCCCTCTAATATTATTTTATTTACTATTTCTATTCCTAAATCTACATTATATTCTGTAATAGCTTTTAAATATTCCTGAAATATATTCTAATTTTGGTATTCCAACTAGTTCCTTCACTTTTTCTTCTGTAATATTATTTTCTTTCTCCCTGAGAACACCTTTTCTAGAATTGAAAGAGCATCTCTCATTGCTCCCTCTGATAATTCTGCAATTAAATTTAAAGCTCTATCTGAATATTCGATTTCACATTCTTTACATATTTTACTTAAGTTTAATGATATATTTTCTTCAGAAATTTTTTAAAATCAAATCTCTGACATCTAGAAAGTATTGTTGCTGGTAATTTTTGAGGTTCTGTTGTTGCTAAAATAAATTTCACATGTTTTGGAGGCTCTTCTAAAGTTTTTAATAATGCATTAAAAGCTCCTGGTGATAACATATGAACTTCATCTATAATATACACCCTATATTTTGCAAGAGTTGGCAAAAATTAACCTCATCCCTAATTGCTCTTATATCATCTACACTATTATTTGAAGCTGCATCCATCTCAACAATATCTGTAAGAGATCCTTCTAAGGCTGCTTTACAAATTTCACATTCGTTACAAGGTTCTCCTCCTTGTGGATTTAAACAGTTTACTGCCCTGGCTAATATTTTTGCCGACGATGTTTTTCCACATCCTCTACATCCCGTAAAAAGATATGCATGACCTACTCTATCTGCAATTACTTGATTCTTTAAAGTTGTGGTTATATGTTCTTGTCCTACTACATCTGAAAATATAGCTGGTCTAAATCGTCTATATAATGCTGTATATTCCATATTTCCCCTTTAAATAAAATTGCTAAATAGGATTTCTCCTTATTTAGCAAAAATATTTCTTTCATAGAGGATACCCCACATAAAAGGACCTATTTATTGCTGCTCCCTTCCGGTCCTGACAAGGTTCATAGGCTTTTATTGAGAATATCCTCTATAAAGAAACATTCTCTTACCGCCAAATTATATAACATTTGATTCTTAATATCAAGTGTTTTATAATAATTTTGTGAATAAAATTGATTCGTAAATATTAATATATTTAATTAATTTAAACAAAATAAGCTAAACTCTAGAATATCTAGAATTTAGCTTTTCTTTTACTCATTTTCCCTTTTAAAAATTATATCTGAACAATCTTTTTTTTTCTCGTATTGACATGTACCTTCTTCAATAATATTTCCACAAGGCAATTCTAAATTTACAGTTCCCTTATACTTTGAAATATTTGTTTCTACTGATATGTCAAATGATATACTCATTTTCAAATCCTCTATTTTATTCTGTGTCTTTGAAATTAAAGTTCCATCATGTGCTATTTCAGAGTCATCATTTGATATAAATTCTCCGATTTCTGTATTTGCAACTCTAAAAACAGCATTTCCTCCTTTGTGCAGATATTTCCAATTTCTTTAAATTACTTTCTGCTTCTCCTATATATGAAATCTCTTTTGAAATTGAATATTTATCATCATAAGAAAATAATGCTCCCTCTAATTTACTCGGCATATACATTTTTACTGTTCCTACTTTTGGTTTATTAATCTTAAAATTTCCTATTGAGATTTTCTCTATATATGCATTTTTCTTATATTCATAATTTTAGAAAATTGCAAATATACATCATTATATTGCATTATTTTTAAATTCCACTTACTGTTTTCTGATTTTCCTCTTTTGTTACTCCTTCTCCACTACTTACTACTATAATATCTGTAAGTATAAATGGCATATTGGTTTCTCCCTCAATATTATATTTTTAGCATAAAACTAATTGTTATGCTAAAAGCAACAACAATTAATGTTAGAGTTAGATTAAATTTATAATCTTCTAACAAATTAAGTACTGAACCAACAGCTCCAGTTTTTTCATCTGTTGTTCCATATATAAATTTTTTTATTCTAGAATTTATTATTGCTCCTGCACACATTGAACAAGGTTCAAGCGTTACATACATTTCACAATCATTTAATCTCCATGAATTTAGTTTTTTACAAGCTTTTTAATTGCTAAAATCTCAGCGTGTGCAGGTTGAATCCTGTTTTTTTCTTTTTTATTATATGCTTTTGCAATTATTTTTTCCTTCTTTTACAATAATAGCTCCTACTGGTATTTCTAACATATCATATGCCTTTTAGCCTCTTTTAGAGCAATCTTCATATATTCTTCTTTTTCTCATATTAATCACTAATATATAATAACATATATTTTTATTTCTTGCAATGGTTAATTTTTATCCAAAGTTTTCCTTATATAATTAATATTAAAAAGATCAAAAAGGTGAAATTTAAAATTCCACCTTCCAGCAAAAAATCTAGCCTTTGCTAGATTTATCCGCAATTATTAACATGCTATGAATTATAGCTTAAAGACATATCATCTGCAAAATCATATGCAAAAGATTCTAATAAAGTAAAATTTTGAGTACTTTCTACTATTGTCTCTAATAATTTATTTATTTTTTCATTACTTTCAGTTAAATTATCTACTTTATCTATAATAAGTCTATCACCTTTTTTGTCTTTCTATTTCGATTCCAAACTTCTTATCTCTTGTCTTATAGATTTTTACTATATCCCTTCTATTTTTTTTTTTTCAACGCTTATCATTGCAAATAGTTCTTTCATATCACTTTACTCCTTTGTATTTTATTTTTTAGTTTGTTGTACAAACCATTAGGTTAATAATAAATATATTTTTTGTTTATTTTTGAATAAACATTTCTTGCAACTGTTATAATGAAAAACTTTTAAGGTAGGTTTTTCATCAATAAAAAAATTAAAATAATTATACATAGTCTTGGCAGGTGTATTTGTATACATTATATCGACCAACTTCGTTAAGCTCCACTGTACATTTTCGGCTCTAGTATTATATCTTTTTTGCTATTGGAAGATAGACATAGTCTTTTAAATCTCTCATTGTATTTCTATCTTTTACTACGATATATATAGCATCAATCAGGTATTGGTATGCCATTGAATATCTGCTAAAGCGAAAATTACTTAACTGTAAAACAATCTCATCAATGATTCTTTTATCTTCCATTGCAAAATATTGAAGCTAATTTCCAACTCCTTCCGTTTATTTCCCATTTTGTATTATGTAACTTTCTAAAGTGCTATACTACTTTATGTACACAACTTGAAAACAAATCTATGGTTACTATATAGTTGCGTTCTTATGCTTCTATATTGTAATAACAGATGGAGAGAGTACAAACGAAAGGAGAAAATTATGAAATTTTTAAGGAAACGGTTTATCGCTGCTTTGATGGCATTGTCTATGGTAATGGTCCCTGCTGCTAACGTATGTGCAGCAGAAGCTGATGAAACGCTCAATGTTTCTACGGCAGAAACCATTGTGGATGATGAAGAACGGGGTTCTGGTAATCTTCTTACTGCTGGTACGGCTACAATTCATGGAGGTAGTGGTTCAGTGACAGTTTACCTCCCGTCTGGCAACTGGTGGGCAGATTTATGAAAATGACGTTAAATAATCTGGGGAAAAAATAGAAAGAAAATTTTAAGAAAAATATAGAAAAACAAAAGCACTAAGTATATAATTTGTTTAGCGAAAACAAAAAATAAATATACGAGGTGCTTTTGTTATGAGTATGTTATCAAAAAGAAAAGATTAATTTCAAGAGTTTAGAAGAAAAAAACATTTAAAGAAATGATGAAATTAGGGAAGAGAAATAATACAAGAAGAATTAAGAGAAATAGATAATTTAATATTAAAATATAGAGATAAAGATACATTTGAACCGAAAGACATTCAGCCAACAACAATAAAAAAAACAAAGCTAGAGAAATACCAATAGCAAGAAGAAGATATAAAGTGGTAATAAATAACGAAATAAAATGTGTATATCTTTTAGATAAGTTCTTAGAAATAAGCGAATTTGGAATGTATTCAGAAGGAATAGTAGAAATGGTAACAAGAGAAGTAACAAAAAAATCATATAGAGAAACAGCCAAAACAATATCAGAAGATACGGAAAATGGAATATCACATACAGCGGTAAGGAATATAGTGTTAAAATTAGGAGAAAAAATAAAGAAATTAGAAAAAAAAAATAAAATTGTATGAAGAAGGAAAAATCGAAGGAGAAAAGGAAATGCAATATATATTCTGTGAACACGATGGAATATATATAAAAAAGCAGAAGTCAAAGAAACAAAATAGCAAGAAAGAATTTAAAGAAAACCATTTCAAAAAAAGGAAAAAAAGTAAAAAGAAGAAAAAAGGAATAGAATTAAAGATAGCGGTAATACATGAAGGAAAAGAAGCAAGATATACAAACGATTACAAATTAAAGAATAAGATAGTAGTAGGAACAGCAAGTAAAGCAAAAGATTTAAAAAGAAAATAGAGGATGCAACAATAGGAACAAAATATAAAGAACATACAATAAAAAATGTAATAATAAATGGAGATGGAGCAGATTGGACAGGAAGTATAGTAGAAGGAGCAAAAGAAATATTTCAATTAGATATGGCACACATACAAAAAAGAAAATATATATGGCAGTAAGAGATGAAGAATATTTAAATAAAATGCAAAAAAAGTAGTATATACAGAACAAGCAAAAGATATATTTAGCTTAATATATAATTACAAAGAAGAATTAGAAACGGAAAACAAAATAGGAGAATTAGAAAAAGTAAAAAGAATTAGAAGAATATTTAAGAAATAATGAAAAAGGATTACAAAGATACCAATACAAATTAGGATATAAGGAAGAAGAATTAGAAGGAATAAAAGAAGAACTACCATCATTGGGTTCAGAAGAGAGCCATATGTATTGTATATGTAGAGACAGAATGAAGAAAAACAGAACAAGTTGGAGCATAGTAGGAGCAGAAGCACTATTAAAAGTAATAATGAACAAAATGAATGGAACAATAACGGAAATAATAACAAACAAAGCAGAGAAGAAAATAAAAGAAGAATTGGCAAGTAGGATACCAGAACCAAAAAAAGTAAAGAAACAGAGAGAAAGCAAAATAGTATATGAAGGAAGATATGAAATTGCAAATAACTTTACTGGAAGTACAAAGAATTATATAATAGATTTATTAAAAGATAAAAAATGTAGTGAATTAATGTTAATAAACTAAAGAAAAGATGTATAAAAATATATAATTTTTGGCTTATTAAGGTTGAACTTTAAGAAGAAATATAGTAGACTAAATGTAGTTTAAAACAAAAAATAATTCAATCAAATTATAACTTAGAGCATAGAAATGTTGAAATCTATGGGATTCCCCAGCGGAAAAAACTCATTTCAATATCATATCTCTTTAATTCTTCATTACCACTTTTATTATTTGATTCATAAAAAATCTTTGGGCACAATGTTTCCTTATCCATGCACAAATAATAATTATTTACATTCATGATTATATCATCCTCACTAATATTAATTATGGCATTTAACGAATCTAAACTAGTTTTAGTTATTTCTATAATTCCATTATATTGTAATATACTTGGAAAGTTTAAGTACAACTGACTTGATTCTCCATGTATACTTTTATAGATTTCTATTTCTGATTGTTCTAACTTTCTTTTACTTTCATTTTCTATGGAATATCCTTGGTTTTTATTATAATCAATACAAATTATCTTTTTTTTTTTTTATTATTTTCTTCACTCTCATTGTATATTGTATTGATTGTCTTGGATACTCCATCTTTAAACCAGCACTCTTCTTTTGATATTATGTCCTCTTCATCATAACTTGTAATCACATAATGATAATTATTTAATTCTTTATACTGTTTATCAATACTAGTAACTCTAAACAGTAATATGAATCTGTAAATAGTATTAACAAAATATAAGACAAGAGCTACTATTATTAATCTTTTTAACCATACCAATACCTTTTTAGTCTTTTTTTTTCTTCATTATAATTAAGATTAATTGCTGCTGCTTCTGTTTCTACTATTTGATTTCCAATTAGGTCATCCACACTAACCTTAAAGATTTTACTTAATTTAATTAAGTTTTCTACATCTGGTTTGCTGTTTTCATTCTCCCATTTAGATACTGCTTGTCTCGAAAGACCTAATTCTTCTGCTAAATCATCTTGTGATAAATTCTTTGCTTTTCTTAGCTTAATCAAATTTTCTCTAAAACTCATTCGTACACTTCCTATCATCCCTTTGCTTTGTACAACATCAAAATTATAGTAAATGTACTAGACAATTGCTACCATCTCTAGTTGGCATTTAAGCAAACCGGTAATATTTTGCTATTTTTGGTTTTTTATCATTTGGTTGCGCTGTACAATTTTTGTACCCAAATTTTAAAACCCTTTATTTTTATACCCTTGCAAGAATACTTATCTATATTAGCATAACGATTTAAAATACATCGACGATATATCATAAAATGTCATATTTTTCATAAGTTTTTGATAATTCTTCCATTTTCGCGTTTACATAGTTTGATTATCGTAAACCATTCTGAGTTTTTAGACGTAATATCGTCTTATATTTTTGTTTTCTTTCTAGCTTTCATTTACATAATTTCTTTTATTATTTTTTAATATTTATTTATATATTTTATTTTTTTGATTAAATTACTTATTATATAAATTTCAAAAAAGACATATAAAAAATAAAATTTTTATGTGTCTTTTTACTGTTACAATTGCAACATTTTCGGAAATATTATTTTACAATAAATCAAAACAACTTGAAAAACGTTACTCCATGTCTCTGTATCTTTTAACTCCTCTTCCATTTTTTTCAAAATTTCTAATACTTTCTATTGCTACTTCGAGTTCTCTATCTGATGGTTTATTTGTTGTAAGTATCTGTAAAAATTTTAACAAGCCATTGGACTTTATAATTGGCATTAAGATTAGAGTCATCCCAGCTAGCATAATATAAAGAATTATATTTCTTTTTGTGCTACAAAACTAACTAGTAAACCTATTATAATATAAAATACAAGCTTGTACAGAATCTCATTACTGCCACAGTTTTTACTAAACCTTGAAAATTTTTTTAATTTCGTCTAACTGTGGTACTCTGTGCAATTTTTCGTATGCATTTATTGCCATATGTTCTGCTGCATGATATTTTCCTGCCATTCTCTGATTACCTCTTTTTTGATTTTATATCATATACAAACTCTATAAATATCAACATATCATATGAAATTGTAATTGAAAAAGTATATTGCACCTATGGCAAAGTGAATTCTTCCAGATAAGATACATAATATAATTAGTACTATATCAAATATCCTAATTATGTTTCTGTTAATTCTTGTTTTATCTTTACTCAGGGCAAGGCTCATTGCTACAACTGAAGGAATAATCCTCGTTTTTTATTTTTCCCAAATCACCCCTGATATGTCTCGAACAAATTATTGGAAAACCTTGAGAATAAAAAAACTATTCCATTATTAGTAGCATATCCCCTTTCAATACTCCGTTTTGTTTTCATATTCCTATCTCCTTTTTTCAATAAATTTTATAAAGTATATTAATAATTTTACATAATTTTCAATACTTAAAATTTTGATTTATCTTTCATAAAACATTTAAAATTTTTAACACATTAAGACCTTTTATAATGGATAAATATAAT
>VOFC01001639.1_pt1 | contig 34001 bp, 31 predicted proteins | sample 5384161 | NCBI WGS metagenome assembly VOFC01 (sample SAMN12384722, study PRJNA508395) | human gut metagenome | isolation source: healthy gut B | host: Homo sapiens
CGCCACGGCCTGCGCTTTCAGCGCCTCCGGCGCAAATGAGGCAGGCATCTCCGACAGCACGACCTGCGTCAGATAGGTATCCAGCGCTGTTTCCTCCGCACTTCCATCCCGCAGGACGCGGATCGTCTGTTTCGGCGCCTCCGGCTGCCTTTGTATCACCACGACCAGCGGCTCCGGCTCCGCCGCTTTCCTCGTCTGCGCCGACGGCAGCAGCAGCACCGCTGCCAGCGCCAGAAGTCCCGCCTTTGCGATCACCGACATTTCAAGCACCGTCCTTTCGGACAAGTCTATGCCGCAGCGGTAGACAGTATTCTGATTGACATAATCGCAAATCTTGACACAAATTCTGTTGGGACGTATAATGTATAGAAACATACGAAATTTCTGCTGCATACGGATTGGAGCTTATATATGAAGCATGCTTTGAAAATCATCCTCCCGATCATTCTGATCCTTGCCCTCATCATCGGCGCGTGCTGTTTTTCTTCCTGATCGCACGCCGCGATCTGACCGAGAGCATTTTCGTCTACTGGGGCGAGCATTTTTTATGAGGCCGGGCGCTATTCCCGCGCCGTTGCGTTCTACAAGGCAGCCATGCACTTTGCGCCGAAGGATGCGGATCTCGCCATTCGTCTGGCTGATGCCTATAAAAAAGCGGCAACTACACAAAAGCGGAATACACCCCTCGTCAGCGCTATCACGCAGATCCCGGACTCAGTACAGCTGTATGTCGCACTTTCCAAGACCTATGTGGAACAGGACAAACTGCTCGACGCAGAGACGATGCTCGGCCGCATCACAAACGACGCCGTTCGGACACAGATCGATGCGCTGCGTCCCGCCGCGCCCGTCATTGAGCCGGAAAGCGGAAATTATTCCGAATACATCGACGTGACCGTCACCGGCTCGTCGGGCACGGTCTACGCCGTGTGCAACAGCGATTTCCCAGCCTCGGGCAGGATGTATATACCGGCCCCATTTCTCTGGAAGCCGGTGAAAGCAAGATCGTCGCGCTGAGCGTGGCGGAAAACGGCCTTGTAAGCGACGCGGCCTACGCGGGCTATACCGTCGGCAACGTTGTGGAAGAAGTCAAGCTCGCCGACGCCGGGATGGACGCCTATGTGCGTGAACTGCTCGGCAAGACGGCCGGCAGCGCCATTATGTCCGACGAACTCTGGGCCGTTGAGGAATTGGATCTCCCCGATACGGTCGCCTCGCTGGACGATCTCTCCTACTTCACCGGCCTGCGCTCCTTGTCCCTGCACCACGGAACGGGATTGGATCTGTCCGTGCTGTCCCAGCTGCCGACGCTGCGGACGCTCGATCTGTCCGGCTGCACGCTCTCGACCGCCGCCATGAACACCATTGTAACGCTGTCGGAACTGACGAGTCTGAACCTGTCCGGCTGCGCTGTGGCGGAGATTGACGCGCTGATCGGCCTGCAAAAGCTGGAAACGCTCGATCTGTCCAACAATACCGTCTCCGATCTGACAGCGCTTTCCGCGCTGCTGGCGCTCAGAGAATTGAATCTGGCCAACAATCCCATCACCTCGCTCAGCAATCTCAAAAACTGCACAGAACTCGAAACGCTTTACGCCGGACAGTGCGCAATCACGCGGATTGCGGGCCTTGCCGATCATACGAAGCTTAAAACGCTCGTTCTGTCCGGCAATAAGATCACCGACATTTCCGCGCTGGCCGGCTGCACGGCGATCGAAACGCTCGATCTCAGCGGCAACAGCATTTCTGATATCTCTGTTGTGTCCGGCTTCAAGAAGCTGGTCGATCTCAATGTGAGCAGCAACCAGATCACAGACCTTCCGCAGTTTGACGCAGACACACCGCTCTGGCATGTCGATATCAGCCATAATCAGATTGAAAGCCTTGCCGGTCTGGAAGGAAATCTTGCCGTCAATTTCATCAATGCTGACTATAATCGGGTCAAATCGGTCGCAAAGCTGGAATCGTGCATCATGCTCGTCCGGATGAACCTTTGGGACAACCCCGTGGATGCCGACGAGGTCAAGCAGCTGCAGGATATCGGCATTCTGATCAACTACAACCCCAACTATGTAGAGCCGGAAACAGAATCCTGAGCAAGTACAGCTGGTGCGATTGCCGCTCCCGCACACACCAAGGAACGTTCCCGCACCAGCGCATCATAGAGGAATCGAGTTTTTAACGGACTTATGATATACGAAACCGCCCCTCTCAACCGGGAGAAGGGCGGTTTTGCTTACAGATCGTCTGCGTCTTGAACGGGAATTTCGTGCTCGTTCATCGGAAGACCGGTCCAGCTGCCTTGCGGGTCGGTAAAGCTGGGCTGCTGGGCGAAAATCTCCGGCACAAGATCCGGACGGTCTTTTTTGTCGCGTTTTTTCATGCTGCACCTCCTGTCTTTTTCTTTCAGGATGTGCGGCTTTTTCGTTTTTATCCGTGATGATGGCCGTTGTGGTCGCAGGATTCCGGGGATGTAATCTTCCTCCTTGGAAAAATCGAGCGTTTCTGGTGCATATGTCCGGAAATCCGTCAGAAACGCTGCATAATCGGCTCGGTCCGTGGGGACAAGCACCATCTGTTCCCGCTCCAGCAGGCGGTCTGCCGCCGTGAAACAGAGTGCATCGACGCGCCTGCGGTTCGATAAAACGTTGTGCATCAGGCAGACATCCTGTATTTGTGAAATATCAAAAAAAATGACTGTACGGGAGCAGAAAACTTCGACTGCCGCCTCCACACCGTCCTCCGGCGGCAGGACGCGGATGGTGTCCTCGGGAATCAAAATATAGCGGTTCATTCAAACAGCCTCATTTCAGATAGATTCTCGCGCTGCCCGCGTAGGGCTGCACCGTGCCGACGCGCTGTGCGCTGGGAACTGCCGGCTTCAGGGCCGTGAACAGCGCGTCCGCGTCCTCCGGGTCGCAGGCGATAAGCAGGCCGCCTGCCGTCTGCGGGTCGTAGAGCACATCCTGCACAGCAAGTTCAGTGTCCTCCCGCGTCGACCATGGGCTCGGCAAAGGTGCGGTTGCGGTACATACCGGCAGGCAGGATACCCATCCGGGCAAAATCCAACGCCGGGGATCAAGTCGATCGCGGCCGTGTTAATTTCCAGGCACGTCGCTGCCGGTCGCCATCTCGGACGCGTGGCCGAGGAAGGAGAAGCCCGGTCACGTCTGTGCAGGCATGGACGCGGTAGGGCACCATGGCGTCGCGTGCGGATTTGTTGAGCGTCGTCATGAGCCGCTGGGCAAGCTGTTTGCCGTCCTCGGACAGAAGATCAGCCTTTTCCGCCGTCGTGAGGATGCCGATGCCGAGCGGCTTTGTAAGAAACAGCGCGTCGCCAGGCTTCGCGCCGGAGTTCGTGAGGACTTTGTCCGGGTGGACAAAGCCCGTCACGGCCAGACCGTATTTCGGCTCGTCGTCGTAGATCGAGTGGCCGCCGGTGATGAGCGCCCCTGCCTCATAGACCTTGTCGTAGCCGCCGCGCAGAATATCATGCACAGCCTCCTTCGGCATAGACTCCGGCACAGCCATGATATTGAGGCAGAGTTTCGGCTCACCACCCATGGCGTAGACGTCGGACAGCGCATTTGTTGCGGCGATCTGGCCAAAGGTGTACGGGTCATCCGCAATGGGCGGGAAGAAATCGACCGTCTGCACGAGTGCTAAGCTCGTCCGACACCTTGTAAACCGATGCGTCATCGCTCTTGTCAAAGCCGACGAGCAGATTGGGGTCCTGCTGCACGCGGATATCGCCCAGAAGCTGCGCAAGAATGCCTGCACCGACCTTCGCGCCGCACCCAGCGCACTTTGCAAGCTTTGTCAGCTTGATCTCATCTTTCATTCTATATTATACCTCCCATGCATTTTGACCCGGGACATTCGAAAGAACGCCCGTATATTCGAGGATCGCCTGCAGCACACCGCCGCCGATGGCGATGGCCTTGTCCGAGGCGGTCTGACAGTAGGAAATCTCCCCGCGCGGGTCAACGTCGCCGGATTTCATGCCCTTGAACACGGGCGTTCCGTCGGCCAGCATGCCGCGAATGACGCCAGAGATCGTGCAGGCCATCGGCTTGCCGTTCACCTCGCCCGCAATATCGCCCGCCTGTACCGTTGTGCCGATATCCAGCAGCTGATGGAAGATCCCGTCGTCCGGGCGCACGCAGCACACGTTCGCCGGTGAAGCCGCCGATGAGTCCGGGAATGTTCGTGTTCGGAATAGGCTCACCGCTGCGGATCACGCGGCCCAACGTATGTCCGCGCATCGTCTCAATGACCGCGTGGCAGTCGTTCCCCGCGCAGAAGCCGGGGCCGACACCGATGACCAGCGGTGCGTCCGTAATTGCCGTGCCGAGATTCTTCTTTGCGAGGATCGCGTCAACCAGCACGTCCGGCCGCAGCCACGCGCGGCACTGTGCCTGCGGGTCCGCCAGAACCGGAATATTGCCCAGCCAGAATATGGCGCACATCTGCCTCCGTCGCGGCCCGCTCCGCCGTCACGTCCTCTACCTGATAACTTCCGTATAAGATCGCCTGCGAAAAGCAGACCGTGCGGCGGATGGCCGTCGGCTGCGGCAGGTCGGTCATGGCCACGCGCAGGTGCGACCGGAACAGCCGCAGGGCGATGCCCGTGGCAAGATCGCCCGCACCCCGGATCAGGACAAGCATTCGATCCACTCCTTCTGTAATGCCGCCGCGCAGACCGGGCAGCAAAGCCCCGCCGCCAGCCGTCGGGCAAGCTCCCTGCCCTGCGGCAGATCAGCCTGATTGACGAGCACACGGGTATGCAGGTGCTCATGCTCCAAAAAACCGCGCCCAGAGCGCCGGCGTCACGACCGTATCCTCCGGCACGCCGAGCGCCTGCGCGGCGAGCGGCGCGCGGTGAACGCTCACACATCGGTCTTCCGAAGCCGGATGCGCCGACAACCAGAATGGTCTGGTTCGCCTCCGGGGGATGACAGGCTCGTGGGCCGCATGCGCCTTCAACGGCAGCCGCTTGGCCCCGTCGGCCTCGACGATCACGTAGTCCGCCAGCCGGGCCAGCGTCCCGACCGGCAGCTCCGGCGGGCCGAATTTCCCGTTTTCCGACCACGCGCCCACGCAGATGCAGGGGCTTTTCTCCAGCGCCGCGGCGATCTCCGCCTGCGCCGGCGAGACGAGGCAGGGCATGGTCTTTTCGGGGTAGATATGCGTCGTCGTACACACGATCACGCGGGCCTTCCCAGACAGTTCTTCCGCGAGGCATTCCATAAGCGTCGTCTTTCCGCCGCCGCCGATGATCGCAGTCACACCGGGCTGGATCTCCAGCGCCTTTTGCAGCTTCACAGAGCATGCCTCCCTTTAGCGTGTGACACTTTCTTATAAGATAACACCCGCGCGGCTTCTTCGTCAAGAATATCGGAATATTATTGACAATGGCGAATACGGCGTGGTAAGATTCTGATATGGAACAAACTTTCAGACCCGTCCTGACCATTCGGATTTTCGGCGAGGAAAAGTGCTTCGGCCCCGGCGTGGCAGTCCTGCTGCGCAAGGTGCGTGAACTGCATTCCCTGCGCGCAGCGGCCATGTCCATCGGCATGGCATACTCGAAGGCATGGACGATTCTTAAAAACGCGCAGCAGTCACTGGGCTTCAAGCTGCTCGATTCCACAACCGGCGGAAAACACGGAGGAGGTGCCCGTCTCACGCCGGAGGGCGAAACTCTGCTTTTGACGCTTACGACCGCTACTGTGCAGCGCTCCGCGCTCACGCGCAGACGCTGTTCAACGAAACCTTTGACGGCATTCTGCCGCTCTGACTTTTTCCGTGCTGCATGCGCACCCGCCCGCGCTTGTGGCGTTCTCTATCGTCCGCAAGCTGCCGGATCTCGATTTGATCCCGTCCGTGCGCCATATCTGTGAGCAGATGAAGATCGCGACCTACGCCGTTCCCGGCAGCGAGGCGCTGGGCGTGGAGATCGGCAAGGTCTTTTCGCAGGGCTGCGATACGGCGCTGCTGGAAAACCACGGCGTCTGCATCGGCGCGCCGGATATGTTCACGGCATTCCAGCGCTTTGAAACGCTCAATTATACCGCGACACTTGAGGTGCTGGCAAGCAAGCTTGGGAAGATTCATTCTCTGCCGGAGAATGCCTATCATATGAGCGAGACAAACGCGCATACCAAGCTGGACGATTTCATTCCCCGTTCGCATACCTCGGAGGAGTTGGCCGCCCGGCGCGACATGATCACGCTCATCCACCGCTCGTATAAAATGGGCCTGTTTACCGCCACACACGGCACGTATTCCGTCCGCCTGTCTGACGGCAGCTTCCTCATTACGCCATTTGGCTTTGACCGCGCGTATCTGGAAGAGGACGACCTTGTCCGCGTCAAGGGCGGCATGAAGGAACTCGGCAAGACGCCCTCCCGCGCCGTGCTGCTGCACCAGAAAATCTATGAGCAGCATCCCGATGTCGGCGCGATCCTGCTGGCCCATCCGGTCCACGCCATGGCTTTTGCCGTGACCGATGCAGCGTTCGATGCACGCACCATCCCGGAAAGCTATATCCTCCTCCGCGACGTCAAAACGCTGCCGTATGAGGAGATCTATCGGGAGCCGGATAAAATGGCGGCGGAGTTTGACGTATCTCACCCGGTCGCCATCGTGGAAAACGATTGCGTAATCGTCACCGGCAACTCGCTCCTGCAGGCCTTCGACCGGCTTGAGGTCATGGAGTTGACAGCCAATTCTATCCTCGATTCCCAGAGCCTCGGCAGCATCGTCCACATCAGCGACAGCGAGATCGCCGATCTCAAAACTGCATTCCATCTGGAAGATTGACATCGCTTCCATCGCACATATATGCACAGACTCAGACGCCCGGCTGATTTACAGCCGGGCGTCTGGGCACTATCAGGAATGGCAGCGGCGGAAGATCACCAGCAGCTTGCTTTACAGGTGCTGCTGACCCACCAGTAAGGGAATTGATCCAGTACTGGAACCTGCTGTTGCTTGACAGCCATGTGGTCATCGAATTATACGATACCGTGATCTGATAGTTCGTATTTCTGTCCAGGTTCAGTTTGATTGACGAACTTGACCAGTTCTTTGTCGTTACCCGGTTGGTATCCATGTTTTTAATTTTAATGGTGTAGTTCGGATACATACTGGCCGTTTTGGTGACCCAGCGGAACCAACTCATCTTCTGATAGGAATACTTACATTTGTTCTGCCGCAGCGTGATGGATTCAGAGCCCGGGCGGCTCCAGTTTGCCGTTGTCCTGACATAGATCGTTCTCGAATTCGTGCTGCCGGAGGTCGCAGCACTGGCCGTTACGCTCATCATGGAAATGCAGGTGACCAGAATCAGGAATACTACGATTGCACGTTTTAAATTGTTCTGTTTTTTCATTGTTTCATTCATCCTTTCTTTTTCCGTGAAGTCCATTGTTTTTCGCTATACGCGTTTGTATGCAATGTGTAGCTGCATCCGCCTCCCTTCGTCTGTCCGCTGCAGGCTTACCGCAGCGCGCTGTAGATCGTCCAGAAGTTTGTGCTGGCGGAATACTGCTCGATTGCTCTGGCAGAGTTTGCTGCTGCCGCGCTGTTTGCTGCGGTCCGCTCGGAGGCGTCTGCCGAGCGTTCTGCTGCGGCTGCCGTGCGTTCGGCGGCGCTGGCGGAGCGTTCCGACGCGCTGGCGGCTCTTGTGGCCTGATACTCCAGACGGCAGTGATGCAGATACTGGTCGTATTCACGCAGCGCCTCTTTCATGCTGTCAGCCTGTCCGTTCCGGATGTAATACTGGAACATGGCGACAGCCTCCGGATAGAAGTAATCCTCAGGAATGTGGTTCTTCGCGTAGATGCCGCGGTCAGATTCCAGAACTGCTGTGATCTGACGGAAGTCTGCCTGGATTCTGCTGTCCAGCAGATCCGCATCGCGCATAAAGTCCGCCTGCTCCTGCGCCCGCGCTTCCTTGACGACCCGTGACCGGATCAGAAGGATGCTGACAAACGGGACAGTCGGAACAAGAATAAACGTCAAATAAATGGTGCCCGGGTCCGTTACTCTGAATATCGACAAAACAACCGGCGCGCCAAACAGGCCAAAGACAAGCAGCGAGAGGACGGAAAGCATCGTCAGCATTGTCGCCTTTCCCGGAATGACTGTGGAAATCTTTTTCCGCAGCTGTTCGCTCTCGGCCTTCATCCGGTCGATCTCCTCTATTTTGCCAAACACGCTGTCAACGACAGCCTTGCTCTTTGCCAGACTGTCCAGAAGCTGCGCTCTAATATCAGCGGCGCCTGCCTGTGTACGAACCGCATTCTCATAAGCATTCACGTTTGTCAGTGTCGTTTCCATGTTTTTTCTCTCCCTCGTTTTTTGTTTCCCTTGGTGTGTTTATACTCTAACACAGAAACCCAAGTTTGAACGAAAACGCCGACGAACGACACACTTGCCGCGACGAACGGTATCCGCCGCCCACAAACATCTCGCATGGGCCGGATAAACTGCGTACAGCGCAGAAAAAACGGCATGACCGGAGGATAGCAGCGCATAAGACAGGTTTCACATTTTAAGAGAGAACAGCGTGGCGAAAGTCACGCTGTTCTGCTTTTTGCTGCGTGGTTGACCATCTCGGAAAGAATGCTCTTGGGCAAAAAACCGATACAGGCAAGGCTGATATTCACATCCTGCATTCGATGTCCGCTGCTCTTGTCGGGAGCGCAGACATACATCTTGTTCACAAACTCATGCAGCACGGCGGGCGTCAGTTCCCGCAAGTCTGGATATTTCTTTGCCCGGGGAATGAACTGCTCAATGCTGTCAGCCTCGTCTTCCTGCCGGGCAATCTCCTGCTCCAAGAACTGCATTTTCTCCGCCAGTTCGGCCTGTTCATTCTCATAATTGGCGGACAGCTTTTCAAACCGGCTGTCATTGATTTTGCCGGAGATGTTATCCTCATAGAGCCGCTTGAACAGCCGTTCTAGTTCTTCCATCCTGCACTGTGCCTGCGTGCGTTATCTGCGTTTTGCGGCAACTTCTTTCTTGAAATCCTCCCTGCGTTTTGCTCCCAGCTTATCACAGAACAGGTCTTCACAATCGGAGATATGCCAAAGCAGGATTTGCAGAAGCTTCCATACACCCTTTTCCAAAATACCCGCAAGGATGAAATGCGTTTCGCACATGTCTTTTCCCTTCTTGCGGGAGGTGGAGCAGGCAAAATGATCCTGCCATTCTTCAAAGTTCTGCATGGTGCAGTAGTACAGCTTTTCTCCGCAGTCAGCACAACAGGCGACGCCGGAAAAGAGATTGTTCTTGCTGGTTGGCACTGGGCAATATGCCGGGATTCATAGGCAGATTACGGGCAGTTCGCCGGGTGGCACAGCCGTCCGTGCAGGGCTTCTGTTCATGCGGCATTCGGAAGACATCACTTCGTCAGCAGCTCCACAGCACAGCTACATTATTTACTTGATGGCAATCAGAAACATACGTTTGAGTCAATAACAAGCAAATCTGGTGCATACCCACACCGGAAAACAGAGCGTTTCGACTGTCTGCCGAAACGCTCTGTTTTCATTTTTGGGATAGTCCCAAACCCTTATCATCAAAGATTCAAACATACGAAAAATCATTCTAATGGCGCTTCTACCGCACTGTATTTCTGTACTCATTTACTGTCTGTCCCTGTCCAAACCGTGAACGCTCGCAGGAACGACCCACTCTCCTGATACCCCAGCAGAAACGCAATGTCCTCGGTGGTCATATCGGTGTTGGCAAGGTAAGTTCTTGCCAGCAGTTCCCGTGTATGGTTGAGCTGCTTCTGGAAGTTGGTATCTTCCTCCTGCAGCTTGCGCTGTAACGAGCGCTTGCTGTAGCCCAGCTTCTTTTGCCACATCGTCGATGGTGCATTCTCCGCTGGGCAGCAACTCCATCAAAGCGCTGCGGACACGGGCGGCGCAGCTATCATCCGTCTCCATCATCGACAGGCGGCGCTTCAACTCCGGCTCAAAGAACTCCCCACATGGACTCGTTGCGGCTGCAATATGCCGCAAAAATGGGCGGTGAAAATGCTTCGATACCTTCCGACGCCGCCAAACGAATCAGCGTCTGCTCGTCCGGTGAAAGAGCATCAATAGCCCCCATAAAGCGGAAGTATTCCTCCGCCGTCAGACTGGGCGTCTGCCGTGCAAACAGGTCCTCCGGCAGCATCGCTTTTTTCAGCACTTCATCCATCGAAAAGCCCATTCCCGAAAGATAAGTGCCATAGTTTTTGTCAATCAAAAAGTGCTTCAAAATACCGCTCCGTCAGCTAAAGTTTTTGATGACCCAATCAAACACCCGGTCTCCAAAAAATCTTGTGTCCAGACCATCGGCTTTGCGCCAAAACCGATCAGATAACGGGTACGGGGGCGGCGCTTGGTCACCGCTTTACGGATAGTCTTTGCAATCAGTTCCGGCTTGGACAGCATATTGCCGCCGTAATTTTTAATCATACCGTCAGCAGCTTTGTTCGCCATTTCTGCATACGCGCCGCTTGCCGAAGTTTTTTCAGATTCTCGGCAGCGATGATGCCCCCAATCGGTCTTGATGCCGCCCGGCTCCACCACGATCACGTCAATGCCGAAGGGTCACACCAAAACAAATATCATAGAACGCCATCATTCCAGCAATTCACGCCATCCTCATTATATCGGAAAATGCGGACAATTCAAGGAGTACGGCAACAAAAAGCGGCATCTCGGCAAAAAGGTAAAGAATGGACATATATTTGCCAAATACGGTGAGTTCAATATCACGCAGGAAAGTACACGCCTGATCCGCTTTGTGCCGCCTCTAGACGGAACAATCCTTCATTTTCTGTCCTAAATCGTACACAAATCCATCCTATCCATCTGCAAAGCCAAACGCAAAAGGAAAAGGGTATGTACCATTAAGGCACATACCCTTTTTGTCAGCAACCCTTGTCCGGCAACTGCCATAGTATTTGTTTCTCAACACCTGTTTTATGGACAGCTGCCCGAGTCACTCTATTTTTTATGAACAGGTCACTTCATCTGCGCAATATCACAGACAATTTCGACACATTTGTCAACGCCGAGCGTGCCGCTGTCGAGGCAGACGTCGTAATTCTCGGCCTCGCCCCAATTGCGGTTCGTATAGTGCTTATAATAGACCTTGCGCTTGCTGTCCTTTTCCTGTAGGCGCTTTTCCATCGGCTGCTTCGTCTCGCCGTAGCGCTCGCGCACGCGGGCAGCACGGTGGGCCATGTCGGAGTGGACGAAAATGTGCAGGCAGTCCGGCTGATCCTTCAGGATGAAGTCCGCGCAGCGGCCAACGATGACGCACGGGCCCTTGCTGGCAAGATCACGGATGACGTTCGTCTGGCAGACGTAGAGTTTATCCGACACGGACATGGTATCGACCAGACCCATCGGGTGCGAGGAGACGGCAATATTAAACAGGAAGCTGCTGGTAACAGAGGCGTATTCACCGATCTCCTCGATGAACTCATGCGAGAAGCCGCTTTCCTTGGCGACCTTATCGACCAGTTCCTTGTCATAATAGGGGATGCCGAGCCTCTCGGCCACCGCCTTACCGATGCTTCGTCCGCCGCTACCAAACTGGCGGCTGATGGTGATGACCTTATTTGTCATAAGAACTCCCCCTTTATTTTGATAACTCCATTATACACCAAAACGGGCGCGTTGACAAATATAAATTTTTATGTACATCAACAGTTTTCGCGGCATGCGGTGTTTTTACAGTCATTCACGGTGAATCCAGCGAAGCAGTTTGACTTACCTCCGGGATACAGCTTTTCAGGGTGCGACATCTGACATATCGTAGAGCGAGGTCTTTCCGTCGCGGGCGCGCTGGACAGCTGCGAGTGCGTAGAATGCCTGCGTGGTGGCAAGCAGATTGCCGCCGTCGCCCTGCGTATGCACGAAGCTGCCGTCGTTCTGCGCAAAGCGCAGCAGTACCTCTTCCAGCGTCTGCCCGTTCTTCACAAACCGTGCATCATCCGGTGAAAGGCCCAGCGCTGTCAGCGCTACGAGCACCTGACTGACCGATTCGCTGCTCTCCGCTCCCCAAGAGAGGAACGCACCGTCTTCCTGCTGCATCTGCGCCAGGCATGAGAGTCCAGCATCTGCCGACGCAGACACGTCCGTGCGGCTGCGGTACCCGGCAAGTGCCTGCAAGGCCATTGCGGTCAGGTCAGGATCCGATGCTCCCCCGCCGAGGCTCCAGCCGCCGTCCGGGTTCTGCTGGGCAAGAATCACATCAACATAGCCGTCGCGTGTTGCCTGCACCGCCGCCTCCGGATCCAGCGGAATTTCATACCCGCCGCAGTCCAGCGCCAGCAGCGCGAATGCCGCGCCGTTGACGCCCTGCGCTGTCGTTTTTTTGAGATCTGCCAGCGGCAGGAGCAGATCATAGCCGCCGACATTTCGCGGGTCGCGCCCGATCGCCGTCAGCGCAAGAATCAGCCGGGAATACTCGGTATACCGGTTCTCGTCGAGTTTTCCGTCTGCCGCCTGTACTGCGGCTTCGACTGCGCTGTAATACCGTTCAAAATAGTCATCTGACAGATCTGCCCCGGCCCGCGCCAAACCGAATACAATCCAGTCGCCGTCCAGCGAGCCGAAGTCCGGCTCCGGCACTGCTGTTTTCAGATACTCTGCTGTCCGCTCAAGCGGCGTCTGTGTGCTGCCGCAGCCAGTCAGCAGCAGGCACAGCACCAGAAGCAGCGCAAAAATCCGTGTCTTTCGCATCCGCTCACCCCTTTACCGTCATGGCCTTGCAGACCGGCTGATTGGTTTTATCCAGCAGGAACAGGCGGATTCGCGCGCCATTTTCGACCAGCGCAAGCGTCTGCACCTGCGTCAGCAGCTTTACCTGCGCCAGGTGCCCATTCTGATCATAATAGGCTACGGCCAGCTTCTGCCCGTCTTCAAATTCGCCGCTGATTGTGAGCGTTCCGCTTTCAATATCGTAGGCCCATGTCAGCGTGCCGATCCGGCCGCTTTCTGTCGTTCCGGGCTCAACTGTCAGCTGGACGGATGCGACCGGCGTCTGTGTCTTGACGTTTGTCAGGCGGCCGGACTCCTCGCTGTCCTGATCGTGATACAGGACATAGGGGAAACGGATATCGATCGCTGCATCGTCCTCCGTGAGTGGATCTTCCGACCATTGGACATACTTTGTCACATCCCGCCGCATGCCGTTCGCATAGACAAGATCGACCTGCATGCCGGTAGGATCAAACGCCTCTCCGGCTTTATACTGCGTCTTGTTTGGCTTCCGGGTGATTTCCAGCGTGGCCGACGGCCCGACGGCCATAAGCTTCGCGCTGTCGTTTTGAAATACATCACGCCGTAGGAATCCACGATCGGGGAGCAGATCGCATACTGTGCGTCCTTCCCGCTCGGCGTAAAGAGAACGTAGGGTGTATCCACGCCGGATTCCTTCGTCACATACTCCACACGCGTCTGTCCCGGTTTGTCCCGCAGGACGCGGATCTTGCCAGGTGTGTAATTATCGACGAAATAGACATAGACATAGCCGCTCTGGGCCTCATAGGCCGTCGTGAGAATGCCGGATGTCTGCGGATAGCCCTGTGTCAGCGCACGGTAGGCGATCTTGTGCGAGGCGAGATCCACAACGGTGAGGCTGTGGCCGCTGTACTCGTCGAACTGTGCCGTACCTCTGACGCCAATATAGGCGCGGCCATTGTACACCACCGGTGTCGAGGTGCTCATGGCCTGCACGGTGCTCGATCCATTCTCCAGCTTCAGCGTCCATTTGCTGCTTGCCCGCAGCCGCCAGCCGTCGGACGTTTTCTCGGTCTGCACGCCGCAGAACCAGCCGCCCTTCGTGGTAAAATAGAATGCTTTGGTTGCCATATCATAGCAGATTGTGCTGCGCACATCGCCGTAGAGGCTGTCCCATTTGTCAAGCAGTCTGCCGGTCTTTGCGTCGAGCAGCAGAAGGCTGCCGGTCATGGAGGTGCTTTCATCCGCTCCATCATCTGTACCGACCAGCACATAGTCCTCGCAGGCATACGCGCCTGCCCAGTAATAGCCGCCCGGATTCGTCCAATACCAGCAGGCGGTCTTTTCTTCGTCTGTCCTCGTCGGGTCCTCGTCTGTGATGGACAGGCAGACAAAGTTTGCAGGGAATTCCTCACTGCGCCAGAAGCCGGTGTAGAGATAGTCACCGCAGATGGTGATTGGGCTGTTCGGCTGGCCCTCAAGTGGGTCATGGTAGATCCAAAGCGATTGCAGCGTTTTGGCATCGAACGCCTGAATCGTACCGTCGGAAAGCCCGACAAACACCATACCCTTGGCATATGTCGGGGGTGTGATGGAAAAGCTTGATGCGTGATCCATCTTGGCCTTCGTCAGGATCTCGCCGGAAACCGGGTCGACACGGCAGATCATATCCCCCGCGTAAACAATCAGAACACCGTCTACCAGCAGCGGGCAGCCGGTCGAACGGCTGCCAGTGCCGTTGCCAAGCGCATTCGACCAGTACAGCGTGGACGCATCGGCATCTATCGGCGTCTGGATGGACACAACGGCATTGTTGCTGCCCGCGCTGCCGCCGCGTGTGCCGCTGGCATCATAACTTGTTCCGCGGAAATCAGCCCACTCGGCAGGCAGGGACTGGATCGTTTCGTTTTTCTGCGCCGCGCGGAGTGTCATCCCGGCGCGCGCCGCGCCGTCTGTAACGGCGACAGTGTCCTCATCGATTTTCAGAACCAGCGCGCCGGATGCGCTGTGTGCCGGATCAATGGTTCCGCTCCGACCCGCATAGCCGGGGCAGGTCAGCAGATATCGGTAGGTAAAGCCGTCAAACAGTTCATATGCACCGCTCGCATCCGGCCAGACGCGCGTTCCGGAAAGCATATCACAGACAAACAGCAGCGCGTCCGAAGGCGTCAGCTGCGGCGTAAAGAGAACCGGCTGGGCCTTGCGCACCTGAATCCGGTATTCTGAATCCGCCGCTTCGCCTGCAAATTCGTTTTTCAGCGTCAGCGTGACCGTTTCCGGATCTGCTGTCCCGTTCAGCGGCACATCGGCAGCCACGCTGGGCGTCAGTTCGCGCCCGTCCAGCCAGACATGATAGCCGGTGTTCCCGCCGTCGCGGTAACAGGCATCCGAGGCATAAATGTCCGCGCAAACAGACAGCGTCTGCGCTGCCGCAGGCACGGTGACGATATAGTCCCAGATTGAGGAGGTATAGCCTGTGCCGCCGCTGTATGTAAGCGTCTGCGCCTGCCCGGCACAGGTGAGCGAGAGGCTGCGCAGCGAAAGCGTGCGGCGGAGCATGACGATATAATCCTGATAGTATGTAACGCTTCCGACACTGCGCTGGCAGCGGATCGTAAGCGTATTGCCGCGTCCGTTCTGATTCAGAAGCAGATTCCGCAGGAATATAGGCTTTCCAAGCTGGTCAGAGGTGATTGTCTTCTCCAGCAGCTGATCGTCCTGCGCCGTGGAGGTGATGGTACGGTATTGCGCAAGGAATTTTGTGCTTGCCGTCTGCACATCGCCGTCGATGCAAAGATAGACTGCGGCGGGCGTATCGGGCACAGCCGCCGTATAGGCGTGGACTGTCGAGTCAAAGGTCTGGTCAAGCGCGATGCTGCCCTTGCTGGCTGCCAGACTGTCCTTGCCAAGCGCCAGTTCTGTCAGCCATGTGCCGGTCTGCACACTGACGCGGGGCAGCGTTTTTTCTGCGGCGACAAAGCTTTCTGTCACATGATAGTAAGTGCCCTTCGTCGCCGTATAGGTATAGCGCCTGCCGGGGATCAGCGTAAAACGGTACTGCTTTGCAGCCGCATAGAAGGTGCCGCTGACAGTCTTCCCGTTCTCGTCGCAGACTGTCATCTCCATATCCGCAGAATCAACCGGAATACGCACCACGCAGCTATCCGTGCGGCGCAGCAGAAGCGTATACTGCGTCGTTTCGCCGCCGGCCTTCAGTTCGACCGTTACGGTCTTCTCTGTCTCCTCTAGCAAAACCGTGCAGCTGCCTGTCTCCGTGACGTTTTCGCCATCGACATAGAGTTCATACCCTTCCGTTTCCGTGGGGATCAGCGTCAGCGTGACCTGCTGGCCGAGCACCAGCCATGTATAGCTTTTTGTGCTCTCGTCAAACTTCTCCAGCGCAGCGGCAGAGCCGTTTTCCTCCGTCACGCGCAGTTCCTTCAGCGTTGGCGCACGCCGGATGGTGAGCGTATAGTCCTGATACTGCGTCATACCCTGCGCGTCCTGCGTGCTGGCGCGGTACACGACGGTATTGCCCTGCATACCGACGGCAAGCACGCCGTCCACGCCGCTGGTTCTGGATTTCAGCGCCTGTTCGGCCTGCTGCGGCTCCGTGCCGCCCGCCGGGGGTATAGATTGCGGTCAGCGTCGGAACCTTTGTATTCTGAAACACTTCTGTATCATACGGCCAGAACGCATAGAGTGTCCCGGTAAAGCTGTCGTCCAGAACGGCGGTCAATTCACGCGCCGTCTTCTTCTCCACGGAAGCTTGCTGCCGTAAAACTCCGTTTTGGACGCGGATGAAAGCATGAATCCGTCTGCCTTGAGCCAGTCGGTCCTATCAAATACGGCGGTAACAGAGGTCTGCTCCGGGACCGTGATACTGCCCGTCACGCCGCCGGACTGCGCCTGCATGGTAAAGGTATAGCTTCCGGCGGGCAGCGAGAGCATTCCGCTGCCGTTCTCGTCCTGATAGACGCGGCCATACTGGTTCTCGGCATACAGCGTATCGCCGGAACTCCATACGCTGTTCCGGTCCGAGAAGGTAACATTGTATTTCTGGCCGTCCAGCGTCTGCTTGTACTGCTCGACCGCGTTATGAAGCGCCGTGTACAGGCTGAGCGCCGCATTATCGTCCGCCGTGACGTATCCGGCGCAGGCGGCCTCATAAGCCTCCTTTGCGGCCAGCTGCGTCCGGCTCCTCCAGCCTGTAATCGGCCATGGCCGCGATCAGGCTCTTTCTGGCATCCGACGGCTGCGCCGTCAGCCTGTCCGTGAAGCAGAGATATCGGATCCCGGCCTGTGCAGCGTTTCGCGTCAGGACGTGGCTGCCGGTTTCGTCACTGCGGATAAAATTTCCTGTTTTGCCGTCGATCTTCGTCACGCTCTCCGCATCCGGGCCAAAGCTGTGACCGCTGGCGTTCAGCGCTTCAAAAATCGTCTGATCCGCCGTATAGGAGACGCGCTCCGGCGCAATCAGCAGCGTTCCGTTCCAGTCGGCGGCGAGGTAAAACCAGCCGTCCTCCGCTGCCAGCGCCTGCACCGGCAGGCAGCCCAGCAGCATGGCGGCTGCAAGCAGCAGTCCGAACAAACGAAGCTTCTTTTGTTTCATATCTGTCCTCCCCTATCAGTACAGGCATCGAATCCATTTCAGCCACGCGCGGCGCGGCAGCGGTACAGTCTTTTGCAGGCGGTCTATCGTCTGTTTCCAGACCTGGCGGGCGCGCTTCGCCTGTTTGCGCGTCATAGTGTGACTGCTGAAACGGGCCTCGCCGTTCAGCGCAGCAAGGTCACGAACCGCTCCGGCGTATTCCGCATCCGACTCCCGGAGCGATTCGCCGAACGCAAAGACCGAGCCGCCGTCGTAGCCAAGCCCCATCGCGGGCCAGAGCGCCGCAAGCGCCCCCGTCACCCAGGCAACAGACTGTGCAGGCGCGGTACGCGCAAACCGGTACTGCCATCTGCGGCGAATGAGCGCATAGCGCAGCGCGACGGCTGCCAGCAGGAAAAGCAGAAGTCCGACTATCAGTAAGATCCAGAGCCAGATCCGTGCTTTGACTGCGGGTGCGCTCTGCGCACCGTCTTCGGGCTGCTCCTGCGGCGTATTCTCTGTTTCGTCCGCTTCGTCCTCTATCGTTTCCGCCTGCGCGATGGAACCGTCGTCCGTGTGTGTGTCGCCGGTCTGGCTGGCGGTTTCAGACTGATGCGGGGAAAGAATATCCGTCAACTCTCCGTAGCCCGGCGTGAGGGCCAGCGGCATCCAGCCGGTGCCGTCCTGATAGACCTCAGCCCAGCCCTGCGCGTCCGCCGCAGTCAGGGTGATTGCGGAACCGGCCTGCGCACGCGCGGCAGTTTCCTGCGTGAGGACGAAGCCCTCGGCGTAACGCGCCGGGATGCCGTAATAGCGAAGGGCCAGAACGGTCAGGGTCGCGGTCTGATACGTCGTGCCCTTTATCGATTCATCCAGCGGCAGCGGCGTTCCGGCCTCGCGGAGCGCGTCCAGCTGTTCGAGAAAACGCGCCGTGCAGAGCTGCGCCTGCTCCGGCGTCAGAGAACCTGCGGAACCGTATTCCCGGCAGAGCTCATCCAGAATCGGAGCAAGCTGCGCGCGCGTCTGCTCAGGAAGCTTCACGTCCTGCTCCTGCACAAATGCGCGGTAGCTGCCCTCTGCGCTGAGGTAGGCGTCCGCCGTCTCCGGCTGTTCCCGCAGCGCGTCCAATAACTCCGCTGCGGTCTGCTCCGGGGCAAGGGGCATGGTGAAGCGGTACTGCCGCGCTCCGCGCAGGCCGCTTGCCGGGAGCTGCGTGCTTTCCAGACTGTCTGTGCGCAGTGCGCTTTCCTGCGGGAGCGCGAAGAGCGCGTAGGGCGCGTATACATAGGCGCTGCAAGCGCCGGTATTTTCAATCAGGACTGTCTGCGCCTGCTCCTGCCGCTGCAGGCCGCGCGACGCGGCGGCAAACTGCGTCTGCGGGTAGAAGCCCTCCTTGTGCAGCCAGTACAGCAGATCGGTCTGTTCGGCAAGCGTCTGCGCATCAAGCGCCTGCCATGCCGTGCCGGTGAAGGTATCGCCGGTAAAGCCGCGCAGATAGAGCGCCGTCGGCTGCTCCATCGTGATGGTCAGGCACGGTGTCTGCTCCGGTGCAGCGGAAAAATCAGAAAACGCTCCTTCCGGCAGCACAGCCTGTCCGGATTCATACCGGAGCCGGTGCAACGCCATGTTGGAAGCGGCGCTCCATTCGAGAACAACGTACCGCTGCGCAGTCCCGGCACAGCCAGCAGCGCAGCCGCAAGCACGCCTGCCGCTGCCAGCAGTGCGCCATAATTCAAAAGCATCGGAACAGATTCTTTGTGATCTGCCGCGCCGCCTGCCAGCAGAAGCGCCGCGCACAGCGGGCACACCGCCATCCAGGGCTGCGCCGCAGCCGGTTTTATCAGCGCCAGAAGCGCCGCAGACAGCGCCGTCAGCAGCAGGCCGCAGACGGTCGGCGACCAGCGGACAGTATAGGCACAGAGCGTGCCGAGCAGCGCTGCCGAAATAGCCACAAAAAGCGCCGCGTCCGCTCCCGCTCCGGCCAGCGGCAGGAGGATATGTCCCGTGGCCTTCGTCAGCGTCTCGCACGCGGCGCTGCTGACCGTAATGGCTCCCGCGAGGAAGCGCCCGGAAAAGACCGCTGCGCAGATCAGGCAGAGCAGCGGAAGCACAGCGCGGAGCCAGCGGCGCGGGAGTCCAAGCGCCACGCTCTGCCAGACCAGCGCCGCAGCGCCTGCGGCGGCCCAGAGCCAGCCGTAGTTTGTCCAGATCCCGGCGGCTCCCTGTGCCGCAGTCAGAAGTCCGGCGAAAAAGAGCGCGGCACGGATTGCACGCACCGCCAGTGCGGGCATTTTTTTCTCCGTATCGCAGCGGATGAGGGAAAACGCGGCAGTATCCTGTTTTTTCATGCCCGTTCCCCCTTAAATTTCGAGTTCAGAAAGCTGCTCGGCATAGTGCTCTGCGTCGAAGGCGATCGCCTCCGGCGCGTCTGCCCCGCAGCTTAATATGGTCAGGCGGCCGAAGCGCCCGAGCTCAGCCGCGTCCTCCGGGACACAGCCCGTAATGTACAAAATGTGCGACAGGACGGCCTCGCCGCTGCTCCGGCTGAACAGCGCCGCGCCGCTTTCGCCCTGTGCCGTGCCTGCGGAGAGCAGGCGCGGCAGAAGGCCCGTCAATTCATCGACACTGCGCACGGGCTGGCTCACGCACTGCTGCTCCTGCGCATCGTTCCAGCAGACGGTGAACTGCACGCCGGATTCCAGCAGCGACCGGCAGGCTGTGACGACAACGTCGGCCTGCGCGTCGGACTGCTCCGGCGCAGCGGTCTGCGTCCGCTCCCAGAACACCAGCACAGAACGGCGCACAGGGAGCGACGGCTCCCGGACGACCAGCTTGTCAAGCTTGCTGGACAGCTTCCAGTGCATCTGCCGCAGGCTGTCGCCGGGCGCGTATTCGCGCAGGGCGTAGACCTCGGCCAGATCGTATCCCGTCCGGTCGGGTGCATAATTCTCGCTGTCGTCCGGACAATTCGCGTCCGGTGAAACATAGACGCTCTGCACGAAGCCCTTCGGCTGCACGGTCATGGCCGCGACCGCAGGCTCACCCAGCCGGATGCCGATTATCCCGAACGGGTCATACAGGCGGCAGCGCTCTGCCGTCAGCTGAATTCTGCCGCAGTGTGCGCTGGAAATGCGGTATTCCGACACGCTTGTTCTTTTGGGCAGGGCTGTCAGCCGGTAGTGCCGGACGGCGGTTTGGCCGGTCAGCAGATTCGTCAGCCGCAGCCGCACGCCGAGCAGGCATACAGGCAGTGCACTTGCATTTTCCACGCGGATGCGCAGCGTACCCTCTTCGCCCTTTTCCAGATTGACCGGCGCGTCCAGCCGCACGCGCAGCTTTTTCGCCGCACGCAGATGCAGCAGAGCACAGACCAGCGGCGTCAGCACGAGAAGGGCTGTCGCCGCTGCACTCAGGATGCTGCCGCAGAACGCGTCCAGCCCCAGAACCGTCAGCAGGAGCAGCGCATATCCGATCCGAAGTACGGTCATACGCCCTCCCGGCTCCTGCGGATGACCGGCATTTCCACGTTTTTCAGAATTTCATCCACGATCTGTGCTGCGCTGCGCTCCATCATGCGGGCCTTTGTGCTCAGCATCAGGCGGTGGCAGCAGACGTCCGGGAAGATCGCCGCGACGTCCTCGGGCATCGCATAATCGCGGCCCTGCACATAGGCGTATGCTTTTGCCATCCGGCAAACGGCCAGCGCGCCGCGCGGGCTGAGGCCCAGCTGCACCAGCGGGTGTACGCGCGTCGCCTCCGCCAGACGCGTGACGTATTCATAAACGCTTGTCTTCATTTCCACAGCTGCCGCACGCTGCTTGAGCGCGTTCAACTCCTCCGCACCGACGACGGGCTGGACGCGATCCAGCGGGTTTTCCGTGTGCCGCTCTTCGAGAATGCTGACCTGGCTTTTGAAGTCCGGGTAGCCCATGGTCAGCTTGACCAGAAAACGGTCAAGCTGCGAGTTCGGCAGCATCTGCGTACCGGCGGAGCCGGCGGGGTTCTGTGTTGCAAGGACGATAAACGGGTCGGGCAGCGGATGCGTTTTGCCGTCGATGCTGACATGGCCCTCTTCCATCGCCTCCAGAAGCGCGGACTGCGTCTTGCTGGAGGTACGGTTGATCTCGTCGGCCAGCAGCAGGTTCGTCATAACCGCGCCGGGCTTATAGACCAGCTTTCCGGTGTCCTTATCGTAGACAGAAAAGCCGATGATGTCCGACGGCATGGTATCGGAGGTGAACTGCACGCGGCGCGTTTCCAGTCCCAGCACACGCGCGAACGTCATGGCCGTCGTCGTTTTTCCGACACCCGGCACGTCCTCCATCAGGACATGGCCGCCCGCCAGAATCGCCATCAGGATACGCTCCATGACCTCGTTCTTGCCAACGATCACGGTTTCGATCTGGTCTAAAATTTCCTTGATTTTTTCCTGCATCTGTGTTCCTCCTGTTTATTCCTCTGGGCCTTCCTCCGTGCCCGGATCAGGCTCCGGGCCGGGGTCGGGATTTGGATCTGGATCCGGGTCTGGGCCGGGGGTAACGGGCTCCGGCGCGCCGCAGAAGCGGCAGAAGCCGTCTACATAGCTGTGTGGATAGTTCTCATAGGTACCCGGCTGCTCCGTTTTGTCGCCGCAGTACACGCACTGCTTTACCTCAAGGCTGCAGGTGCATTCATCCACGACGATCTCATAGCTGTGCGGGTAGTCAAACGCGCCGGGCGCGTCGCGCTCAAACGTCTTGCCGCAGCCGCTGCACCGTGTCGTCTCATGACTGCAGGTGCAAAGGTCCAAGATAGCTTCCAGCGTGCCCTTGCAGACCTCCTTGTGGGGTATAACCGCAGGTGCAGGCCCAGTCCTGCAGACCGTCGTCCCATTCGTAGCGGTGTTCGGCGCGTGAGCCCCTCGATCTCCTCGCCGCAGACCTCGCATTCTTCCCAGTGTTCCTGTTCGCTGACATGGATCGCAGGTCTATGGCTGAGTTTCTCGGACGGTTCACGCTTTTCATAGCCGCAGTCCATACAGCGGGAGACTGTCTCGCCCTCCTGTTTACAGGTGGCAGTGTCTTCTATGAATTCAAAACGGTGTTCCTCTTCGATTTGCTTTTCGCAGCGGCGGCAGGTCTTGCTGTGCTGCTCGTCGTTCTGTTCGATCGGTGTGATCTGCCAGTCGTGCAGTTCCGGATCTGTGATGGCTTTCTGGCACTTGAGGCAGAATTCATAGCACATCGTGCCGTCTTCTGTCTCGCGGTATTCCGTCTGCGGATGCTCACATGCGCGGATCTTGCCGCAGCTTGCGCAGACGGCCGGTTCTGTGCCGTCCTGCGACCACTGGTGTGAAACGTTCAGCGAGCCGTTGAGCATGGACACGCAGAACGCGTTTCCAATGTCGCCGCTGCCGACGTCGCGGCCATAGGCCAGCGTATAGCGCAGCACCAGCACGTCGCCGTCCTGCAATTCGTAATCAGCAAGACTCGTAGTCGGATAATAGGTTCCGCCGCCGATTGAATACAGCCAGCCGGAGCCGTATGCGAAGTCTCTCTCTCCAACGGAGGTATCGTGGCAGCCGTTCAGGCTGATGCCTGCCAGATAGATGCTGCGCCAGAGCGCGGCATAGGGTGAATTTTCGCCGAAAATGCCGTCGATGGCGGCAAGGACAGATTCACGGTCCGAGCCGTAGTCGGACCAGCTGCCGTGTAGCGCGTTGGCGCTGGTGCCCATGCTGCTGCCGTTGCCGAGGCGTTTGAGATAGAATTGACTGTCGAGACTGCCGTTATATGCGGCCTCAGAACTTGGCCAGCCGAACGTGTTAGCTGACGTTCCAAACGGGTCGCCCGCGTCGTAGCCCCAGACGGCCTTTGCTACGCTGTAGGACGCGGGTTCGCCGGAAAGCACCTCGTAGCTGAGCGGAGATGTCACGCCGAGGCCCAGCACCGTCATGTCGATGTAGATTGTCGCATGACCAATGGGCTCGCCCTTGCGGGTGCGTTCACCCAGAAGGGTCAGCGTAATCGTGTCGCTGTTGCCGTAGGCATCTTCACAGCTGATGACCAGCGTATGCTCGTTTTCGTCGCCCGCCGCCGGATTCTCCGGTACAAGCTTGTATTGCAGCCGATCGCCTGACGCGCCGCCGCTGCGCTGCACCACACCGTCCAGCGTCACAACGGTATCGGAGGCAGTCATCTGCGCGATGCGCGTGCCGTCCTCCTTTTCGCTCCACGCGCTCACGGTCAGCATGATTTCCGTCCCGTTCATCACCTTCTGCCCGTCGGTCAGATTCGTCTCGATGATAACCTTCCCGTCGCCGCGCAGCTTGTAGGGAACATTGATTCTGAAGGTGTACTGTTCTCCGGCTGCGGATTTGGCCGTTACGGTGAAGGTATTTTCGCCCTCGCTGCCGTCTTCGTTGACCAGCAGTTCGATCTGGCCGGACGCATCAGCGCCGAGTGCTTTTTTGTTCTGCCGCTGCCGGACTGATAACAGGAAACGTCGCTGATCTCGACGCCGCTGGCCGCGTCGCCGCCGGTCAGCGCCAGCGTATAGGCAAGAACGCCGTCCGTTACCTCGTCACTGTAGACCGTCTGTGCCGTTTTGTTCTGCCCGTTCGCACAGCGGATCGCGGTCTGTGTCCCGTTCAGCAGCGTATAGCGCAGTTCCAGACTCACATCGCCGGAATAGCGGAGCACATAAGTAAATGTCAGGTTTTTCAGACTGCCGTCGCTTTTTCTGATACCGCGCCTGCACGGTCAGAGTATATTTGATCGACGCGGCGCCATCCGGGATGCGTAGGACGGTGCTGCCGTCCGGGACGGCAAGCGTCTGTGCCGCGCCGCCCTCTGCGGCAAGACTGGCGGAAATAATCCGCAGCTGCTCTGCATCCCGGCCATCCGGTTCAAGCCGGTAGCTGAATTCTCCGAGTTTCAACTCGGTGCGGAGGATCTCGGCGGAAACGCGGTCGCCGGGTTCGCAGACAATACTCTGCGCCTCGGTGCTGTTTTTCATCCAGACGAGATTCAGCCGGATATCCTGTTCCTCCTGCCATTCCAGCAGGAACGTGAACGTCAGCTGCCGTGTCCGGCCGCCGCTGTTGATTTCGGTGAGAAGGGCGATCGTATAGGTATTTTTTCCGTCCGCATCGCTCTGGAGCGTCAGCGCGCCGCCGTCTGTCTGCAGCGTACCGCTCTGCCCATCTGCGCTGCGGTACTCGGCAGAGAGAATCTTCGCGTCCTCGGCGCTTTCGCCCCCAGACGGAAGCTGTAGCGCAGGAGATTTTCGCTGATTTCATCGCTTTTTGACTGTGCGCGCCGCCTGTCTGCCGGGCTGGCAGCGCAGACTGGCCGCACCGCCGCTGGCCAGATTCCATTGCAGCTGCGCTTCCAAATCAAGTTCGTCGGAATAGACCAGCACGAAGCAGAATTCGGTTTCCTGCTCCTGCCGCGTTCCATCCTCCAGCACATGCGTGCAGACAGCCTGCACGCGGAGCGTGTAATAGCTGTCCTCGCCCTGTGGGCCGACCTGCATTTCAATGCTGCCGCGGACATCCGCCGGTTCATAGGCGCCGTTGTTCTCCGAAAGCTGCACGCCGGTGATCTGCGTATCGACTGCGTCGAGTCCGCGCAGGTCCAGTTCATAGCGGAGATATCCGTCCGGAAGCTGCGCGGTGCGCACATCCTGCCGCACGGTCGTGTCCGCCGGGCAGATCGAGCGATACCGCTCCCCACCGTAGCGGTACCAGCTGAGCACCAGTCCGAGGTCGAGCGCATCGGGCTGCGCCTCGTCTCCGGCATCGTCCGTCTGGCCACCGGTTTCCTCGCCGGGCTGTTCACTGCTTGCCTGTCCGGGCTGCGGCTCAGGCGTGGGCTGCGGCTGCTCGGGGGATTTCTCGGGCGTCTCGTCGGTGTTCTCCTCCGGCGGCTGCTCCGGCTGTTGCTCCTGCTCCGACTTGCCGCCGCCCGAACTGTCTTCATGCGAAAGCGGCGCGGCGGCAAGCGTTCCACCGTCTCCGTCGCCAAAACTCAGCCGTCTGACCGGCTGGATATTCTCCTTTCGTATCGGGTTTTCCGGCTCCTTCTGCTGCATCTGCAGCGCAGGAAGCACGACCGGCGCCAGCGCCAGCAGCGCGGCAGTCAAAACCACGCCGAACAAAACGCGGAACCAGCGCATATTCCAAAGCTTTCTCATAGAGGCCTCCAGTGCAAAACAAAAACGCCCGATCCGCACACGGATCCGGTGTTCGCAGCTATAACCGAAGAGAGCAATTCTCCTGACTTGCGATCTGGGCGGGATATCCGCCCGCAGGCTGCTCCTACCTTCTCACGGTTTCCCGCAATGGCTGTCTTTCGACCCGGCGCTTTCGCGCTTCGGAGCGGCCCTCTCGCGCACAGTTCTTTCGAGTAGGTCCATTCTTTTTTCACCATATCCTGCCGAACACCGCGGCAAAATACAGCTACACATCTTCGTTATTCGATTGCTTTTATCATACCGCAGCCGGGCGGAAAAAGTCCACTGTTTTTGCTCCTCTTTTCGCGCAAAAGGCTCCCCTAAAAAGAGGAACCAGCGCAAAGCGCCTGAGTGGATTGAGCGGCAGGCAGCAGCGAAAAGCGGAAGTCCAATGTGAATTCGTACTGCCTGCAGCCCCCTCCGACTCGGCGGAGCGCACCCACGAAGCCCCCTCTGAGAGGGAGCCTTAGTGACAAGAAAAAGCCTCTCCCGAGGTGGGAGAGGCTTTTTGTATGGGGTTTGATACTACGCGTTCAGCGCATTATCCAATCGATGCTGTTGTGATAACGATTCTCACGTTCGCGTTGGTGCCGAAGACCGGGGAGCGTACCAGTGGAACGCTCACCATCAATGTACGTTGCATATTCCACCAGACTGCCATCAGCAGCAGCCGATATCACAATATCACTATACAGCGAACGATAGTCCGGCGTGCCGCCCTTGGCGCCCGTGAACTTCTGCTCGTTGACCGTTTCGCCGTTGACTTCAACGGTGACGTTGATGCAGCAGTTCAGCTTGCCGACCAGTTCATACTTCTTGGCCATGTAGAGCGAGCCAAAGCGCTTGTTTACATTGCCTGCATCCTTCAGCGTCTGATACCAGCCGTCGAGTTCATAACCGGGCATGTCAACAGTTGCGGGTCTGACCTCGTAGGAAGCAAAATCATCCTCGTTGTACCAGTCAATGACAGTCAGGGCTTCGACCACTTTGCCGTCCTCGTCATATACGCGGTATCTGACAGGATACTGATAATAGGCACAGAGCGTGATGTCGCCGGGCTCGGTAATTTCCGTGACAACATTGCCGTCCACACCGCGCCAGTTGAGGAACTTCTGCGGCCATTCGTTGTTCTTGAACGTCGGGGCTTTGAGGGTGAGGGGCAGGTCTTCGATCGTGAAGGTCGTGGGGTTGTTCAAGTTCTTGACATCGCTGGTCTTGACGACCTTGCGGAAATCATAGGTGATGGTGTAGGTTTCCAGTTCCCACGTTGCGACGTAGGTCGCATCACCGGTAACGGTTTCGGCAACTTCGGGTTCCCATCCGAGGAAAACATAGCCTTCACGGGTGGGTTCACCCTCGAATGCAGGGGTCGGGTCGTTTTCCTTGACGGTGTAGGTCTGGTCAGCGAATGCAGCGCCGTCAACGCCGTCGGTGTAGGTGACGGTGAACTCCTTCACTTCCGGGGTGGGGGCGGTGTGGGTGATGTCGATGTAAATGGGAGCATCGGAGCTGCGGAACTGCCACTTGGAGAGGTCTGCATTCCAGTACCACGTTGCAGTCTCTGTTGCAGCCTGACCGTCCTTCAGATAGTGTGTACCCCACTCATCGTCAAATTCATAGTTATAGGCATCCAGATACTTGTTAGCATCGAGGGTCATGACGCAAACCCACGGATAGGTGTACTTAGACAGAACCGAGCCGTCATTGGCAACGACATCACCAAGAGTATATGCGTCATCAACCTCGGTGATATAATCGAACCATGCCTGATGGTCATAGGTATCACACCACATGTAGACAGCACCCTTGGAATAGCTGGTCGAGTTGACAAAGTTACGGAAACGCTCTACGTCAGATTTGGTGGGCTTGCTGGGCTTGTTGATATCGCCATCGTTGACATTGATGGTAAAGGTTGCAGTCTCTTCATACCAGGTACGACCGCCCTGAATGTTAATTAGGCCATAATTGTAGTAATACTTAACAGTAACCGTCGTGGAACCAACTGCAAGTGCCGTGTAGTTGAATTGCAGACAAGGCGGATTGGTCGTGAATTCATTGCCTGCCCACGGTTCAAGCGAGAACGAGAAGTCGCCAATAACGCCTTCGTTTGAAACCGTGACGCTGCCTTCCTTGGGAACAGCATAGTTCACAGGCGTGACCGTGCCATATCCGACAACAGTGTTTCTCGGGAGTCTCTGCCAAAAGCCAGTCTCACCGACGCCTTTTGCTGCACTGCCGTCCTTCATATCGCGGAGATGCGAAAAACTGGACGGAGTTCCCTTTTCCAAAATGGCATCGTCAAGTTTGGTCCTACCGAGATTAACTGTTGTTTCCGCAGCCATGGCCATCGGGATCATGCTGAGGAACATGGTCAGGGCGAGGAGCAGGGAAATGAGTTTTTTGGCTTTCTTCATGTTCGTTCTCCTTCTTTTTAAACGGCATCTGAGCCAGTCGGCAAAAGCTTCGGCGGTTAAGCGGAAGGGCTGCTGCCGAATGGCTCAGAAGACCTTTTATTTCTCCCAGCCGCTGCCGCCGAAACGGCGGCAGCGGCTGAAATGCTGGGTTATACTGGGGATTCAGGGGTCGTGCGGATTACTCGTACAGCGACCAGTTGGGGTCGGCGTTCAGAGCCGTCCACTTTTCGGAATCCTTGACGGTGTAGGAATGGCTGTTGGTGGCCTCCTGCACGTCGAGGTAGTACCACTTATCGGCGGTGTTGTCGCTCCAGGTCTTCATGCCGGGCAGGAATGCGTCGGCGGACTTGGGTGCGCGGCCGGTGGCACGGTTGATCATGGCCATGAGTTCAGCACGGGTCACGTTTCTGTCCGGGCGGAAGGAGCCGTCGGGATAGCCGGTGATCCAGCCAAGCTTGGCGCAGATGGCGATGGCGTTGGCTGCCCAGTATCTGGCAGACACGTCGTTGAAGTAGTTCGCAGCGCCAGCCGTCCCGGTGAAGTTGGCGAGCATCGCTGCGAGTTCCGCACGGGTGATGGCTTCATTCGGGCGGAAATAGCCGTTGGAACTGTCGGTGATAACGCCGGCGTTGTTCAGAGTCGCAACGTAGGTGTTGTACCAGCTGCCGGTGGCGACATCGCGGAAGCCACTCTTGGTGGAGTAATAGGTCTTGCGGGAGCCTTCGTCCATGAGACGGAAGAGGATCGCGGCCGTCTCAGCGCGGGTGATGTTGCCCGCGGGCTTCACGGTGCCGTCGGGATAACCCTGAACGTACGCGAAGTGATCAGACGTGTTCAGCTTCGGGGTGGCCTTTTTGATGGTGACGCCGGGCAGGGCGATCAGGAACCACTTGGCGTAGATCGTCGTATCCTGCGTCAGCACAGTCGCAAAGTTGTACGGGGTTCTGTAGGTCTTGTCAGTGTACCAGCCGTCGAAGATGTAGCCGCCGTTGACGGGATCCTTGGGCTTCGCAACTGCATTGCCGTGACGAACCGTGACCGGGTCAATGCGGGAGCCGCCCATGGTGTCGAAGGTCAGGGTGTGGAAGTCCAGATCGTAGTAAACCGACAGGATGGTGTAGACAGGCTTGCCGTCCGCGCCGGGATAGGGCTGGATAGCGGTGTCAGTCAGCTTGCTCAGGGTGCTGTTGACGTTGATGTGATGCGTTGCTCTGTAATCCTTGACAACCGCGGTGACGGTGGTGTCCTTCTTGGCGCTCAGGTGCTCGACCTCAGCGTTGGCAAGATCATAGGAGCCGTCGGGCAGCTGCTTGATGTGCAGGACGTCGTAGCGGACATAGATGTCGCCGATCGGGGTGGACGTCAGTTCAAACTTGGCGTAGATGGTCTTGTCTGCTTCCAGAACCGTTGCGAAGTCATACTCCTCGGTGAATTCGGGGTCGGCATACCAGCCGATGAACGTGTACTTGTCCTTGGTCGGGTCAGCGGGTCTTGCAACTGCATTGCCGTGGCGGACCGTGACCGGAGTGATGGTGGAGCCGCCGTTGGTTTCGAAGGTCAGGGTATGATTGTCGAGATCATACTTGACATCGATCGTCAGATTCTTTTCGATCTTGATGTTCTGCTTCGTGCCAGCGTCGTTCGTCGGGTAGTGAGAGCCGTAGTCCTTCGCAGTCACAGCTGCGAGCGCTTCAAACTTGCCGCTCAGCGTTTCGACCTCAGCGTTGGCCTCATCATAAGTGCCGTCGGGCAGCTGCTTGATGTGGCGGACGGTGTAGTCGTAGGTGTTGCGGGTGTAGAACAGCTTCAGAACCAGAGAGCCGTCGCCAGCGATGTTGCCGGAGGCAACCGTGCCGGGAACTGTGCTGTCATAGGTGAAGTTATCGTAGGACTTTGCGGCTGCGGTCACGGTCGTGTCGGTCGTGCCTTTCAGAGGCTCGGTCGTGTCCAGAGCATAGCTACCATCGAGATTTTCCAGATAATGCTCGACCGTATACGGGGTGTCGGTTCTGGCTTCCCACTGTGCGGTGAAGACCACGCCGCCCGCGGTGATGGTGTAGGTGTCGCCAGCCTTGAGGAGCGTTTCATCGGCTGCATCGTCTGCGCCGTCAGCGTCAAGGTGGTCGGCATCATTTTCATCCGGAAGGACTTTAACGCTCCAGCCCTCGAAGATATAACCTTCGCGGGTCGGGTCGGCGGGCAGGGTGATGGTGTCGCCGGTGAAGTAGAAGTCATAGAGGCCGACAACATCGTTGTAGACGTAGTTGTCCTCGGGCATGCCCGTGACGTTTTCGCCGTTGGCCTTGAACATCACAGTTGCGAGATCCAGGTTGCCGGAGAGCTGGTAGCCGGCTTCTGCCGGATAGCCGGGCGCCATGTCCTCTTCGTTTACGGTCTTGTACAGGACAGTCCAAGCGATCTTCTCGGCAATCTTGTCAGAAACGCCGGTTTCGAGGGCGATGTCGGTCGCCAGCTTCTCAGCAACTGCGCTCAGTTCCGCATCATCGCCGAAGTACTGATCGTCCGTCAGCGGCATTGCATCGAAGGTAAAGCTGCCGATAGAAATGTAGCCGAGGCTGTTGTAGCTGCCGAGGCCGAGACGGGACAGGGTCGCCTCGTTCAGCGTGACAGGCGTATCGAACTCGTTCGTGGTCAGCGGTGCAAAATAGCTGTTCAGTCTTGCATACGCGTAGATGTTGTGCGGGGTGACATGCCACTTCGCCGTCAGGGTGATGTCGGCGGTGATGGTGGTGTCAAAGTTGAACGGTTCTTCTGCCTCGTCCAGATACCAGCCGTCGAAGGTATAGCCGGTCTTCTCGGGGTCGGAGGTCGGCTCGGTCGCATTGCCGTCGTATTTCACGTTCCGCGTGAAGGCGGGCTCGCCATTGTCCGGGTCAAAGGTCACGACCCAGTTGTGTGCAACCGTGCAGACATCGTCCTTGCCCGCTTCGACAGGTTCTGCCTCCCAGACATGGTTCGGAACGTTGTTGCCGATCTTCTCATCGGCCTCGGGCGTCGCGTACAGTCTCCACTGAACCGTTTCCTGCGTCAGCAGCTTTGTGTGCGCGGTGCGTCCGGGAAGTTCTTGTCGTTGCAGGCCTTTGCACAGGTGTCAATGTATCTATCGACTTTGAACGTTGCAATGTAGCTGCCGGGAACGCCGTCTTCCGGCTCCACAGATACAACATCCGTGTTGAAATAGACGAACGGTACGGTGATGCCGTAGTCGCAGACACCTGTTTCTCCATTCACGCAGGAGGTATGGATGCAGTCAGACTTGCCGCCGGTTGCGATCTTGGCAACCTCGCGCCAGTCGGTCGGCGCATGGGTGAGCTTGACCAGATCGTCAACGCCGGACTCTACAGGCTCGGATGTCCACGCATTGTCTTCCCAGCGGATGTACCAGCTCAGCGTGTCCTTGGTGTACAGGTTGTGCGCCGGATCCTGCTTGAACGACTTCACAAAGTTTGTGACCGGGAAGGTCACGACCCATGTGCCAGCATTCTCGCCTTTTACAAGCGTATAGTCCTGCCCGGCAATACCCGCCTTTGCGGCATACTGCCCCTGACCGCAGTCCATGTTCTTGTTGCCGTCTTTCCAGAAGCGGTTGATGCAGGTGACGGTAACAAGGCCGTTGAGTGCCTTGAAGATATCGTCGTGGGTCGGCTCGACAGGCGTCCACTTCGCAGCATAGGTCACAGTCTCCGTGACCGTTTCTGCAACTTCGGGCTCCCAGCCTGCGAAGGTGTAGCCGGTGCGGGTCGGGGTGCCGTTGAACGCGGGGGTCGCGGAATCCTTCCTAAGGTCAGAATAGACCTGATCGGCGAAAACCTCTTCGTTCTCAACGCCGTCGGTGTAGGTAACGGTATATTCCTCCGTCACATGTACGCGGCCCTGCGTCTTGATCTGCCAGCTGCCCCCGGCCCAGATCAGCGTGACCGGAACGATCTTCTCATCGTTTTGGACATGTTTCAGGTTCTGGAACGTCGTGTTGAACTCGGCCACATAGCGTTCGGGGTAATAGTTGATGTCGCAAAGCCAGTCGTCCCCGTCCTTCCTCGGCTCGCCGACGAAGTAGTCTTCATCGTACTCGCCGAGCAGACCGTAGGCTTCCGTATGCTGCTGCGAATCATCTACGACGCACTTGACTTGAACAGCCATTTCAAGCTTTTCCAGCTCTTCAGCCGTCGGGGCTTTGGGCTCGACAGGCGTCCACATCGCAACATAGATCACAGTCTGCGTGACCGTTTCCGCAACTTCGGGCTCCCAGCCTGCGAAGGTGTAGCCGGTGCGGGTTGGGGTGCCGTTGAACGCGGGGGTCGTGGAATCCTTCCTAAGGTCAGAATAGACCTGATCGGCGAAAACTTCTTCGTTCTCAACGCCGTCGGTGTAGGTGACGGTGTATACCTCCGTCACATGTACGCGGCCCTGCTCCTTGAGCTGCCAGCTGTCCCCGGCCCAGATCAGCGTGACCGGAACGATCTTCTCATCGTTTTGGACATGTTTCAGGTTCTGGAACGTCGTGTTGAACTCGGCCACATAGCGTTCGGGGTAATAGTTGATGTCGCAAAGCCAGTCGTCCCCGTCCTTCCTCGGCTCGCCGACGAAGTAGTCTTCATCGTACTCGCCGAGCAGACCGTAGGCGGCCGTATGCTGCTGCGAATCATCTACGACGCACTTGACCTGAACAGCCATTTCAAGCTTTTTCAGATCGTCAGCCGTCGGGGCTTTGGGCTTGCAGATGACTTCAACGACCGGTACTTCACCCTGCTGCTTCCATTTCCTGTTCCCGTCAACAGTTACTTCGGTGTTATAGCGGAAGGTGATGGTCAGCGTTGCGTCCTGCTCGTTAACGAGCCGATGCTCGGCGCCGGTGAGGGGTGTTATATGCCACCAGATTCGGCGTGCTACCGTGACCGTCGCGGTGACGTAGTAGCCCTGCTCGTCCGTCTGCACATCGCTGATCGTATACTGAGACGGGGTGGCAATATAATCCGCCTTTGTGAGCATGTGTTGCTTCGTTGTTCTTGCAGACGATAGCAAAACTGCCGTCCAGCGCCGTGGGCTTGTCAGGCTTATCGGTGGGCGGGGTCTGCTCGCTGTGCTTAACCTCGATCACACGCAGGCCGTCGTCCAGCTTCCACGTGTTATTCTCGTAGCTGATTACAAGCTTCAGCGTTGTCTGGTTCGCATTGTTGAGCTCATGCGTCTTCGATTTTTCGCTGTTGTACTTTGCGACATACGGCGCGGTCTTGATGGTCACGTCGTATTTCCCCGGCTGATCCAATCTCGCCGTTTTCGTCCAGTTGAACGGCTCGCTCTGCGTGTTGTCGATCAGGTCGTAGTTTTCCGTCCCGCAGCTGGGCGTGCTGACGTCCTTACCTGAATCTGCCCGATAGCAGATTTCAGATCGTCATAGGAGGGAACAGGAATAGGATCGCTCCCTTCCCAGACGGCGTAGACGGTCTTGGGGCTGTTTTCATGTTTAACGGCAATCGGGCCGCCCGGCTGATACTGCGCAGTGGTCGCAGCCGCACTGTCAGCCCAGCCCTTGAAGGTGTAGCCTTCCTTGGTCGGGGTCTGATCGGGGACGGTAAAGGTAACCTGGTTCGACGTCGGAGACAATGACGTATACGTCTGACTAGCCGGCGCACCGGTGCCGCCATTCGCATCATACCTCAGTTCAAAGACTGGCATCCAGACGGCATAGATGGTCTTGATCGGATTGTCCTTGGTCAGCGTAATCAGTTCGCCGCCGAAGTAGCTCGCAGTCGTAGCATTCGCCGTGTCTGCCCAACCATCGAACTTGTAGCGGTCACGGGTCGGCTTGCGTTTGTTGACGTCGATCTGGTAGCTTTCCGCCGCTGTAGTTGCCATAATATCCCAGCGCGTACCACCAACGTAGTTAAACTCGTGAATCAGATGGTAGGTGTACTTGGTGGGGTTGCACCCTTTAAAATAATAGTAAGCAGTGTTCTTACCATTGACAAGGAGCGCGGAGCCGCCTTCACTTCTTTTTTG
>VOFC01001771.1_pt1 | contig 34001 bp, 40 predicted proteins | sample 5384161 | NCBI WGS metagenome assembly VOFC01 (sample SAMN12384722, study PRJNA508395) | human gut metagenome | isolation source: healthy gut B | host: Homo sapiens
GATGGCGGGTCAGATCGTAGTTGGTACGGTCGGCAATGCCCCACAGCTCGCCCCAGTCGGTGAACGGGAACTGATATTCGATATCGGTGGTGGCGCGGCTGTAGAAGGCCTGCTCTGCAGGCTCGTGGTCACGCAGGCGCAGATGCTCCTTCTTGATGCCCAGGCTCAGCAGCCAGTTCTCGCAGAAGTCCTTCCAGTAAGCGAACCAGTCCAGATCGGTGCCGGGCTTGCAGAAGAACTCGCACTCCATCTGCTCGAACTCGCGGGTGCGGAAAGTGAAGTTGCCCGGGGTGATCTCGTTGCGGAAGGCCTTGCCCACCTGACAGACACCGAAGGGCAGCTTGCGGCGGGTGGTGCGCTGGATGTTGGCAAAGTTGACGAAGATGCCCTGTGCGGTCTCGGGGCGGAGATAGCAGGTGCTGGAGGAGTCCTCCGTCACGCCGATGGCAGTCTTGAACATCAGGTTGAACTTGTGGATGGGGGTGAAGTCATGCTTGCCGCAGACGGGGCAGACGATGTCCTCGTGCTCGGCGATGAACTGATCCATTTCGTCAAAGCTCATGGCGTCCACGTTGACCTCGGGATGCTCCTCCCCGATCAGCTTGTCTGCACGGTGACGTGCCTTGCAGGCGCGGCAGTCCAGCAGGGGGTCCGAGAAGCTGGAAACGTGGCCGGTGGTGACCCAAGTCTGGGGGTTCATGATGATGGCGGCGTCCAGACCCACGTTATAATCGGACTCCTGCACGAACTTTTTCAGCCATGCCTTTTTCACGTTGTTCTTGAACTCAACGCCCAGGGCCGCCGTAGATCTCAGAACCGGGGAACACATAACCACGGTTCTTGCAGAGATTGACGATCATATCAAGGGTCTTTTCGCTCTGTTCCATTGTAGTACATCCTTTCCGTCCGCGCCCTCTTTCAGCTTGTGGGCACCGGCGGTGCGCAGGCTCTGGGGCGGGATCTTTTTCAGGTAGCCCTCACGGGTGAAGAACACGGTAACAGGATAATCCGGGATGGATTCCTCTTCGGCACCGTTCTCTCCTCCTCGGGCAGATCATACAGGATCTCGCTGCGGCGGGGCTGGGCGTACTTTTTTGGCCACATCGTTCAGCTCATTGATGATGATGCGGCGGATGCGGGCAGGCTTTGCCAGAAATGTCCTTTTCCAGCTGTTCGATCTCACCCGTCCGCTTGAGGATATACTCCCGGTTCAGGTGACGCAGCTTGATCTCAGCCACATAGTCGGCCTGCACCTCGTCGATGCCAAAGCCGATCATCAGGTTGGGCACCACCTCCGCCTCCTCCTCGGTGGTGCGGATGATATGGATGGCCTTATCGATATCCAGCAGAATGGCGGCAAGGCCCTTGAGCAGGTGGAGCCGCTTTTCCTTGCCACGGAGATCGTAGTAGGTGCGGCGGCGGACACACTCCATCCGGAAAGCGGTCCACTCCTGCAGAATCTCCCGCACGCCCATGACCCGGGGCTGACCGGACACCAGCACGTTGAAGTTGCAGCTGAAGCTGTCTTCCAGCGGGGTGGTCTTGTAGAGCTTGGCCATCAGCTTTTTCCGGGTCCACGCCGCGCTTGAGGTCAAGGGTCAGCTTGAGGCCGTTCAGGTCGGTCTCATCCCGCATATCGCTGATCTCTTTGATCTTGCCCGCCTTGACCAGTTCGGCGATCTTGTCCATGATGGCTTCCACAGTGGTGGTGGGCGGGATCTGCGTGATCTCCAGCATATTCTCGCCGGGCACCACATTGTACCGGGCACGCACCTTGATGCTGCCCCGGCCATTCTCATAGACCTCCCGCATCTGGGCCTCATCGTACAGGATCTGGCCGCCGCCCACGAAATCCGGGGCAGGCATGGTGGTGGAGATATCGTGTTTGGGATCCTTCATCAGGGCCACGGTGGTGGCACACAGCTCTGCCAGATTGAAGGAGCAGATGTTGCAGGCCATGCCGACTGCAATGCCCAGGGTATTGTTGGCCAGAATGGTGGGGAAGGTCACGGGCAGCAGGGTCGGCTCGGTCGTGGTACCGTCATAGTTCGGCACAAAGTCTACGGTATCCTTGTCGATATCGCGGAACAGTTCGTCGCAGACCGGCTCGAGCTTGGCCTCGGTATAACGGGCGGCAGCGCAGGACATATCCCGGCTGTAGGCCTTGCCAAAGTTGCCCTTGCTGTCCACAAAGGGCACCAGCAGGCTCTCGTTGCCCCGGCCCATGCGGACCATGGTGTCGTAGATGGCGGCGTCGCCGTGGGGGTTCAGGTGCATGGTGCTGCCCACGATGTTGGCCGACTTGGTGCGGGCCCCTTTCAGCAGGCCCATCCCGTACATGGTGTACAGCAGCTTGCGGTGGGCGGGCTTGAAGCCATCGATCTCGGGCAGGGCGCGCGGGAGACGATGACGCTCATCGCGTAGGGCATATAGTTGGTCTCCAGCGTGCTGGTGATGGGATCTTCCAGCACACTGCCCGCGTTCAGGATCTCAACGCCGTCGCCCAGCTGGGGGCGGACAGGCTTGGTCGTTTTTTGGTTGTTCGTTTTGCCATTTTTGCTCCTCTATATCAGCATCTATATCCCGGATCCAACCCCTCAGTCTCGCATACGCTCGACAGCCCCCCTAATAGTGGGGCCTTGGCATAGAGGGGAACTCGCAGGGCGTTCCGCAACGCCAGGGTCTCCCCTACTAGGGGAGGTGGCAATGCAAAGCATTGACGGAGGGGTTTATCTCGTCAGCTCACATCCAGATCATCCAGATATTCCGCGCCGTGCTGTGCAATATGTTCTTTGCGTCCGGCAAGGTTATCTCCCAGCAGCAGGTCAAACACCCGGGCCGTTTCCTCCACGTCCGTGGGCAGCACCTTGATCAGGCGGCGGCTCTCCGGGTTCATGGTGGTCAGCCACATCATCTCGGGGTCGTTCTCGCCCAGACCTTTGGAGCGCTGGATGGTGTACTTTTTGTCGCCGATCTCTTTCAGGAAGGCCGCCTTCTCCGGCTCGGTATAGGCAAAGTAGGTGTGATCCTTTGTGGTGATCTCGTACAGCGGCGACTCTGCAATGTAGACGTAGCCCTCATTGATCAGGGTGGGGGTCAGCCGGTAGAGCATGGTCAGCACCAGCGTGCGGATCTGATAGCCGTCCACGTCGGCATCGGTACAGATGACGATCTTATTGTACCGCAGATTCTCGAGGTTGAAGGTGGCAAGTTCCTTGTTATGCTTGCCGCCCAGCTCCACGCCGCAGCCCATGACCTTGATAAGGTCCACGATGACATCGGACTTGAAGATGCGGGCGTAATCGGCCTTCAGGCAGTTCAGGATCTTGCCGCGGATGGGCATGATGGCCTGATATTCACTGTCGCGGCTCTGCTTGACCGCGCCCATAGCGGAATCGCCCTCCACGATGTAGAGTTCCCGGCGGGAAGCATCCTTGGTGCGGCAGTCCACGAACTTCTGCACCCGGTTTGCCAGATCGATCTGGGTGGAGAGCGTCTTTTTGATGCTCTGTCGGGTCTTTTCGGCGTGCTCGCGGCTCTGCTTGTTCACCAGCACCTGCTGGCAGATCTTCTGGGCCTCCTCCGGCTTTTCAAGGAAGTAGACCTCCAGGTAATGCTTGAGGAAATCAGTCATGGCCTGCGAGACGAACTTGTTCGTGATTGCCTTTTTGGTCTGGTTTTCATAGCTGGTACGGGTGGAGAAGCTGGAGGAAACGAAGATCAGGCAGTCCTGCACATGTTCTTGTCCTTCAGGTATTTGTTGATCTGGTAGACAAAAGCCGTGCGGACGGCGTGCTCGGGGCTGCCGCCATGCTCCAGCCAGCTGGAGTTGTGGTAGTATTCCAGCAGCTGCCGCTTGTTGGAGAAGCAGAAAGCGGCGCTCATCTTGACTTTGTACTCGGGCCGGTCCTCCCGGTCACGGCCGGAGGCTTCGCTCTCGCAGCTGTACACCGGGGTCAGGCTGTCCTCCCCGGCCACCTCGGCCACATAGTCCGCGATGCCGTTCTGATAGCACCAGCTCTCCTTCCAGGCCTTTCCGGTGGCGGGGTCCTTCTCCTTTTCATCGGTAAAGTTCAGGGTCAGGCCCGCATTGACCACGGCCTGACGGCGGAGTACATCCTTATAATAGCTGCCGGGGACATTGATGTCGGTGAACACCTCGTCGTCCGGTTTCCAGCGGATGATGCTTCCGGTGCGGCGGCCCTTGTAGGGCTCCTTGTGCAGGCCGCCCACGTTCTCACCCCTTTTGAAATCCAGGTGGTAGTGCTGGCCGTCCCGGTAGATGTCCGCGGTCATCCAGTCGCTGGCGTACTGGGTGGCGCACAGGCCCAGGCCGTTCAGGCCCAGGGAGAACTCATAATTGTCATCGCCGTCCCCGTACTTGCCGCCTGCGTACATCTCGCAGAACAGCAGCTCCCAGTTGTAGCGTCCCTCGCCGTTGTTCCAGTCCACGGGCATACCGCGGCCAAAGTCCTCCACGATCACGCTGCCGTCCTTGCAGCGGGTCACATTGATGGTATCGCCGTGGCCATCGCGGGCTTCATCGATGGAGTTGGAGACGATCTCAAAAATAGAGTGGGCGCAACCCTCCATGCCGTCGGAGCCGAAAATAACGGCTGGGCGCTTGCGCACACGGTCGGCACCCTTCAGCGAAGTAATGCTTTCGTTGCCATATTCCTGTTTTCTTGCCATGCTGTCCTCCAGGCCTGTTCTCTTGTAATGAGCAGGTCGTCAAATCAAAACGCCTTTGCTCTTTCCCTTATAATAAGTATAAGCGATGTGTAAAGAGCAAAAGCGTCGGTGTTCTTTTCTTTTATTAAACCATAGGTTGTATTACTTGTCAATTTCTTCGGGCAGATTTCTTGTCCTCCCGATCCGGCAGAAAAAAGCCCAGAAAGCCATTCTTATTTTGCACGTTGAAACGCATAAAACGAAAAAAGTTTCAGTTTTTTTTCAAAAATTTTGAATTTACCCCTTTACAAAATCAAAATTTCAGGTATAATAATCATCGTCCGGTGCGCCTCTGTAGCTCAGTCGGTAGAGCAGGGGACTGAAAATCCCCGTGTCATTGGTTCGATTCCGATCGGAGGCACCACCTTTCAGAAGAACAAGAATTACTCCTGTTCCTCTGATATGCGGCCGTAGCTCATCTGGTAGAGCGCCACCTTGCCAAGGTGGAGGTAGCGAGTTCGAGCCTCGTCGGCCGCTCCATAACGGAGTGGTAATAATCACTCCGGATATGGCCCGGTAGCTCAGTTGGTTAGAGCACCAGCCTGTCACGCTGGGGGTCGTCGGTTCGAGCCCGATCCGGGTCGTCTTTCCCTGTGGTGCAAGGGTAAATGCACCAATATGCGGCCGTAGCTCATCTGGTAGAGCGCCACCTTGCCAAGGTGGAGGTAGCGAGTTCGAGCCTCGTCGGCCGCTCCAAATGGAGTGGAAATATTCACTCCAAATATGGTGACGTGGCCAAGTGGTAAGGCAAGGGTCTGCAAAACCCTCATCCACCAGTTCAAATCTGGTCGTCACCTCCAAAAGTTCCCGGAAGCTGCGGCTTCCGGGATTTTTGTTTTGCTTTTCTTTTCCCCGTTCCCGTGTTACAATGAGGATACTATTTTTTGCGAAGGGGGCCGGCAAAGTGCTCTTGAATTCCAGCGAATATCTGAATACCGTTGAATCCATCAAGCAGGAAATTCGCGCGGAGTATCGCGCATCTGTCAGTGTCAACCGGGAGCTTCTGCTTCTCTATCATACGATCGGCAATACGATCAATGCACATAAGACCTGGGGCAACAAATTCATTGAAAGCCTTTCTGCCGATATTAAACTTGCTTTTCCGGACGCTTCCGGTTATTCCGTTCGGAACTTGAAGTATATGGCAAAATTTGCACTTGCTTACCCTGACGAGGAATTTGTGCAACAGCCTGTTGCACAAATTCCGTGGGGACACAATACCGTTCTCCTGGATAAGCTTTCCTCACCAGAAGAACGCCTATGGTACGCTGAAAAAGTTATTGAAAACGGTTGGTCTCGGAATGTTTTGATTCATCAGATCGAGGGTGGATTATATCAACGTCAGGCCATTGCATCAAAAATCACAAATTTTGAAGCTCGTCTGCCCGCCTCGCAAAGTGAGCTTGCCTTGCAAACGATGAAAGACCCCTATCTCTTTGATTTTATCCCTTTGAAAGAAAATATGCTGAGCGGGATATCGAGCAGGCTCTTGTCAAAGATGTCACCAAGCTTTTTGCTGGAGCTGGGCACTGGCTTTGCTTTTCTGGGCAACCAGTATCATCTGAATGTAGGCGGCGATGATTTCTATATCGACCTGCTGTTTTATAATCTGAGCCTGCGCTGTTATGTTGTGATCGAATTAAAAACCGGTGAATTCAAACCAGAGTATGCCGGACAGCTCAATTTCTATCTTTCTGCGGTAGATGGATTACTGAAAAAAAAGAGCAGGATCACCCTTCCATCGGCCTTCTTCTCTGCAAAAGCAAGAACGATCTGGTTGCAGAGTACTCCCTTAAAGATATGAGCAAACCCATCGGAGTCAGCGCATACCGTATCACAAGCTGCCTGCCGGAAGAGTTTGAAAAGCAGCTGCCTTCTGTTGAGGATCTTCAAAAGCGAATTTTGTAAGGCAGATTTTTCCCCGTTCCCGTGTTACAATGGGGATACTATTTTTTTGCGGAAAGGAGGGTCTGCCATGCCCGCTGAACATCACACCACCCTGACCCCGGACACGCCGGTGCGCTACCTCAAGGGCGTGGGGCCCAAGACCGCCGAGCGGTTCGAGAAACTGGGCATCGTGACACTGGCCGATCTGCTCTGCCACTATCCCCGGCGTTACATCGATTTTTCCCGTCCCTACTCCATTGCCGAGGCCCCGCCAGACACCGAGTGCGTGGTAAAGGCCGAGGTGTTCGCCAAACCTGCCGGGCGCATCCTGCCGGGCGGGCGGCGGATGGAGCGCATCACCGCCGGGGACGATGTTTCCAGCCTGGAGATCACCTGGTTCAACAATCCCTATGCCACCCAGAAGCTGGAGCTGGGGCAGGAATACTATTTTGAGGGCATCGTGACCGGCGGGATGCTTCGTCGTCAGATGGTCAACCCGCAGGTGCGCACAGCGGCACAGATCACCGCCGCTCCCTTCGAGGCCGTCTACCCCCAGACCGAGGGGCTTTCCAGCACCGTGATCGCAAAATGCATCCGGCAGCTGCTCCCCCATGCGGAACTCCTGCCCGACCCGCTGCCAGAGGAGATGCTGAAAAAATACCGCCTGCTCTCCAAGGCCGATGCTGTGCGGGCCATCCACTGCCCTGCCACGGAAGAGGAGGCTTTTGCAGCCCGGCGGCGGCTCATCTACGAGGAGCTGCTGGTGCTCCAGTTGGGCATTGGACGAATGAAGAACCGGGGCAGCGCCTCCACCGGTGCACCCATGCAGCGGCTCGACCCGGCACCCTTCTGGGCATCGCTCCCCTTCTCCCCCACCGGTGCCCAGCGCCGGGCCGTAGACGAAATTCTGACCGATCTGTCCGGCAGCACCTCCATGAACCGCCTTTTTGCAGGGCGATGTGGGCAGCGGCAAGACGCTGGTTGCCGCCGCCGCCATCTGGGCCTGCATCCGCAGCGGATACCAGGCGGCCCTGCTGGCCCCCACCGAGATCCTTGCCGCCCAGCACGCAGAGAATCTGAACCGGATGCTGGCCCCCTTCGGGATGCGTGTGGCCCTGCTGACCGGCGGCATGAAGGCCGCCGCCCGCCGCACCACGCTGGCTGCTATCCGCAGTGACGAAGCCGACCTTGTGGTGGGCACCCACGCCATCCTGAGTGAGGGCGTGGAGTTTGCCCGGCTGGGTCTGGCTGTGTGGTGGACGAGCAGCATCGCTTCGGCGTGCGCCAGCGCGGAATGCTGGCCGAAAAGGCCGCGAACCCCCATCTGCTGGTGATGAGCGCCACGCCCATTCCACGCACACTGGGCCTGCTGATCTACGGCGATCTGGACATCTCTATCCTTGATGAGCTGCCCCCGGGCCGCAAGCCCGTCAAGACCCGGTGCATCACCGGAAAAAGCGGCGGATCTCTACGGTTTTCTCGACCGGGAGATCGGAGCCGGACGGCAGGTATATATCGTCTGTCCCGCCATCGAGGACACGCCGGACGGCGGGTTGAACGCCGTGAAGAGTTACTACGAGGACATTGCCAAAGCCCTTCTCCCCGACCGCCGGGTCGGCCTGATGCACGGTAAGCTCAAGCCAAAGGAAAAAGCCGCTGTAATGGACGATTTCAAAGCCGGCCGACTGGACGCACTGGTATCCACCACTGTCATCGAGGTGGGCGTGGATGTCCCCAACGCCACCGTCATGGTCATCGAGAATGCCGAGCGCTACGGCCTGAGCGCCCTGCACCAGCTGCGGGGCCGCGTGGGCCGAGGGGTGCCGCCGAGAGCTGGTGCTTCCTTGTCAGCGACAACACCGCCGAGAGCGTCCAGAAGCGACTCAAGTTCCTCTGCTCCACCTCAGACGGCTTTGCCGTGGCGCAGTTCGACCTTGAGACCCGCGGCCCCGGCGACTTTTTCGGCAGCCGACAGCACGGCCTGCCCACCCTGCAGATCGCCGACCTGATGAACGACACCCGCACCCTTCACGCCGCTCAGGCCGAGGCCGCTGCTCTGCTGGCAGCAGACCCCCTGCTGGAAGCGCCGGGCACAGCCTGCTCGCCGCGCAGGTCGAACAGATGTTCACAAAGGCCGGAGCCATGAATTGAAACAATAAAAAGAACCGGTTTCCATGTATTTTTAAATCAGAAAGGCTCCTGCGAAAGCAGGAGCCTTTCTCATTATTACGATTCTGTCATCGGTTCAGGCTTTGCGCCGCCTTGGCGATCACAGCCAGCAGATCGACCAGATGTTCCACGTCCATCCGGCTGCTGTTGTTGGCAAAGGCATAGAAGCAGCCCTGCACGCAGAAGGAAAGCAGGATACCCCGGTCGGGGTCCGCTGCAAAGGTGGGGTCTTTGGCCGCCAGACGGTCTCGCAGCACCCTTTTCAATGCAGTTGGCAAAGATCCCCTGCCTTGCCCCGGAGAAAAGGATGTTCACCGCCTCCTGGTTCTGAACAAAGGCATGGAACAGTTCACGGGTCAGCTGCTCTGTATGCGCAGCGGTAAGCCCCACATTGGGCACACTGTCCAGAATGACATGGATGAGCTTGTTCTCCAACCGGCTGGACAGCTCATAGATATCCTCATAGTGGGCGTAGAAGGTGGATTTGTTCACCCTTGCCAGCGCACACAGGTCTTTGATCCGGATCTTTCTCCAGCGGCTGGCGGGCTCTCAGCTCCATAAACGCCTTTTCGATGGCGCGGTCGGTCTTTTCAATGCGGAGGTCCAAAATAATCCACCACTTTTCTTATTTCGTTGGATATCCAACCCTTTTTGCGTTTCGGGGATAGACAGTTTGTTCGAGTTTTCTTACAATGAATCAATAGAGAATCCTTTTTTTCTCTCTTGGCGCGGCTTCGATCCTCTGGAATGTTTCTTCATCCGGGCAGCGGAGGGTATGCAGATGGACCCCGCCAGTCATCCGGCTGAGCAGGCACTCCGGGGTATTGGCTGCCTGGGTGATAAAGGTGTCCACATCGTATCGGCTGGCGAGGTTCAGGTTGCCCCGTAGCTCCCCGTAGAGGGGGTTTTCCACCGCCACATCGACCACCACGCCGCCCCTGATCCACCACCGTGTAAAGCTCGGTGCGCATCTCGTCGGCCGTGCGGTGGACGCAGGCCAGGATCCCGGTATAGCCGCCGGGGGCCGGATGAAACTGGTACCCCCGGGGCGTGGCCTCGATCTCTGCCCCGCCGGCCCGCAGCAGGGCCACGTCCCCCACCACGATCTGGCGGCTGACCCCCAGCTTTGCGGCCAGTGCACTGGCACTGATGGGTGCGCTGGCCCCATGGAGCTGTTGCAAGATCTTTTCCCGGCGCTGTGCTGCGTTCATTGTTGTTCCCCCTGTCAGCATTTTTCCCTATTATAATAGTGCATGACAGGTGTCCTGTCAATCCAGACGCAGGACCGTGGCGTAATTGGAGGGCAGCTGGACCTTCATCCGGCCAGATGCAAGGCTGACCATCAGGATTCTCAGCGCCCACGGTATCGGCCAGCAGGTCCGTTGCAGCGTTGGCCTCCACCGGCAGCTGGAATTCCATCTCAGCCGGGCTGTCACCGTTATTGTACACCGCCACGACAGCCTTGCCGTCCAGCATCCGGGCGTAGGCGTAGCTCTGGGTGGTCAGCGTCAGTTCCTTGAACTCGCCCCAGCTCAGCGCAGGGCACTCGGCCTTCAGCCTGCCCAGTGCAGCGTAGACGCTGGTGACGGGGTTGGCGGTCAGATCATCCCGGAATTTGTCCAGCTCGAGGCAGGGGGCGGAGCGGCCAGTCGCTGCCCCACTCTTTTTTGCCCTCGATCCCAAATTCTGAGCCGTAATAGATGGACGGAATGCCCCAAAGCGTATATACTAGAAGAGCAATATGCCGGATGTGCTCGCGGTTGCGCAGTTTGTTGGGCAGACGCTCCACATCGTGGTTATCCGAGAAGTTGTAGAGCCGGGTATCATGGCAGAGGCCCTGCAGCCGCCGCATGGTGTGGGCGATCTCAAAATAGTTGTGGTCGTTGTGGCCACTCCACAGGCCCTTGTGCAGCTCGTAGTTGGTGACGGAGTGGAGCATCTCGGGGTTGGCCCAGCGGCTGTAGTCCCCGTGGATGACCTCGCCCATCAGCCAGAACTCCGGCTTCACTTCGTTGGCAAGGCGGCGCAGGCCCTTCATAAAGTCGAAGTCCAGCACATCCGCTGCATCCAGCCGGATGCCGTCAATGTCGAATGCATCGACCCAGAAGCGGATGGTATCATAATGGTAGTTCTGCACCTCGGGGTTGCGCTGGTTCAGCTTGACCAGCAGGTTGAAGCCGCCCCAGTTGCCGTAAGAAAAAACCGTCGTTGTACTCGTTGTTGCCCCAGAAGTTCACATCGCAGAACCAGTCCTTATAACGGGCGTTCTCGCGGTTGGCCTGCAGGTCTTTGAAGGCAAAGAAATCCCGGCCCACATGGTTGAACACACCGTCCACAATGACCTTCTGGCCCCGGGCATGGCAGTTGGCCACGAACTCCCTGAACTCCTCGTTGGTGCCCAGGCGGCGGTCCACCCGGCGGTAATCGATGGTATCATAGCCGTGGGGAGCCGCTCTCGAACAGCGGGCCGATATAAATGGCCGTGCAGCCCAGGTCTTTTGAGGCGTGCTCGGCCCAGGCGTTCAGCTTTGCGAACGCGCCCGGTGTGGGCTGGCCGTCGTTTTCGTGCGCACAGCCGCACAGGCCCAGCGGATAAATGTGATAAAAAACTGCGGTATCATACCATGCCATAGTTACTCTCTCCCATTTCATTTCTTCTGCCGCCCAGCAGCGGCATATTCAGTATACCACAAACTCCGCCAATTGTGTGGATGTTTGATAAATTTTCTACATAGTCTCCTGTTAAAATCGGCAAGTGTGACGATTTTGATCAAAAAATTATTGGTAAATATGACCGGGTGTATCCTGTTGAGAAAAGGAGAAATCTGCATGAATTTTCCCACCATCGACCGCTCGTTCTTTGCGGGCGAATGCTTTGATGCCTACCGTGTCCTGGGCGCGCACCCCTGCCGGGATGACTTTGGGCAGGAGCTGGCGGTTTGCCGTCTGGGCCCCTGGGGCTGTGGCTGTGGAGGTCTGCGGCGGCTTTGACGGCTGGGGCGCAGGCATCCCGCTCCAGAAAGCCGACACCGGCGTGTGGAGCGGCTTTGTGCCCGGCCTTGCCGAGGGAGAGCTGTACAAATACCGCATCCACGGCCGCCGATGGCAGCACCGTGATGCGGGCTGACCCCTACGCCTTTTCCACCGAGCTGCGGCCCGGCACGGCCAGCAGGCTGCCCCGGATGGATTTCGCCTTTGACGACGACAGCTGGATGGAGCGGCGGGATAAATGCCGTAATCTGCCCATGAACATCTACGAACTCCATGCCGGCAGCTGGAAGCATAAGCCCAACTCCACCCAGCGAGGACGGCTCAGATGGCTGGTACAATTACCGGGAGCTGGCCCGGGAGCTGATCCCGTGGCTGCTGGAGCACCACTTCACCCATGTAGAGCTGCTGCCGCTGGCCGAACACCCCTTCGACGGCAGCTGGGGCTACCAGACCACCGGCTACTTCGCCGTCACCAGCCGATACGGCACCCCGGCCCAGTTTGCCTCCTTTGTCAACGCCTGCCACCGGATGGGCATCGGCGTCATCATGGACTTCGTCCCCGTCCACTTTGCGGCCAACGCCGACGCACTGGCCAACTTTGACGGCACCCACCTCTACGAATACGACAGCGACGTGGGCCACAGCGAGTGGGGTACCTGCAATTTCAACTACTACCGCCGGGAGGTGTGCAGCTTCCTGAACAGCGCCGCCGCCCTTTGGATGGAGGTCTATCACTGCGACGGCATCCGGATGGACGCCATCTCCCGCGCCCTCTACTGGCAGGGCGACCCTGCCCGGGGCGTCAACGAGGGCGCCGTCACCTTCCTGCGGAACCTCAACCACGGCCTGAACGATCGCTGGCCCACCGGCGTTTACATGGCCGAAGATTCCACCAACTTCCTCAAAGTCACGGCCCCCACCCGGTATGACGGCATCGGCTTCGACTACAAGTGGGACATGGGCTGGATGCACGATACCCTGGACTACTTCGCCACCCCCTTCGGCGAGCGCCCGGACGCCTACCACAAACTGACCTTCAGTATGCACTACTTCTACAACGAGCTCTACCTGCTGGCGCTGAGCCACGACGAAGTGGTCCACGGCAAAAAAGACCATCATCGACAAGCTGTGGGGCACCTACGAGGAGAAATGCGCCCAGCTGCGCACCCTGTACTTCTACATGTACACCCACCCGGGCAAAAAGCTGAACTTTATGGGCAATGAGCTGGGGCATTTCCGGGAGTGGGATGAGAAAAAGGAGCTGGACTGGGGCCTGATGAAGTACCCCTTCCACGACAGCTTCCAGAAATATTTTGCCGAGCTGGGCCGCCTGTACGCCACCGAACCCGCCCTCTACGACTGGCGAATACAACCCGAACTGCTTTGAGTGGATCGCCTGCGAGAGCCGGGACGAGGGCGTGTACGCCTGGCTGCGGAAAGGCGCGGGCCAGACCATCCTCTGTGTGATGAACACTCAGAATACCGCCCACAAAAAGTTCCCGCTCTACTTCCAGTATCCCTGCGCCGCCGATGAGCTGCTGAACAGCGAGGCTGCCTGCTGGAACGGTGCCGACCGGGGCCGCACCAGAGGCGTTCACACCACCGACGGCGGCGTGTACGGCAGGGACTACACCCTGAGCGTGGACCTGCCCGCCATGGGCAGCCGGATGTTCCGCATCACGCCGGAGGCTCCCCCACCCGGAAGCCGCACAGGCCTCTGCCCGCAAGGCCGCCGCCCAGAAGCGCAAGGCCACCATCGCGGCAAAGCAGAATTCCAAAAAGTAATATCGCATTTAAAATATCCCGTCTGCTGAAATGCAGGCGGGATATTTTATCTTCCGGGGCCTGCCCTCTTGCCTGTGCCGCCCGGAATCATTATACTGTAAGCTGTAATATTGTGGTTCAAAACCGAGGAGCATGTACAATGTCAACGATACTTTCTGAAAAGAAGACCCTTTCGCCCTGGGCAAAAGGCGGCATCGGGCTGGGTGCCGGAGCACTCCTGCTGGTGCTGGTGGGTCTGCTGTTCCCCACCGCGGCGGCGTTCTTCCCGCTGGTGAGCCTGTGGTGCAGCTGTGTGCTGTTCTACGGCGCGCTGTGGGTGCTGCACACTGCCGGTGTGGAGCTGGACTTCTTCCACCGCGCAGCCATCATCGCCTTCTGGGCCGGAGCTGTGCTCTACTTCTATTGGGCGCTGGGGCGGCGGCAGTTCATCTACGCCTGGGATTATGTGAACTACATTCAGAAGCAGTTCAATACCGAAGCGGCTTTTGCGCTGGGTCCGGTGGCCGGTTTTAAGTATATCATAAGCACATTTTCTGAAGACTACACCAATTTCATCACCTTGTTCACTGAGTTCCCGTTCTGCCTCACCGCAAAAACGGGTGACAGCTACGCTTTTGCGCAGGTTTTCTGTGTGCTCCCCAGCCTTATGCTGATGCTGGCTGGTCTCACGATCAAAATCGGGCAGATTCTGGAGGTCAAGAATAAGTTCTGGTATTTTATCATCGGCTTTTCCTGGGTGCTGACCTATCCGTTCCTGCGAATGAGCGCTATGCTGGCACAGCCGGACTGGTTCGGTCTGATCTTCGCTTTTGCCATTCTGCTCCTTACATTGGACTACCGTTTTGAAAAGCTGGAACCGGGCCGGTTCGTGCTCATCTTCTTGGCAACGGCCGCGATTATCCTGAGCCGCCGCTGGTACTTATATTTTGTGGTGGGCTATTATTTTTCCTATGCGCTTCTGCTCTTTGTAAGCAGTGCAAAGCTCGCAAAACAGGGCCAAAAGGGCCTTGCCCTGCGCCGAGTACGCAACCTCATCCTGTTTGGTGTCTGCGCCATGGCAGCAATGGTGGTCCTGCTCTGGCCCATGGTCAGCAAGATCCTGGCTTTTAACTACTCCGACCGCTATTCGTACTATAATGTCGGCGGCATTGCGGGAGCTCTATTATCATGCCATGCGCACCGGCCTGCTGAACCTCATTTTGATCCTGTTTGGTTTGTGGCTCTGCGTCAAGCGGAAAAAGCCCAGCCTGCCTGTGTTGGCGCTGTGTGAGCTGATGCTCAGTATGCTCTTATTTACCCGAGTGCAGAATTCTGGCTCCCATCAGATGCTGCTGTACGTGCCCGCCTATGTCATTCTGTTTCTCTGCGGCGCGGCGGGTCTGGCAGAGAGTATCGAACATTTCAAAATACCAAAGCTTTGTTTCTGGGTCTTTACACTGTTGTTCGCCGTGTCAGTGCGGTGCTCCCCGCTCACTGTCATGGCCTTGCCAGAGTTCGTTATCCATGCGTTCCACCCGGCAGACCTTGCTGAGTATCAGCGGCTGGACGAGCTGACCTATGACCGCAAGGACAAACCGCAGATCCAGGCCATGGCACAATGGCTGGTTGAACATCTGGGGGAGGGCGAGGTTGCCTATATGATCCCGGATGACATGCTCTACAATCCCGGCCACCTGCGGAACTGTGACCTGCCCAACCATGCACGGGACGGCAAGTTGCCGGACAGCTTCTCGGTGCCGGGCACCCACTATTTCCCCACCGGTTTCTTTGATGCCAGATATGTGGTCAACTGCAGACCCGTTCCCCCTCTCACTGGCATCCGGACACGGAACTGGGCCACCGGTTCAACGCCGTTTTTTCTTCAGCTGAGAGAGACTACCCACCAGCAAGTTGCGACCTTCGATATGGGCAACGGCACGGTGTTCACGATCTGGGAACGCACCACTCCCGTGACACGTGAGGAAGTGGAGACTTATCTCCATGAATTTGATGCTGAAAACGCCAAATACCCAGAAATGTTTTCCGCAGTTGTGGAAAACTGGCTGGCTGTTCATGGTTTATAAAAGGAGAGTAAAACGATATGTCCAACAATGCAAAAAATCTACCGGAAGTAAAATTAGGCCAGTACAAGGGGCTGGCTGTCACCCGTCATGTGCGGCCGCTTTCCGAAAAGACCATTGACCAGGAGATGGTCCACCAGACCCGGATGCACTCCGTCTACCACAACTCCACCGCCCCCGCCAAGCGCGGCAGCCGGGTTCTGCTGGATTTTGTCGGCTTCATGGACGGGGAGGAGATCCCCGACAGCCGGATGGAAAAGGTGATGGTGGTTCTGGGGGACGGCAAGCTGATGCCTGCCGCCGAAGATGCCATCTACGGCCACACCGCTGGCGAGACCTTCCGCTTTGATTTCACTTACCCGGAGCAGTTCCGGGTGGAGGAGCTCTCCGGCAAGACCGCGCAGTTTGAGATCAAGCTGCACTCCGTGGCCGAAAAGACCACCCCGGAGCTGAACGAGGAATTTGCCCGGGCACAGGGCTATGCAGACCTTGCCGCCATGCGCGAGGCCGTGCGGGCCAAAAAGCGGAAGATCCACGAAGATGCCGCCGACCGCGCCGCCGGGCAGGAACTGCTGGCAAAAGGCCGGTGCCAACCTGACCGTGGACCTGCCCGAAGCCATGCTGGACCGCACCGCCGACAATGAGATGCGGATGCTGGAGCAGCGGCTCTCCCGCAGCAACATCACCCTGGAAAAGCACTGCAAGAACAGCCACACCACCGCTGCCGCCCTGCGGGCAGGCTACCGTGACGCTGCCGAGCGGAACCTGCGCTCCATGCTGGCCTCCCGCTCCATTGCTGAAGCCGAGAACATCACCGCGAGCACGCTGGAGGTCAACAACGAGTACCGCCGCCTGTCCCAGCTGCAGGACACCCCGGAGGCCGACATCCGCCGGGTGCTGAGCCCGGACACCCTTGCCGCCGCACTGGTTGCACAGAAAGTCCAGCGCTTCCTGCTGGACAACGCCGACATCACCACGGTGATGGACCCTGAAAAGGAGTGATCCTATGAGTATCTTTACGCGCTACGCCATGGATGCGCTGATGAAGACCACCCACCCCGAAGTGAACCGCAAGCAGTGCTGGAACCTGCACCCCCACCGCACCCCCTGCACAGCCTGCAAGGATATCTGCCCCTATGGCGATGAGATCTTCACCCGCCCCAACCTCGTCAAGGACTGGGATCCCTGCACCGACTGCGGCCTGTGCGTCTCGGCCTGCCGGTCGGGCTGCATTGCCCCTCGCCGGAGCAGGTGCAGCGGGACATCTCCCCTGCCGACAGCGATGGCGACACCATCTGGATCGGCTGCGAAAAATCCACCCGGAAAAACACCGTGGTGCGCACCTGCGTCTCGGCCTATTCGTGGGAAGCGCTGGCCTACCTTGCCCTGAACAAGAAGATCGTCCTCGACCTGACCCCCTGCGGCGAGTGCGAGAACGATGTCTGTGCCGAGCATCTGCGTGCCGTTCTGACCCGGCTGGTGGAGTTCTTCGCCCAGCCCCCGTTCGAGGCCCGATTCACGCTGGCATACGAGCTGGACGATGCCCCCTTCCACGTCAAGGAGTATTCCCGCCGTGAGATGATGGAGCAGGTGACCTCCGGCTCCAAAAAGGGCACCAAGCAGCTGCTGCGGATGCTGCCCGGCCTGCGCAGCGAGGACGAGAGCAGCCAGGATTTCCGGCTGCTGCTCCACCAGTACACCAAGCAGCTCAGGGCGGTGTCCGAAACGCCCCTGCGCTATGGCTACCACCTGCCCAATTTCACCCAGAAGTGCTTTGCCTGCGGCCGGTGTGAGAAGAGCTGCCGCAGCGGTGCCATCAAGTTTGAGGACCTGCCCGACGGCCAGACCCGCGCGGTGATCACGCCGTGGAAGTGCAGCGAGTGCGGGGTCTGCGTTGCCGCCTGCTCCAACGGCGGTCTGGACGGCCTGAAGCTGCGCCAGCTCACCAGCCTTGGCCCTGTCAGTGTCTACAAGTGCACCAAGACCCTCTGCAAGGAATGCGGCAAGCCCATTGCGCCCAACTGTGCGGACGGCATCTGTTCTGTCTGCCGCATCAAGCTGCGCACCAAAAACGGCAGGAGGAGGCTGTGCCCCGCGCCAAGGAGCGTCAGGCCGAGCGCGAGGCCAAAAAGGCTGCAGAAGCAGCTGCAAAGAGCTGGCTGCCGAGATGCAGCCCTCTCAGCCAGCGCAAAGCGCCGCTGCCCCTGAAGCAGGAGCCGCTCCCGCCCCGACCGAAAGCACCTGCTGATGGCTGGACCTCTCCGGGGCTTCGCATGGACGGAGAGGTTTTATTGACGCAGCTCCAAAAAAATGCTATAATTCTTCTTAACCACCCAGCTGTGGTCGGGAGGACAAGTTACAAAGGCGTAACGGATGTGTTTCCGTTACGCTCTTTTTTGCTTCCCGCTGCCGGGAAACAGCGGGCCTGTCGGCTTTGGGCGGCAACCAGACTTCAACACGAAGAAAAGAGGGAATTTCATTATGAAACAGTCTATTTCTCGTCGTCAGTTCCTCAAGGCAAGCGGCCTGGCAGCCGCAGGTGCCTGCGCCGCCGGTCTGCTGTCCAGCTGCGGCGGCAAGAGCGGCGGCAGCTCCTCCGGTTCTGCTTCCGGTGCGGATACCAGCAAGTACACCGTGCTTTATTCCAGCCAGCCTGCGACCCTGAACTATCTGACCACCGCTACCGACCTGGAAATGGTCGTGGGTGCAAACTGCGTGGACACCCTGGTCGAGTACGACAACAAGGGCGTGATGCGCGAGGGCCTGGCCACCAAGTGGGAGTGGGATGCCGACACCCTGACCTGGACCTTCACCCTGCGTGAGGAGAACTGGGTGGACAACAACGGCGAAGTCGTTGCCCCCGTGACCGCACAGGACTTTGTGGATGCCCTGCAGTATGTGCTGACCCCGGATTACGCTTCCTCCAACGTGGGCCTGGTCACCGCCTACATTGCCGGTGCGGACGATTACTACAACTATCACGTCTACCTGACCAATGCTGAAAACGGCACTGTGGACGATGACGGCACCACCTATGTCACCGATGGCAGCGGCAACGTGACCGTGACCGCAGCAGACGGCACCGCTTCCACCTACGCCCCCGTGGACTTTGATTCCGTGGGCGTGACCGCTGTGGATGACCACACCCTGACCTACACCCTGACTTACGATTTCCCCGGCTTCCTGAGCCTGCTGTGCTACCTGCCCTATGAGCCCGCCTACGGCCCCCTGCTGAGCGAGATGGGCGACCAGTATGCCACCAGCGCCGAGACCCTGTACAGCTGCGGTGCTTTCTACCTGTCTGATTACGAGTCTCTGGAAACCTGGATCATGAAGAAGAACCCCGAGAACTATGATGCGGACAATGTCTTTATCGACACCATCAGCCGCATTTACAACGCCGAGGCTGCCGTGAACGGCCCCGAGATGATCAAGCGCGGCGAGATCGACGAGGCCACCATCGGCTCCGATATTCTGGACAGCTGGCTGGCTGACGATACCACCAAGGACATGGTCTCCATGGATCGTCCCAACACCAACTACACCTACTTCTACATGTTCAACTTCATGCCCTTTTGCACACGAGTTCTCCAACTGGAACGTTGAGGGCGTGGATGCAGAATACGAACCCGAGAACTGGGCCAAGGCCATCAACAACACCAACTTCCGCAAGGCCTTCCTGTACGGCATCAACAACGCCGTTACGCTGGCTGTCAGCGCACCTCTGGGCTACGACAGCTACAAGCTGAACACCATCACCCCCCGAACTTCTGCGCCACCACCGATGGCGTGGACTACACCCAGTGCGGCGGCCTGGCCGACCTGACCGAGTTCTTTGACGAGGCCAAGGCCAAGGAGTACCGTGATGCCGCCATTGAGGAGCTGACTGCACAGGGGGTCACCTTCCCCATCAAGGTGCAGCTGCCCTACAACCCCTCCTCCACCGACTGGGACAAGCAGTGCCAGGTGCTCAAGCAGCAGCTGGAGGGTGTGCTGAACGACGGCACCGACTTCATCGACATCATCATCACCGCCGGCCCTCCGACAGCTTCCTGTCTGCCGTGCGCCGCAACGGCAAGTTCGAGTTCCTGCTCTGCAACTGGGGCGCTGACTACGCCGACCCCGAGACCGAGACCGACCCGTTCTATCAGGCCGAGGATTCCCGCGGAATGCGCTATGCTTACCTGCGCACCGGCGTGGAGGACGGCTTCATCACCGGCGAGACCGCAGATGCTGTCATGGCCTACATGAACGCCATCGAGGCTGCAAAGCAGATCACCGATGACATCGATGCCCGCTACAAGGCCTTTGCCGATGCCGAGGACTCTGCTCATCACCAACGCACTGGTCATTCCGCGCGGCATGAGCGTGCCCGCCTATCTGGCGACCCGCCTGAACTACTGGGAGGGCCAGTACGCTTCCACCGGCTTCTCCAATAAGCGCCTGAAGGGCATCCACGTCCTCGACCACTATGTCTCCATGGACGAGTACGAAGGCAAACCGTGACGCTCGCTAAGCGTTCCATCTGCTCATAACACAAAATACACCCCCTCTGCACGGCAGTTTCTGAAGCTGCGCCGCAGAGGGGGTTTCTTTTGCATGTTCAGTTACACTTCAAAGTCCAGGCAGACGCGGGTCTTGGTGTAGGGGCGCACCTTGCCATCGGCCACAGCCACGTGGGCGGGGTGGGTGGGAGTAGCCCTTGAGGGCGGCTGCATCGGTAAAGGTGGTGTCCAGCATCAAATCGGCGTTGGAAGAGGGCAGGCCGTTGATGTTCACATGCACCTCCACAAGGCCCGGGATCTGCCCTGCCAGGCCCTCCAGTCCGGTTTTGATGTTCGCTTTGATCTCTGCCTTTTCGGCGGCAGAAAGCTCGTCCTTGAGCTGCCAGAGAATGATATGCTTGACCATAAAAAAATACCTCCTGCGTTTTCTCCATTGTAGCAGAGAAATGCAGGAGGTGCAATGCTTTTTGAAACGGTTCAGTCGTCTTCCCGGCCTTTTTTCCAAGCGTGGTACATCAGCAGGAACACGGTGTCCGCAGCAATGCCGGTAGAGAGCAGGCGGCTGCCGCCAATGGAAGTGTGGGGCAAAAACGGCGAAGCGGCAAACACAACGGCATTAAAGAAATAGAACACACCGAACTTTTTCTCCCACATAGCCCGCTCTTCGTCATCGCTGAACTTCATCTGGTGCTTTTTGGAAAAACTGCGAAAGCCCATTACCAGCATGGCAGCGGCAGCAAACAGGTTCAGCAAAAGGGATGTGTCAAATTTCATGCGGGGGTACCTCCGTAAAAAATCCATAAACAAAAACCAGCCGGATCGAGGCGTTTGCAAGCCCTCGTCCGGCTGGATACTTACTTCTTCGGAGTCATAAGCCTCTTCTCCTTGGGTTCTCTCATTTTCGGAGTATGCGTTTCATAGGGTGACTCTCCTTAGAAACTACCTGAAACTGAAGAGTTCTATGCAAGGGGATGAACTACTCTAGTACATTGGACTGACCCTTCTCTTAACTGTTAGACTGCGGTACCGAGATTCTGAAGATGAATTTCATATTACCACATTCTTTCGAGTTAGATTTGCCAGGGATTCCACTGCTTAGTACATTGGAGTTACTCCTTTTTGGTCATTCAAACAGGTGCATCCGTGTAACTGTCCTCATCATGGGAGATCACCTCGGGCGGATCTATTTGAATTGCCAGGGGATTTATTCTGACAGACTGTACTGTTTTCGCATTTTTGATGCTCAAGACCGGCTCTTTGATTTGTTTTGTTATACGGGGGAAACATCCCGTTTGTGGAGAGCCTCTGTTTTGCTTCTCAGCGAATCCCGACAGTCTGTCCGAACTGTGCGGGTTCCATATCAACCATCGGTCTCGCTCCTTTCTGCTTAAAGTCAGCGGGGTTAGCTCTCATTTGAGCTTCTGCTGTACTTCTCTGGTTTCTGACTTTATTATACAGGAAGATGCACAGTTTGTCTATTCGCAGAGTGCACAACAAATCAGACATACTTTTGCATCAAAAGTCCAAATTTCTGGGATACATGAATTTCGTCTTTCCGGTGCTCTGCTCCACCTCCCCGGGCTGCCCCGCAGATCGTGCAGGGCCATCGCAGACACTGCTCCGGCATATTAAATAGGTATCATCGCAGAGCATGCAGCTATATAAATCTGATATGCCAGCTATAAAATCCGTGAATAATAATGTCGATTTCACCTCATCCAAAGGCCAGAAAATGGTACAGATGGCTAAGAATCAGCAAAGAGATTGTGCAAATCGCATAGTTTTCCCCCGTACTTTTTGCAATCTGCACAACTGTTTTCATCCAAAGCAGAAATGGAATATAACAAAAAGTAGAATGTTAGGTGGAGGGCTGTAAAACCGACAGAAATCGTGCTATGATACCATCACAAATTAAGAAAGGAGAGAGTGCTAATCAATGAATGCGTTGACTGCTGCTTTGAAAGAAGAGCTGAATGTTGACATGGTCACGGTGTTCGGGCTTTCCATTCCGGAGTCCGTGGTCGTGAGCTGGGGCATCATGGCGTTTCTTGTCATCGGCTCCATCCTGCTGACGCGATCTGCGGGTGGATCACATCACCAAGCGGCAGGCCATCCTGGAAACGGTCGTTACTACGATCAATGATTTCTTTGTGGGCCTGCTGGGCGAAAGTGGAAAGCGCTATGTCCCCTATCTGATGAGCGTGGCGCTGTATATCGCCTGTTCCAACCTGATCGGTGTCTTTGGCATCAAGCCCCCCCACGAAGGATCTGAATGTCACCGCGGCGCTTGCTCTGATGAGCATCTGCCTCATTGAGTATTCCGGCATCCATGCCCGCGGCGGGGTCGGCTTCCTCAAGAGTCTGGCAGCCCCCACCCCGATCATGGCACCCATGAACGTGCTGGAGATCGCCATCCGCCCGACCAGCCTGTGTATGCGACTGTTCGGCAACGTGCTGGGCGCCTTTTTGTCATTATGGAGCTGATCAAGCTGGTGGTGCCTGTGTTCGTGCCTGCCATCTTCAGCCTGTATTTTGACCTGTTCGATGGTCTGATCCAGACCTACGTCTTTGTGTTCCTTACCTCTTTGTTTATGAAGGAGACCATGGGAGACGAAGAGTAAACCCTTTCCATCATCAAATCAAAAGGAGATTAAAATTATGAACGGACTTATCGCTCTGGGCGCTGGCATTGCAGCGCTGACTGGTATTGGCGGCGGCATTGGCATCGGCATTGCAACCGGCAAGGCAACCGAGGCTATTTCCCGCCAGCCCGAGGCTTCCGGCAAGATCCAGACCAACCTGCTGCTGGGTGCTGCTCTGGCCGAAGGTACTGCAATTTTCGGTTTCGTCGTTGCACTGGTGATCATCCTGTTCCTGGGTTGATAACGGAGGCATGACGAATGCTGACACTGAATCTGAATCTTCTGTATACAGTCGTCAACGTTCTGATTCTGTTTTTGCTGCTGCGGAAATTCCTGTACAAGCCTGTTATGGGGATCATCGCACAGCGTCAGAAACAGGTGGATGACGCACTGAACGCCGCCGAGACCTCCAAAAAGGAGGCCGCTGCGGCCATGAATGCTGCGCAGGAGAAGCTGCGCAATGTGGACACCGAGGCTGCTGCCCCCGCCGCGAGGCTTACGAGCAGCAGGCCGAAACTGCAAAGCAGCAGCTGCTGGCCGAGGCCCGGAAGCAGGCCGAGGCCATTGTAGCCGAGGGCAAGGCCGCTGCTGAGGCAGAGCGCCAGCACAAGCTGCGCGAAGCCGACGCACAGACCACGGCTCTGGCCCGCGCCATGTGCGAGAAGCTGCTGAGCCGGAACCTGACCGAGCAGGACGACGCCCGTCTGCTGGACGATCTGCTGGAGAAAGCAGGTGCTGAGCATGGCAACTGAGTTCAGCCAGGAGTTCTTTGCCGAGAACCGGATCGTCAAGGCAGACCTGCGCGCTGCCCATCAGCTGCGGGAGGAAGATATCGCCCGCATCAAGGCTGAGGTCAAAAAACTTTACGACGCCACCGAAGTCATCCTGAATGTCACGGTGGACGAGAGCCTGCTCTCCGGCTATGTGCTGCAGGTGGGCGACCGGATGTTCGACAACTCCGGCCGTCACCAGCTGGACCAGATGATGGCAGGCAAGCCTTCTCTGGCCACCCTCAAGACCCGCGTGGAGGATTACAAGCCCGCACAGACCTCGGAAGAGGGCGGCGTGGTCATCTCCTCTGCCGATGGCATCGTGCAGGTGGAGGGCATGGACAAGGCCGTTTATGGTGAGATCGTCACCTTTGAGAACGGTGCCAAGGGCATGGTCGAAAGTGTGGACCCGGGCAAGTTGGGCATCATGCTGTTCGACGGTGCCGAGAGCGTGGGCGTGGGCACTCTGGTGACCCGCAGCGGCAAGCGCGCCGGCATCCCCGTGGGCGACGGCTTCCTGGGCCGCGTCATCGACCCCCTGGGCGAGCCCATCGACGGCAAGGGCCCGGTGCAGGCCGAAGGCTACAACCCCATCGAGAAGCAGGCCCCCGGCATTCTGGAGCGCCAGAGCGTGGATACCCCCCTTCATACCGGCATCCTCGCCATCGACTCCATGTTCCCCATCGGCCGCGGTCAGCGTGAACTGATCATCGGCGACCGTCAGACCGGCAAAACCTCCATTGCCACCGATGCCATCCTGAACCAGAAGGACACCGGCGTGCTCTGCATCTATGTGGCCATCGGTCAGAAGGCATCCTCCATCGCCCGTGTGGCCGAGGACCTGAAAAAGCACGGTGCCATGAGCTACACCACCATCGTGGCGGCCACGGCTTCGGATTCGGCACCCCTGCAGTACATCGCACCCTATGCTGGCACTGCACTGGCCGAGTATTTCATGTCCAAGGGCAAGAGCGTCCTGCTCGTCTACGACGACCTTTCCAAGCATGCGGTGGCCTACCGTGCCATCTCCCTGCTGCTCCGCCGCTCTCCCGGCCGTGAGGCTTACCCCGGCGACGTGTTCTATCTGCATTCCCGTCTGCTGGAGCGCTCCTGTCGGATGCGCGACGATCTGGGCGGCGGTTCCATCACTGCCCTGCCCATCGTCGAGACCCAGGCGGGCGATGTCTCTGCTTACATCCCCACCAACGTCATCTCCATCACCGATGGTCAGATCTTCCTGGAAAGCGCCCTGTTCAACGCAGGCAACCGCCCCGCCGTCAATGTCGGCCTGTCGGTCTCCCGTGTGGGCGGCGCTGCCCAGACCAAGGCCATGAAGAAGGCCAATTCCAACCTGCGTATCGAGCTGGCCCAGTACAAGGATATGGAGTCCTTTGCCCAGTTCAGCTCTGATCTGGACGCTGAGACCCGCCGCCAGCTGGAACACGGCAAAGCCCTGACCGAGATGCTCAAGCAGCCGCTGTACCAGCCCAAGTCCGATGCCGAGCAGGTGGTCGTGCTGACCCTGGCTTCCCACGGGATGCTGGACGACCTGCCGCTGGCTGACCAGCGCGCAAAGACCAATGCCTTTGTGCGCCAGTTCCACGCCGATGTTTCCGGCACCATGGACGCGATCACGTCCACGGGCAAGATCACCCCGGAACAGGTGGACACCATCCTGACCGCGTGGAAGGCATTCGCGGGAGGGGAGAGCAATGGCATCCAGTAAGCTGCTCAAGGAGCGGATCGAGAGCATTCAGGATACCATGAAGATCACGAATGCCATGTACCTGATCTCCTCCTCCAAGCTCCGCAAGGCCCGGCAGAACTACCAGAATGTTCTGCCCTACTTCACCCGGATGCGGGATACCATCTCCCGCGTGGTGCCCCACCTGCCCGACGAGCCGGAGCACCCCTCCTTCCACGAGCGGGATCTGGAAAACCCCAAGCGGGCCTACATCGTGCTGACCGCCGACAAGGGCATGGCCGGTGCCTACAACCAGAACCTGCTCAAGTTCCTGCGGGAGCACGCCGACCAGAACGACCGGTTCTATGTCATCGGTCAGGTAGGCTACCGTGCCCTGTTCCGCAAGGATCCCCGTCTGGTGGAGGATTTCCATTACGGTGCCACGGCTCCCACCCTGCAGCGCGCCCGTGATATCACGGTGGATGCCATCGATGATTTCAAGTCCGGCAAGCTGGACGAGATCTACATCGTCTACACCAAGATCCAGAACGCGCTGACCAGCGAGCCGGTCATGGAACGCCTGCTGCCGCTGGATCGTGCCCACCTGCAGCCCGCTCCCAAGGGTCTGGGCGACCCCAGCGGCGAGATGGAGATGTTCCCGGATGCCTGGACGGTGTTCGAGCAGACGGCCCCCATCTATATGCACGGCATGATCTTTGGTGCCATGACCGAGAGCTTCTGCGCCGAGCAGAGCGCCCGCATGACCGCCATGGATTCCGCCACCAAGAGCGCCAAGGATATGATCCATGATCTGCAGCTGGAGTACAACCGCCCCCGTCAGGGGTCCATCACCCAGGAGATCACCGAGATCATCGGCGGCGCGGCGGCGGTACAGAACAGAATAAACCGTAATGCCTCCGGATTGTTTCTGCCCCTCTCCCAAAGGGGGGGCATAAAAAGTTTCGAGGCAAGGCCCTGCAAATTAGCAGCATGCCTGGCAGATGTGTCGCTCCCCTTTGGGGGAGCTGGCGAACGAAGTGAGACTGAGAGGGTTGTAAATGCAAGAGGCAATTGTATGATACAGGGAACTATTATTCGAGTAGCCGGCCCCGTTGTGGACGTGAAGTTCACCGGCGGCAAGCTGCCTGCCCTGCAGGAAGCGCTGACCGTGACCGCCGAAGGCACGGAGCGCACCATGGAGGTGGCGCAGCACGTCAATGAAACGACGGCGCGCTGCATCATGCTTTCTGCCAGCGAGGGTCTGGGCAAGGGGATGGAAGTTACCGCCACCGGCCACGGCCTGAACGCCCCGGTGGGCGAGGGCACTCTGGGCCGCATGTTCGACCCGCTGGGCCGCCCCATTGACGGCAAGGGCCCGGTGGACGATCTGCCCCACTGGCCCATCCACCGCAAGGCCCCCAGCTTTGCGGAGCAGAAACCTGCAACTGAAATTCTGGAGACCGGCATCAAGGTCATCGACCTGCTGGCTCCCTACGCCAAGGGCGGCAAGATCGGCCTGTTCGGCGGTGCCGGTGTCGGCAAGACCGTGCTGATCCAGGAGCTGATCCACAACGTGGCCACCGAGCACGGCGGCTACTCCATCTTCACCGGTGTCGGCGAGCGCTCCCGCGAGGGCTGTGACCTCTGGGGCGAGATGAACGCTTCCGGCGTTTTGAGCAAGACCGCACTGGTCTTTGGTCAGATGAACGAGCCTCCCGGAGCCCGTATGCGGGTCGCTGAGACCGGTCTGACCATGGCAGAATATTTCCGTGAGGAGACCCACAAGGACGTGCTGCTGTTCATCGACAACATCTTCCGTTTCGTGCAGGCAGGCAGTGAGGTCTCCGCCCTGATGGGCCGGATGCCCTCCGCCGTGGGCTATCAGCCCACCCTGGCCAATGAGCTGGGTGCCCTGCAGGAGCGCATCACATCCACCCGGGACGGCTCCATCACTTCGGTGCAGGCTGTCTACGTCCCCGCCGATGACCTGACCGACCCGGCCCCGGCCACCACCTTCGCCCATCTGGACGCAACGACCGTGCTGTGCCGTAAGATCGTCGAGCAGGGCATCTACCCCGCTGTCGATCCGCTGGCTTCCACCTCTCGCATTCTGGAAGCCGATATCGTGGGTGAGGAACACTACCGTGTGGCCCGCAAGGTGCAGGCCACCCTGCAGCGCTATCAGGAGCTGCAGGACATCATCGCCATCTTGGGCATGGACGAGCTGAGCGAAGAGGACAAGCTCACCGTCACCCGTGCCCGCAGGCTGCAGAAGTTCCTCAGCCAGCCCTTTGCGGTGGCCGAGAACTTCACCGGCCTGAAGGGTGTGTACGTCCCGCTGGCAGAGACCGTCAAGGGCTTTGCCGCCATTGTGGACGGCCAGTGCGATGACCTGCCCGAGTGGGCATTCTTCAACGTGGGCACCCTTGCGGATGCCCGCAAGAAGTACGCAGACAAACAGGCGGAGGAAAAAGGCGGTGCCGTCTGATGGAAAAGTTCATGCTGAACATCACGGCTTCCAGCGGTGAATTCTATCAGGGCTACTGCGAGAGCCTGACCCTGCCCACCGGCGACGGTGTGTACGGCGTACAGGCCGGGCACAACCCGGTGCTGGTGGCCCTGCACATGGGCATTGCAAAGTTCACCGTCAACGGCGAGACCCGGGAGGTGCTGGTGGGCGACGGCATTGCAGAAGTGACCCCCACCTTTGTCCTGCTGCTGGTGGACAGCGCCGAGCGGCCCGAGGACATCGACCGTAACCGCGCCGAAGCTGCCCGCATCCGTGCCGAAGAGCGGCTGCAGCACAAGCAGAGCATGCACGAGTACTACCAGAGCAAGATCGCCCTGGACCGCGCTATGCAGCGTCTGCAGGCTGCGGCCAAATACAAGCGTTAAACGCTCCCCTCAAACAGAACACCGTCAGCCTGACACAACGGGCTGACGGTGTTTTTGTTGTTTTACTGCGCTTCGATCTGCGCTCCTCTGCTGCACCCTCTTGTAAATTGCCGCGGAAAAGCGTATCATAGAATCAAATACAAGCAAAGGAGCATTCTTATGCGTGCATACGAGCGACTGTTGAATTATGTCCGCGTTTACACTACCTCCGACCCTGAGAGCGGCACCCACCCCTCGGCAGAGCGGGAGTTTGACCTGGCCCGCCAGCTGGTGGAGGAGATGAAGGCTCTGGGCATCGAGGATGCCCGGGTAGACGAGCACTGCTACGTCTACGGCAGCATCCCCGCCACCCCCGGCTGCGAGAAGAAGCCCGCGCTGGGCCTCATCGCCCACATGGACACCGCCCCCGATGCTTCCGGCGAGGGTGTTTCCCCCATCCTGCACGAGAATTATGACGGCCGCGATGTCACCCTGCCTGCCACCGGCATGGTGATGAAGGTCTCCACCTTCCCCTTCCTGAAGGATCTCAAGGGCGAGACCCTGATCACCACCGACGGCACCACCCTGCTGGGCGCAGACGACAAGGCCGGTGTGGCAGAGATCCTGACCGCCGCCGAAATCCTCCTTGCCGAGGGCCGCCCCCACGGCAAGCTCTGCATCGCCTTCACCCCCGACGAGGAGATCGGCGAGGGCGCTTCCCTCTTCGATATCCCGGGCTTTGGTGCGGATTTCGCCTACACCGTTGATGGCGGTGACGTGGGCGGCATCGAATATGAGAACTTCAACGCAGCTGCCGCCACCGTGACCATCCACGGCTTCTCCGTCCATCCCGGCTCCGCCAAGGACGCCATGATCAACGCTTCCAATGTGGCCATGGAATTCCACACGGCCCTGCCCGTCATGGCCCGCCCCGAGACCACCGAGGGCCGTCAGGGCTTCTACCACCTGTGCCAGATGTACGGCGACGTCACCAACGCCAAGCTGGGCTACATCCTGCGCGACCACGACGCCGAGAAGCTGCAGTTCAAGAAGGACAACCTCCGGCACATTGCCGACTACCTCAACGGCAAGTACGGCCCCGGCACGGTGGAAGTCGAGATCAAGGACAGCTACCGCAATATGCTGGAAAAGATCAAGCCCCACTTCCACCTTGTGGAGACGGCCCGCAAGGCCATCGAGAAGGCCGGTCTGACCCCCGAGGAAGTGCCCGTGCGCGGCGGCACCGATGGTGCCGTCCTGAGCTGGAAGGGCCTGCCCTGCCCCAACCTCGGCACCGGCGGCTTCAACTTCCATGGCGTGTGCGAATGCACCACCGTAGAACGCATGGACAAGGCAACCGAAATCCTGCTGAATATCGTGGAGATCTACAGCAAATGATTCCGCTCCCGAAACTTTTCCACGCTGACTGCACAAAAAATGGACGGCTCCCGAAAACGAGAGCCGTCCATTTTTTTCTTATCCTACGTTGATCTGTCCAACGGGCAGGATCTTGCGCTTGTTGTCATCGGGTTTGCTGGTCAGGCTGATGGCAAAAGACACCGGGCCCACACGGCCCATGAACATCACCAGCATATACAGCAGCTTGGCCCCGGTGTTCAGCTGGCTGGTCACACCCACCGAAAGGCCCACGGTACCAAAGGCGGAGCAGGATTCAAAGATCGCATCAATGACCGTTACGGCATCCGAGGTGTTGTAATAGACCACCACGGCAGAGCCCAGCGCCGCCACCATGCCCAGCATGATAATGGTCAGCGCGCGGTAAACAGTCTTGGATTCAATGTGGTGGCCGCCGATGACACAATCGTCCCGGCCCTGCGCCACGCTGCGCATGGTCAGGATCAGAACGGCAAAGGTGGTCACCTTCACACCGCCGCCGGTGGAACCGGGAGCCGCGCCGATGAACTGCAGAACGCTCATCAGCAGCTTAGTGATGGGCCCACAGGCGGCCAGGTCGATGGTGTTCATACCGGCAGTACGGGTTGACACCGACTGGAACAGGGCCGCCATCACCTTGCCCGGCACGGACAGCCCGCCCATGCTCTTGGGGTTGTTCCACTCCATCAGGCCGATGAGGACGGCACCGCCCACCCACAGGATCACGGAAAAGATCAGCACCACCCGGGCATGGAGCGACAGGTGGCGCTTTTTGCGCCACTCTCCCAGCTCCACCCAGACCATAAAGCCCAGGCCGCCTGCCATGATCAGGAACATGATCACAGCCTGTACATAATAATTACTGACATAGGGAGCCAGCGAGGAATACTGCCCGAACCGGCCAAACAGATCGAAGCCCGCATTGCAGAACGCCGAGATGGCCGTGAATGCGCTGATCCAGATGCCCTCCGCACCGAACTGCGGCACAAAGGCGATCATCAGAAGCACCATACCAATGATCTCAAAGGTCATCGCCAGCTTGACCACGATCTTCAGCACATCAGTAGCCTGCGAGTAGCCGCTGGCCGAAACGCTCTCTCCCAGCAGCCGCAGATCCTTAAAACCCCATCCGGCGTTTGGCAGCCAGCGCAAAAAAGCTGGTCAGTGTCACCAAGCCCAGACCGCCCACCTGGATCAGCAGCAAAACCACCGCCTGCCCAAAGGGCGTGAACTGCGTCCAGGTATCCCGCACGACCAGACCCGTCACACAGGTGGCGCTGGTGGCCGTGAACATGGCATCCACTACGCCCAGCCGCCCGCTGCGGCTGGAAATGGGCAGGGTCAGCAGCAGCGTCCCCAGCGCGATCAGCAGCACGAAGCTGACGCAGATGATCTGGGTCGCACTGCTGCCCACCAGCCAGCCGCGCCGACGCGGTGCTCTCTTTTTCCGTTTCATCCCCATAAGTTGGCTCCTTTTTTGTGCCGGGCCGCCTGTGCTGCACCTGCACTTCATTCTGCACCCATGCCGCGCATGAGCACCTCTCCTATAGGATACACCTTTTTTTTCTTTCCGATTCAACTTGATTTTGTGGGGAAGTTGCGGTATTATAATATGGTATCCGTCTTCATAGCTCAGCTGGATAGAGCGTTCGCCTCCTAAGAAATTCGGTCAACCTGATACCTTGGGTGCAGAAGTGATTGCTCTATTCAAAAGCAAAACCGAGAATCACGGTTTTCTCAACAATTTTGATGCAAGTCAAAAAATCAACGATAATAATATATGTCTCTGGATAGGTTGGCCTCCAAGTTTAACACCGTTCCGGTTGCAAAACAAGCGCAGTCGGTCACGTTCGTTGTGAAAAGCATTCGGTCACTTCGTTGTGAAAAGCATTCCATACAAAGTGCAGAAAAGTCAAAAATCAACGATAATACATATATGTCTCTATACCTCAGCTGGATAGAGGGTTCGCCTCCTAAGCGAAACGCCCCCGGTTCGAACCCGGGTAGGGGACATCCTTTTAAGAAATGCGAAGGTCATTTTTCCATGTGAAAGACGATCTTCGCATTTTTCATTTTGAACCTATCACCAAAATTAGCCAGCTAATGCCATTAGCAGAATTTTCAGCTCCAGCTAATAAAATCGGCTTTCCAGCTAATGAAGCCTCATAAAGCGCCTTTTGAGCCCTGTTTTCTGGCTCTCTGCTAAGATTGGTAAACGCTTTCCTGTAAATCCATGTAAATACAAGATAATCTGTGTGAATCTATTTTCCACCTTTCTGCTGGAAGCCGTGCAAAACACTTTTCTCCATACATAGCGCGTTCACTCGCTGTTCTCTCGGAACAGAAAGAGGAACGCGCTTTTTTGTTTTCGGGCCGAACTTCCCGAATCCACCAAAGGAGGGTTTACCGATGAAAAAGTTCTGACCGTCACGATCGACGGTATCCGCTACCATGCTTCCCGCCCGGCAGATTGCCGGCACTGCTTCTTCTGGAAGAACCGAAAGAAGGGCTGCGTTCTCGGCAAAGAGAACTGCTACTATCTGATCGAGCCGCCCAAAGGCCCCAGCAAGTGCGAAGGGTGCCCCTACAAGCGGGCAAAGCCCTGTGTGCTGGTTCCCTGCTACAAAGACCTGATGGCACCGCTGGAGAAACGAGGTGATGCCAAGTGAGCCACAAGCGAAACGAAGCTCTGCGCCATGTTCAGCACTCCATGCACCATGTGATCGCCGCTGGCGAAGGCAAGTTCCGCACCTGCCTGTATGCCCACTGCCCTTATAAGAAGCAAAAAGAAACCATAAAAGATGATGGACAGCTATCTTTGTTTGGAGAATCCGAAAAGCGTACAATAAAGTGGAATAAGCGATATGCTCTTTCAGATATGATACTTCATAAATATAGAGAACTATATGGAAATAAAGTTACAAAAGAGGATATTTTCTTCTATATTTATGCTGTCCTTCAGACCCCCCTCTTTTGTTGATGGGTATGCAGATGATTTAAGCAAAGGGGTCACGAGAATTCCAACACTTGCTCATTTTGTTGACTATGTCCGCATCGGCCGTGAACTTGCCGACTTGCATTTGAAGTATGAAAAGCCTGTAAGTGCAGAAGAACTTGGCGTGACTATTGAGATGCATAAAGAAGACTATACCGTTGTGGATAGGATGCGCTTTGGTAAAGGCAAAGATAAGAGTATTATTGAGTATAATCCTTACATCACTATCCGCAATATTCCGGCCGAGGCTTATAATTATATTGTCAACGGAAAGTCGGCAATCGAGTGGATTTTGGAGCAGTATGCTGTCACTACCGATAAGGCAAGTGGCATTGTCAATGATCCAAATACTTACGCAGGTGGAAAGTATATTTTTGACCTGTTGCTTTCAATTATTTCTGTTTCCCTCAAAACTCAAGAGTTGATTGCACAGCTACCGGAGTATAAAGAAATCTGAATATCCTTATATACAAAGAGGGCTGTCCGAATTGACAGCCCTCTTTGTTATTTTAATCAATGTTTCTTTGCCCACTCAATAAAATGAGCCGCTGTTTTCCATAGGGAGAAAATACTTCTTGATGTACACTTCCCTATATAAATCATCCCAGTATCCAGTTATATCAGCTGTCTGCGAACACAATAATGAATCGAATGGACAGCGTGAAGGAATCGCTGATTTGTCCATATCATTATTGTTAGAAAATGCAAACCATTTCAGTCGACTATTTTCATAGCAAAGTAGGCTCTCGGATTCTGTTTTGGAGCATTGAATTGACTTCATGGCAGTAAGTGTGACCGAGACATCAAATTCATTAGCAATTGTAAATATATCGCTGAAATGTATTTCATGATTCGGCAATTTTTCTTGTAGAAGAGACGTTGGCAAAACATATTCAGATGCAAATGTATTTGCTTCGTATTCTTGAGACGAACTATTAACTTTTATGCTAGACGATAAATTTATCTCAGAAATGTTATTGCAACAATATAATTTATCTTGGTGTAAAAAATAATGCCCAATTTCATGTGCTGTGACAAATTTTCTTCGGTGCCGATTTTTTTATACAGGAATTCACGAATATAAGTTTAAGTCCCTCTTGGCAAACAAAATAAGCATCTTTATGTAATGCACAGTTATTAATAATCTCTATTTCTAACTCTTTGCATAAATCATACGGATTGCGAGAAGAGGGGGTGATTTCATTAGCGACTGTTAAGTAATATTGAATCCTTGCATTAGTCATGATGTTCTTTCCGTTTATCAATTTCTGCTTGAATTGTACACAAATCAGATTTATCCATAGAACCACCCTTCGCAGCCATCGCTAAATTGCTTGTTTGATTAACGTACGCTGCGATATCACTTCTGAAGAAACGCCACTCTCTTCCAACCTTGTGTGCCTTGATGCGGCCATCACGGATCATATTATATACAGTTTGGTTGCTAACGCGCAGAAAATCAGCAGTTTCCTCCAAATTCAAAACATCAACATTAGCGTTTTCTACGCTACCT
>VOFC01000179.1_pt1 | contig 34000 bp, 34 predicted proteins | sample 5384161 | NCBI WGS metagenome assembly VOFC01 (sample SAMN12384722, study PRJNA508395) | human gut metagenome | isolation source: healthy gut B | host: Homo sapiens
TATTGTTGTTGCAGGAGCTTTATATCTGATTCTTGCACTTGTTATCAAGGTCGTAGGAGTAAAGAAAGTAATGCGTTTCCTGCCACCTGTTGTAACAGGACCAATCATCATCTGTATCGGCCTTTCCCTTGCACCATCCGCAGTAAGCAATGCATCCACCAACTGGATTCTTGCACTGATTGCACTGGCAGTTATCATTATCTTTAACATCTGGGGAAAAGGAATGTTCCGCATTATCCCGATTCTTTTAGGTGTTGTCATTTCCTATGCAGCAGCACTGATTATGCAGGCAGCAGGCCTGACTAATCCGGATGGAAGTGCTATCTTAAACTTTACCGAAGTAGCATCTGCAAGCTGGGTAGGACTTCCTCCGTTCCAGTTATGCAAATTTAACCTGACTGCAATCCTGGTTATGGCACCAATCGCACTGGCAACTATGATGGAGCATATCGGAGATATGTCTGCAATTTCTGCAACTGTTGGTGAGAACTTCATCGAAGATCCGGGACTTCACAGAACCTTAATCGGTGACGGACTTGCAACCGCATTTGCAGGTATGGTTGGTGGTCCTGCAAATACTACATATGGTGAGAATACGCTTGCGTTCTACATCGGTGATAACGTAGTTGATGGTAACCTCTGCAGCGGTGCCGGCAGTGGTAGGAACAGCGATAATCGGAACGCAGGGCTTTTTGGTGGGAGCAACGCCTTCGAGGCTGCGGACGTCTTCAAATTCAGGGTTGGCAATGATGATGCCGATGGCTTTGGAGGTATCCATGGAGGAACCGCCGCCGATTGCGATGATGTAGTCAGCGCCGGAAGCCTTGAACGCTACAACGCCGTTCTTTACGTTTTCGATGGTCGGGTTTGCTTTGATATCGGAGTAGATTTCATAAGCAAGACCTTCGCGGTCTAAAATATCCGTTACTTTTGCGGTTACGCCAAACTTGATCAGATCCGGATCGGAACATACGAATGCTTTCTGAAAAGCATGAGCCTTTGCTTCGTTTGCGATTTCTTCGATTGCGCCAGCTCCGTGATAGGAGGTCTGGTTGAGCATAATTCTGTTTGCCATTGGAAAAACCCCTTTCTTTCGATCGATTTTTGATAATTTCATTGTAATACAAAAAAGGAAAGAAAAAAAGGAAATTTTTATAAAATCGACATTATTCTAATGAAAAAAGGAAGAAATGCTATTGAAATTTACCAGAATTTGCTTTCTTTTCAAAACTTTTTTAGCTTTGTTGACAATCTACGATTCTGCAGATGGAAATTCCTTTTTGCAGTTTTTAGAAGCCGCGTCGTCCGGTGCTTGGGGGGTGCAGCAAAAGCGTCTGGAATATTCCAGGTTTGCCTGAATCAGGTTGTATTCCAGTAAAAAGACGGAGCGTGCAGGAGACATTCGGGAGATTTGGCGTGCGCTTCGCACACGTCCTTGAAAGAGTGGGACAGATTCAGAATATCCAGAGAAGAGACTGCCATGCAGATCACCTGAAACGCTCCGTTTCTATATAGTATGGCGCGCGTGCCGCCGGGGTGCGCAAACCGCTGCGGTGGATACCTCTTCTTTCCGGATAAAAACAGCGATGACAAGACTTTCCTGCTTGCATCCTGCCCTACAGATGATAAACTGGGAGTAAGAATCGAAAGGGACAGGAGGCACACAGCATGAACCTAAATCCGCTTGCGGCAGAGGAGCAGTTTTTAAACCCATTGGATCGCGTCAACGGATTCGATATCCGTCCGGGGCTATATGAAATCAACGGAGCGACTTCCTTCGGAAGCTGCGTCAACTTTACAATTCATTCTCAGAATGCGGTTTCCTGTGAGCTGCTGCTGTTTCACAGAGGGGAAAAAGAGCCTTACGGGACGATTCCTTTTCCGGAAAATTACAGGATCGGGCGGGTATATTCGATGATCGTGTTCGGTCTGGATATTTACGATTTTGAGTACGCCTATCGGATGGACGGGCCGAACGTCCCGGAAAAAGGGCTGATTTATGATAAAACAAAAGTGCTTTTGGATCCGTATGCGCGGGCGGTGACGCAGCAGAGCATCTGGGGAAAAGAGCCCGACCGGGAGAAGGGTTATCATGGGCGGGTGGTGTTCAACGATTTCGACTGGGGTGACGCCAGAGAGCCGAAAAAGCCGATGCAGGAGCTGATTATTTATGAGATGCATGTGCGCGGTTTTACAAAGCATGCCTCCTCGGGCGTGCAGTTTCCGGGAACGTTTGAGGGTATCCGGGAAAAAATCCCCTACCTGAAGGCGCTTGGCATCACTGCGGTTGAGCTGATGCCGGTGTTTGAATTCGACGAGACGATGGGAAAACGTGAAATCGGCGGCAGGACGCTTCTGGATTACTGGGGCTACAACACGGTTGGATTTTTTGCACCGAACACAGGATACACGGCGCGTCAGGAGTATAACCGGGAAGGGACGGAGTTTAAAAATCTCATCCGGGAGCTTCACCAGAACGGAATCGAAGTCATTTTAGACGTGGTGTTCAATCATACCGCGGAGGGAAACGAGCAGGGACCGTTTTTTGAATTTAAGGGAATCGACAACCGGATTTATTATATGCTGACGCCGGAGGGAAACTATTATAATTTCAGTGGATGCGGAAATACGTTAAATTGCAATCATCCAGTCGTACAACAGATGATTCTGGAATGCCTGAGGCATTGGGTAATTCATTATCGGGTGGACGGTTTTCGCTTTGACCTTGCGAGCATTTTGGGACGAAACGAGGACGGGACGCCGCTGTTACAGCCGCCTCTGCTTCGGAATCTGGCGGAAGATCCGGTGCTGAAGGACGTCAACCTGATTGCGGAGGCATGGGATGCGGGCGGTTTGTATCAGGTCGGAAATTTCCCGGCGTGGAACCGGTGGGCGGAGTGGAACGGCAAATACCGGGACGAGCTGCGCAGCTTTTTAAAAGGAGAGTACTGGTTCGCTGCACAGGCAGCAAAGCGGATTACCGGCTCTCCGGATCTGTACGGCGGGCAGTATCGGGGCTACAATTCGTCAATCAATTTTCTGACCTGTCACGACGGCTTTACGCTGTACGACCTGTATTCTTATAATGAAAAACATAACGAGGAAAACGGCTGGAATAATACTGATGGTGCAGATGATAACCGGAGCTGGAACTGTGGGTACGAGGGAAAATCCGACAACCCCGGAATAGAAGCGCTTCGGAAAAGAATGATCAAAAATGCCTGTGCGGTGTTGCTGTGCAGCCGAGGAACGCCGATGTTTCTGGCGGGAGACGAATTTTGTAATACGCAGTTTGGCAACAACAACGCCTACTGCCAGGACAATGAAATTTCCTGGCTGGACTGGTCGCTGTTGGAAAAAAATAGAGAAATTTACGAATTTTTCCGGTATATGATTGCATTCCGCAAAAAACACTCTGCAATCCGCGGAGAATGCAGTCCGTCCGGGTTTGGGTTCCCGACGGTCAGCGTCCATACGAATCAGCCCTGGGACAATAATGTGACCCAGGAAAGTAAATTCCTGGGCGTGATGTTTGCGGGGGCGGTTCCGGCCGGAAGCAGTCAGAAAACAGGACGAAATCAGGAAAACGCGTGGAGTCAGGAAGCAGAGACGCCGGGAATCTGTGTGGAGCTTGGAAACGGAGCGAACCCGGGAATTGGAAACGGAAGATCTCGTGTACCTGGCGGTCAATGTTTTCTGGGAGGATCAGCAGTTTTTTCTGCCGAAGCTTCCAAACGGCTTTGTATGGAGGCTTGCGATCAATACGGACCAGCCGGAAATGCCCGAAAAGGAGTCACAGATGACTGTCATTGACAGTGAATTTATCCTGAAACCGCGCAGCGTCGCCGTTTTTGTGGGGAGGCCCATCCTTTTTTAACAAAATGCCGCGAAATGGAAAAAGAAAAGCTGATGATGTCTCCCATTATAAGCCAAACATTTCGCGGCAGATTTTTTTTCCCCGGTCTCTGTGCGGAAAATGTTGTCATAGGTCGTCCGGATATGGGCTGTGTCCGTGTTTCCTTCAAAGAGGTTGACCAGAAAATCCGCCTCCACCAGAATCTGATAATCGAGACCGTCGATGCCGGTATAAGTATGATGATGACCGACTAAAAAGCTGACGCGCTCTATCACATCTTTTTCAAATCCCAGCTCGGAGAGCATCTGCTCTGCCAGGGCAGGACCTTCTTTTTCCTGCAATTTTCCGTTTCCGTCTCCGTATTTTTCCAGACACAGCCGGATGCCGATATCGTGCACGATGGCGGCAGCTTCCGTAATGAACAGTGTTTTTTTCATCGAGCTGCTCGAAACAGCGATCGTCTTTGCAAAGCTGTGCACCTTCAGAAAATGCTGAATGCGCCCCGGGCAGCCGTGATCGTAGGAAATCATTTTTAAAATAAGCGGTTCTAAAGTCATACAAATTTCCCTCCTTTGTGTGATACATAAGTCAGTTAAGAACATCATAGCGCGGTTTTCCGGATAATTCAAGCGCAGGAAAACGGTTGAAGTTCTCTGCGGATAAACTAGATGAAAAAAAGATGTAGGTACATCCATTTTGAAAAACTATCGTGCAGGAAAGTCCCTGCAACTTAAATTCAGGAGGACGATTGCGATGGATAAAACCGAACGGAAAATGACGAAAATTGCGCGGGAGTTAAATAAGCTGACGGTACAGACGATGAAGGAGGAAGGAATTGGGACGGCGGAGTTCGATTTTATCCATCTGGTGCGGCACCATCCAGGCATCACACAGGCGCAGCTGCGGGAAGAATTAAAGATCGACAAGGGAGCTGCGGCGCGCCGGGCGGCAAGCCTGGAAGCGAAGGGCTACCTGATTCGCCGGGACAATCCAGAGGACAAAAGAAGTCAGCTTTTGTATGCGACAAAAAAGGCGGAAGGGCTGAAAAACCAAGGTCAGCATTGAATCGATGTTTTATGAGTGGCTGATGGAGGAACTGGACGAATCAGAAACCGAGCACTTTTGCGAAATGCTGGATCGACTGTATCTGAGATCGAAAAAAGAAAGCCGGTCTGGATTTTTGCAGGTAAAGGAACGGATGGACAGGGGAGAAAAGGATGGCTGAAGGGACGACGATGTGCGACAGGAAAGAATCGGGAATCCGGACTGCCGGGAGAAAACCGGATCAGATGGAAGCTACTTTGTGACGGAGTGGAAGCCGCTGCTTGCGGTGACGGTTTCCGGCCTGATTTATAACATCGGGCTGCTCGCGGGGACCGTGGTTTGAAGGACGGCTTGCACAGTGCCTGCTGGATGTATTTGCAGGGAAAAAATTTTTTACCGATATGCTGCTTTTGGTGTGCGCGTATGTGGCAGTGATCGGATTCGTGCAGGGCGCGCGCTACATCAAGCGGTTTTATGTGCGCCGGTTTGCGAACGATATCAACCGGAGCATGAAGCAGGTGCTTTACGGGAATCTGGTACATAAAAGTGTAGGGTGAGCTGGAAAAAGAGGGGGCCGGAAGCCTTCTGACAAAAGCGGTGTCTGACGTGGATGCGTGCGTAGAGGGAATCCGGAAGTTCACGACGGAGATTTTTGATACCGGTATTGCGCTGCTTGCCTATGCTGCGATGCTGTTGTGGTACGACTGGCGGCTTGCACTGCTGTGTCTGTTGTTCCCGCCGTTTTCCTATTTGATGGCGGAAAAGATGAAAACCGTGGTAGAGCGCAGCAATGCCGCATATAAGGAGAGCGCCGGACGCTTGAATACAGCGACGCTGGACCGCGCGGGCAACGCGGTGACTTATCGGATTTACGGCTGTGAAAAACAGCGCAGCGGCATGTATGAAAAACAGCTGGACGATTACGAAAAAACAGCAGTCCGTGCAGGGATGCAGGTCGTAGCGATGCCTCCGCTGTATCAGGTGATTTCCATGGGAAGCACCGTGCTGATTTTGTATTTCGGTTCGAAAAATGTGTTAAACAGCGGATGGACGGTTTGGAACATCGCAGCGTTTACGACATTTTTATCCTGCTATGGAAAGCTTGCGGTCAAGTCCTCGAAGGCGGCGAAGCTGTTTAACTCCGTACAGAAAGCGAACGTTTCGTGGAAAAGAATCCGTCCGCTGCTGACAGAGCCTCCGGAAGAAACAGAAGAAAAAACAGCCGGGGCGGTCAGCCTGAAGCTGGATCAGGCGGGCGGCGCATATCCGGGCGGAAAGCAGATTTTTGACGGATTGACGATAAGTGCAAAGCCTGGACAGATCATCGGGATCACGGGTCCTGTTGCGTGCGGCAAATCGACACTTGGTAAAATTTTTCTGGGAGAAGTGCCTTATACCGGGCATGTTTTGTTAAACGGGAAAGAATTATCTGAATATTCAGACAAAGAACGCAGGAGCATGGTCGGATGGCAGGGACACGATCCGGAGCTTTTGGCGGACAGTGTCCGAAACAATGTCGCGCTCGGAGAGGAGCAGATCGACGTCGGCAGGGAGCTTTCGCGCGTCTGCCTGGACCGGGAGGTGGCTGAAATGGAAAACGGCATCGATACACTGGTCGGCAGCCGCGGCGTGCGGCTTTCCGGCGGGCAGCAGGCGAGAACGGCGCTTGCACGGACGCTGTCCCATGCAAAAGCCGTTGATCGTTTGGGATGACCCGTTTGCGGCGCTGGATCGGAATACGGAGGAGGAGATTTTCCGGGAATTAAAAGCGATGTCAAAGGATCGGATTATCCTGCTGATTTCGCACCGCCTGTATTTGTTTGATCAGACGGATCAGGTCATCTGGATGGAAAACGGACAGACGCAGACAGGAACGCACGAAAAAATGCTGAAGATCGTTCCGGAATATGCAAATTTGTGCAAGGGATGGAAGGAGGGAGCAGACCATGCGTGAGCGTTTGAAAAAAACGATGCCGTCAAAGGCGCATCATGAAATTCTCACTGCGGTGGGATCGATCTGCACACAGAATCTTCTGCTTCCGATTGCATTGGTCATCACCGTAGTCGGCGCAGTCGTCACTGCACTTGTGCCGCCGCTGATTCTGGAAAAAATCGTGGACGGGCTGACTGCGGGAAACTCGATGCCGATTGTACAGGCATTTTCCTATTTCGGCGTGACAGCACTGGCGGGATTGCTGGAATCTACGCGGGAAAGCCTTTTGATCGTATTCGGACAGAAGCTGACTCACGGTCTGCGCAGTCAGATGTGCGAAAAGCTGTCGCAGCTGTCCGCAGATACGTTGAGTAAAATGGACGCAGGAACGATCGCATCCCGGTTCGTCGGAGATGTTGATACGCTGGAAACGCTGTTTACCTCCGGTATCATCAGCATGTTTGCAGACGCCTGCACGATGATCGGTATTTACGCAGTGCTCTGGCAGAAAAATCGCGGACTCGCGATTACCCTGCTGGCGATTCTGCCGCTGATCGCACTGTTTACAAGACATGTTCAGAAAAAAATGCTGGCTGCGCAGATGGACAGCAGAAAGGCTGCTGCGCGGACGTCGGGTCTTGTGCCGGAGACGATTCATTGCATTCGGATGATCCATGTTTTTGGAAAAGAAGGCTTTATGCGCAAACGTTATGACCGTACGCTGCAGGAGGGATATGCTGCGATGGAGCGTACAAATTTTTACGATGCACTGTATTCTCCGGTTATTTTGATTACAGATGCGCTGGTGACGGGCGTTGTCATGCTGCTGTCGGCTTCGTCCGGCCTGGAAGCCAGAATGTTTTTCGGCATGTCAGTCGGTACGGCGGTTGCGGTAATTTCCTATATTTCGAGAATCTTTTCCCCAATCGAAAGCATTGGCATGGAAATCCAGACGATCCAGGAGGCGCTGGCAGGCGCGAAGCGTGTCGGAGAATTTCTGGAGCTGCCGACGCGGCTGGAAACCTCCGGGGAGGCGGGAGAAAAAGCGATGGCAGAACTTGGCAAAAGCCGGCGCGGCCTCTGGTTCGGATATGCTGTGGCCGCTGGTTCGGGTTGCGCTGCGGCCGCTGGTTCGGATCGCGCTGCGGTCGCTGAGCCGGCAAAATCGCCTGCGGTCGCATGCATTTCCCTGGAAGACGTCAGCTTCGGCTATGAAGAGGAAAAGATGGTTCTGAAGCATTTGAGCTTCGAGATAAAAACCGGCGAGCAGGTAACGATGACCGGGCGCACCGGCGCAGGAAAGAGCACAATTTTTAAATTGCTTTTGGGGCTGTATCGTCCGCAAAAGGGCTGTGTAAAATATATGGACAGGACGCTTATCTGCTTCCGGACAGTATCAGACGGCGTCTGTTTGGCTGCGTGGAGCAGAGCTTTAAGCGGGTTCCCGGAACCGTTCTGGAGCAGATTACGCTTTCTGATCCGATGATTTCCAGAGAGGATGCGGTCGAAGCGGCGAAGCTGGCAGGACTGCATGAAGTGATTGACGGAATGGAGCAGGGGTATGATACGCCCTGCACGGATGCATTGTTTTCTCAGGGACAGTGGCAGCTTTTGTCCATTGCCCGGGCGGTTGCAGCGAAGCCGTCGATTCTGCTGCTGGATGAAATCACGGCGAACCTCGATGCAGGCACAGAGCAGGAGGTTTTGTATGCGCTCAGGCGCGCCGGAGAAAACCGGACGGTGGTTTCCATTTCCCACCGTTTGTATGAAAAAATGGGCGGCAGGGAGCTTGTAATCGGGTAACCAGACATCGTCGCAAAATATAATATGCCGCGCAAAGCCACAACCGGTCGCCTCTGCGCGGCATATTTCTCCTCCTTTCTGCGCACGTTTTTTGCGCATGTCGAGTTTGTGTCAAGTGAGTACAGACACAAATCTCGCGATTGAAAAATTTTATTTTTCAATCTTTGCCCTCTATGCAGCGGAAACCTTCTTGTCTTTTGCTACAAGAATGATATACTGGGACTGAAATGATGTCGGGATCAAAAAGGTCTTTTGTCTCCTATGATACCGGATCAGGCATAAAAGCGATGACAGACAGGAGTGGTATACGATGGACATGCAGGAGAAATACAGACAGCAGTTGGATATTTCCTATTCCTATCATCTGGCGAAACGGATGGAAAAACACCGCACCAACGAAGAACTCGGCTATCGGACGGCGGGGTCGAAGGCAGAGCTTGCAACCGGGGAAATGCTGGAGCAGGAGATGCACACAATCGGTTTTCCGATTATCCATAAGGATGCGATTACAGTAGATGCGTGGGAATTTGAACGCGCGAAAATGACTTTTTTAAACGAAAAAGGCGAAGAGGAAACGATACAGCTTGGCGCGTATCAGACGAATTTTGTGACGGACGGACCGGAGTGCTACTCGGTTGTGTATGCAGGCAGAGGAACTCTGCAGGATTATGAAGGAATGGATGTGACCGGAAAGCTCGTATTAGTGGATATCAACCAGCGGGATGAGTGGTGGATCAATTATCCGGTTTATCAGGCGCATTTAAAAGGCGCGGCAGCTGTCATTGCCGCACAGACGGGCGGCTACGGAGAGGTAGACGAACGCGCACTGAACGCACAGGATATCGCGGGACCGTCGAATGCACCGGCATTTTCGATTGCCCGGCACGATGCAGATCAATTGAAAAAAATGCTGCAGGGCCGCAGTGAGGTAAAGGTGCTGTTTGACGCTTCGACAAAGGTGATCCCGGCGCAGACGACCTATAACATCGTCGGGGAGATTCCCGGAAAAACGCACCCGGAGCGCAGAATTATGCTTTCCGCACATTACGATTCCTATTTTGATGGTTTTCAGGATGATAATACCGCAATTTCGATGATGCTTTCGATGGGAAAAACGCTGCTGGAAATTGGATATCAGCCCGAAAATACGCTGATGTTCTGCTGCATGGCGTCCGAGGAATGGGGCGTGGCGGACTCGCAGTTCGACTGGTCGACGGGCGCGTATGAACAGGTATTTACGGTGCATCCGGAGTGGCGGGGAAGCGTGATTGCCGACCTGAATTTTGAGCTCCCTGCGCTGGCACACGGGACGCGGGCGAGGATTCGGAGCACGTTCGAATACGTTTCTTTTCTGGAAGAATTTCTGGAAGAGCTGCCGAGTCTGACCGGCGCATATCCGGAGGAAACGAGGATTACCGCGCCGATTGAAACCTGGTCGGACGATTTTTCCATTGCGATTGCCGGAATTCCGTCGATGGTAAATGATTTTACGGGCGGAAGCTTTATGGAAACGAACTATCATTCACAGTTCGACAACGACGGCTTTTACGATGAGGATGTTTATCGGATGCACCATGAGCTGTTTGGACTTTTGCTGATGGCGATTGACCGTACGGTTGTTGTTCCGCTGGATTTTTCCAGAGTATTCCGAAAAGCAAGGGAGCGGCTGGACAGCGAATGGTGTGAAAAAACCGGCGCGGACGGACAGCGGCTGTTGCGGGTGTTGGAGCAGGCAACGGCGACGGCGCAACAGCTGTATGCAAAGGTAGAGAAAACGAACCGGAACGCGAGGCACGCTGACGCATCGGCGGCTGGTGTGGAAAATGCATCTGGACTGCGCACGGCGGAGACTGGCGATGTCGGAGCAGTGAACGGAGATTTTATCGCATGTGTGCAGGAAACGGACACTGCTGCAGAAGTACCTGCGGCAGACACCCGGAAGCTGGAACGAGCGCTTTTACAGGTTTTCCAGCAGGAGCAGGACGCCTATGTCCGGATCGACTGGTATGGAAACGTGTTGTTTCCGCATGGAATTTTGCAGGATCGTTTGCAGCTTCTGGAAGGTGCGGTGCGCAATCTGAAAGAGGGAAGGCTCTCGGCGGCACTGCGCAAGCTGTATGAGATCGACAGCAACCGGTACGCATTTTTGTTTGAAGAAGAGGTTTATCGACATTTTACATCGTATGCATTGGATCAGAGTGCAGATCGGCTGAAATGGGGAACCGGAAGAATTATCGGGTTTGAAAACTTTTTCCCGGTTGTGACCGGACTTCTGGAAAAAGAAAAGACGGACTGCAGTGATTTTACGGAAGAAATTGCACAGCTGGAGGCTGCATATGAGCGCCAGAGCGATTTGTACCGGAAAGAAATCGATACGCTGTGCGTGCAGACGGAAAGGATGGAGCGGCTTTTGAGAGAAGCCGGAGTGGAATTTTATGGACAGTGAAAAACTGTATCGAGTACAGGAAGAGGATTTGTCGAAGCTTGAGGAGCTGTTGTGCCGTTCGTTTGCGGCGGACCCGTTGTATGTGGAGCTGATTCCGGATGAAGAGGTGCGGAAACGACTGATGCCGGAGCTGTTTCAATGCGACCTGACGGAATTTTATGAGACGTGTGAAATTTTTGCAGACAGCAAGGATTTAAACGGCATATTGGTCGTTTCGGATGAAACGGAGCCGTATCATTTGCTGCATCGCTATTTTACGGAGGTGCAGGCGACGCTGCGCACGGAGGGCTATCTGATCCGGGAGGATCACAGCCTGAAGACATTTTTTAATTTCGTGCTCGGCAGGGATTACCTGAATTCCAGCTGGACGGATCAGCTGCATCAGGATCGGAGACTACATATCATTTATCTGGCGGTTGATCCGGAAATGCAGCATCACGGAATCGCAGCGACGCTGGTGGAAGAGGCAGTTGCATACGCGGAACGCAACGATCTGATGATTTCGCTGGAAACGCACAACCCGCGTAACGTTGCGTTTTATCAGCAGTTCGGGTTTAAGGTGTATGGAGTCGTGGAAAAGCATTTTTCCCTGAAACAATATTGCCTGGTGCGGGAAATCCAGGCGTAATATTCTAACAGTTCACCGCGCCATTTCATTCGCAAAAGCGCATCTTCGATGCTTTCCGCTGCTTCGCAGCTCCTTTTGCTCATGAAATGGCGCTCCCTTCGTAGTTTCCTGGGAGCAGATTTTCCCGCAAGCGCGAAATCTGCTCCCAGGAAACTACGAGTGAACTGTAGTACCATATTTGGATCGGCTTGAAAGTCATACCGTTTACGGTATTCCCTTTCAAGCCGATTGTGCTATATAATGAGCACGAAAGAAAAACAAGCGACGCTGAAAGCGGCATTTGTTTTTCTCGTGCCATTAGAGAACGAGCAGCCTGCGGAAGCAGGCGATAGAGCGCGCCAGCGCGGGCTCGTGATCGAAGGAGAGAAGCGCGAGCACGAAAGAAAAACAAGCGACGCTGAAAGCGGCATTTGTTTTTCTCGTGCCATTAGAGAACGAGCAGCCTGCGGAAGCAGGTGATAGAGCGCGCCAGCGCGGGCTCGTGATCGAAGAAGAGAAGCGCGAGCGGGACAGCCGGGCTGTTCATCGCAAAGGGCGAAGCCGGTTGCTGATAACCGGTTCATTCTGACATGTTGGTTTGATCTTGTTATTTCTTTTATTATTCTGACGTTTCTAGTTCAATTCTACACAAGATTCCAGGCATGTACGCAATTTTTCACAAGGAGGACGAATGGACGACACACAAAAATGGAATATGCGAGGGCGTTTCTGCAAAAGGAGGTAGAGTCAGAATTTCCTTACCCGTTTCAGATTCTGACGGAGGAGGACAGTTTTTTTATTCTGCTTTAAAAATGGACGCAGGGACTGCTGCGCCCGTTTAAAGGCGACAGAAGGGATGCTCAATAGGCTCTGCAGCGGGGATAAAAAGGTGCAGAAGCAGGAAAAAGAGCGGATGCTTCGGGTTCTTGAGGCAGCAGTGGAAGCGCAGGAAAATACGGCTCTTTCAGAAAAAAGTGAGTACGGAAAAATGAAAAATATGCTGATTCTTCGTCCGCTCAATCTGGATTTTTACCGAAGCGAGCTTGTAAACGTGCCGTATATCCGCATCGGGGATGTAGCGCTGGTGCTGTACTGCGTTTTATCTCATCTGGGAGGAGATTATTTTACGACGAAGGTGTACCGGGATCAGGTTCAGAAATGGATGGTCCCCGAAGCGGAGGTAATGCGGGCGGCGCTGGTCAATACGAGCTTTTTGTATCCGCCGCGGCTGTATTCGATCCAGTGCCTGATGGGCTGGGACGGAAAGCGGTACGAGAACGGCATTTTTATGGGGGAGGACGACGAACAGAAAATCCCGCCGGGCATGCGCAGCTATCTGTTGACAAATACGCTGGAAATCAACGGAGCGATTGCCGTTTTTTATCCGGGTGTTGCGGAGAAAATTGCGCAGGATCTGGGCGGTGACTTTTATATTGCGTTTACGAGTATTCATGAGGCACAAATTCATGGCGTCGGAATGATTTCTCCGGAAATAGTGGAGTACAGTTTGCAGGAGACGAACCGGGAATGTACCAGACCGGAGGAGGTTCTGTCCAATCATGTATATCTTTACAATCAGGAGAAAAAGACATTTTCAATGCTTATGGACGGCGATTTTCTGGAGGTAGAACATGAAGAATAGACGGGGAAAGTATCTGTATTTTTTGCAGCGCAGAGCAGGACAGTCTGTATGCGTTGACGCTTTTTCGGGAAAAAAGAAAAACAGGGAACGTTAAACGTACAGGAGACAGGATTGCTTCTCTGCATGGAACAACGCGCCGAAGACAGCTGGATTTATTTGATGCCTGCGGCGGTCTCATGCGGCTGCCAACCAGAAAGGTGCGAGAAGCTGGATGAACCGGCAGAAGCAGGAGAAAATAGATCTCTGGAATGAGAAGGGGATTGCATGGATGCGCCGATATCCGGTATTTTTGGAGCAGTTTGGATGGAAACAGCGGCGCTACGCGATTCTGGCAGCGGGAATTTTTGAGCAGCTGGAAGAGGAATCCATGGACGAGTTTGAAAAAGGAAAAAATCAGGTTTGCCATTTTTTACAGGGAAGCTGGGGATTTCTCTGGAAGCGTATGCAGCAGTGCGACAGGCTGAGTGTGCAGGAATGGAAAGAAATGAAAGCGCCGTGGAAGGATTCTGTGCGGATGGACTGCGCGATGTCCGGCATCCTTTTATTGATGGCACAGCTTCTGAAAAAAGAACTGGAAGAGCGCGACCGGCTCTGCGTGGGATTTATGAAGCTGCAGCAGTTCACACAGGAGAGCCTGCGAACAAATGGTATCGCTGCGAAGCAATCTGCAAAGGTATCGGGAGCTGAACCAGTGGATGCATGCGGTACAGAAATCCGTTCTGTGGGCGTTGGTACGAATCCCACCTCGCTTGTCGAATCCGAAAAGATGGGATGGCTGTTCCAGAAATTTCGCAATCCGGAGCGCCCTGCTTATATCCATGAAAAAGGGCGGATTTCCAGCGAATGGCTGGAACAGCTGCATCAGATTATGGAGCTGGCGGGACTTCCGGCAGGAACATTTGAAGCGGTCAGCCTTTCTGTGCAGGAGGTAAACGGCCTTGTAAATCTGATGGGAGAAAAGCTGACTGCGCGCCAGTATATGACGTTTCTGATGTTGTATTCGGTGTCGCGGGAGCTTGCACAGGCAGGGCGCACGGCAGCAGCGCTGCAGTTTATCCAGACATCCCGTCTGAGGGGAGCACCGCCAGCTGCGATGGGGACAGGGATGACAGCGGCGGCACTGATGTCAGGCGGGGCTGGTGCAATGGTGGCGGAGCGAAGCAGGTACGGAATAAGAAAAATGTCAGATGCAGATGGAAATCTGGTGTCTGCAGAGCAGCCGGCTTTGTATACACAGTCCGTGCCGCAGGCGTCACAAAGCAGCTATTGATCGTACGAGGTTCCTTCGGTGTAAGGCGCCTGCGGAATGGAGATTTTTACGCAAGATAGCAGAACATAAACACAAAATGACACAGGCTGCCGGCCATGACGAACAAATGAAAAATTTCGTGTAAGCCGAACATCGGATGCCGTGCGTCAAACAGCGGCAGCCTGAGCGCGTAGATAATGCCGCCTGCAGTATAGATCAGTCCGCCGGCGAGCAGCCATAAAAAGGCGTGAAGCGGAAGCAGGGAAAACAGCTGTCCCAGAACGGACAGGCAGCTCCAGCCCATTGCGATATACAAAACAGAGGAAAACCATTTTGGACAGGTGATCCAGAAGCCTTTGATAAAAATTCCGACCAGCGCGATTCCCCAGACTGCGGCAAGTAGCATCAGACCGGAGGGCTTTGGCAGGGTCAACAGGCATACCGGCGTATAGGTCCCTGCGATCAGGATGAAAATCATCATATGATCCATTTTCCGAAAGATACGCAGAATGCGCCCGGAGCAGTTGACAGAATGGTATATCGTGCTGGCGGCATACAATAAAACCATGCTGATCATAAAAACTGTCATTGCAGTGAGACTTTTTACACCGGAGTGGACAGCTGCGCGGACTAACAGCGGGACTGCTGCGCAGAGAGCGAGCAGCATGGCGATAAAATGGGTGAGTGCGCTTCCGGGTTCCCGAATAGTTATGTTCATAGTAGTACCTCCTCCTTACATTTGGATACAATGGAATGCGTATTTTGCGGGCGTTCTGTGTCATGGATAGCAGAATGTTCGTTTAACAAGCAATGTGGCATTACAAAATATTATACGTAGTATTTAAAACTACATGTAATATATGCAGATACTACATGAAAAGTGACAAAATGTCAAGAAGAGATGATAGAAAAAAAGTTACCGTTCACACGCACCATTCGCAAAAGCGCATCTTCGATGCTTTCCGCTGCTTTGCAGCTCTTTTTGCTCATAAAATGGCGCTCCCTTTGTACCCTTCTGAGTTCAGATTTTCGTGCAAGCACGGAATCTGAACCCAGAAGGATACGAGTGAACTGTGACATAAAAAAAGAAACGAACAGACCGCATTAGCAAATGCCGTACGGTTGTAAACTTCGTTTCCGTTTCTATACTATATGATATTTAAGATGTCGGGCAAAAGTCCCCGACCTTGATGCCTGACGGGTTGATCATCCAAGACACCTGAATAAGTCGCAGGTTTCAAAATGATGCAGCTTTCAATCTTCTTCAATCACCTGGATTTCCAGGTAATCGAAGTCAATTTCCTCAACAAAAGAATCCTGGCGAAAGCGTGTTTTGGCATGGCGGCGGAAATCATTGATATTGCTATCGAGCCAGATTGGCTTTCCGAGGTCGAACTGCATGCAGACCTCCTGCAGCGCGTCGAAAACCTTATGGGTTCTGGTTTCTTCGCGGTCGTCGCAGATGACGGTATCGTTTAACATGTGGTTATTTTGAAATGTGCGCGCCCATAAACGGAACATGAAAAATCTCCTTTGGTGTGAAAGCTGTTTACGTCAGTATAGCATAAATCCCGGAGGAAGTGCATAAATATATTTGTGTAGTGAAAAACCGGAGGAAGATTGGGCGGAATATCTAAAATTTTAATGAAATCCGCCTGTTTCCGCATTGGGTATGCTATAATAAAATTATTAAGAAAAAGAGAGGCCGAAGGTATGGAACTTTTTATTGGATGCAGAAAGCCAGATCGAAACGTGGCAGGAAGTGATATTGGTTTATAATGCTGCCCTGAAAACAGATTAATACGAAGCTGGAAATTTTAAACGACGAATTTCAGCACGTTCATCAATATAATCCGATCGAACATATTAAATCCAGAATTAAGACTTCGGAGAGTATCGTAAAGAAGCTACGCAGGCATGGATATGAATCCACGATCGAAAATATGGTGAAGTATGTCAATGATATTGCGGGAATCCGTGTAATTTGTTCTTTTACATCGGATATTTACAGAATCGCGGAGATGATTCGACTGCAGAATGATATTCATGTCATCGCAGTCAAGGATTACATTCGCCTGCCGAAAGCGAGCGGCTATAAAAGCTATCATATGCTCGTGACCGTTCCGGTATTTTTGTCTGACCGCACTGTTGATGTAAAGGTGGAGATTCAGATCCGGACGGTAGCGATGGATTTCTGGGCGAGCCTGGAGCACAAGATCAATTACAAATTCGAGGGCAATGCGCCGGAGCATGTTAAGCGAGAGCTGATCGAATGTGCAGGCATGGTATCTGCACTTGATAACCGGATGCAGGAGCTGAACGAAGAGATTAAGGCATTGAGCAAGGAAGACACGGATGGAGCCTGACGGCTGACCGATCCTGTCAGGGGTTCGCTTTATTCATGACAATAGAAATGCTCGCAGAGCGTGCATTCTATTGTTTTCGAAAAACTTTTAGGGTATTGAGGCAGTTCGGACGCGGATGCGATCGGGCTGCTTTTTTATTGGATCGAAACTGCGTTTCGATCCAATAAAAAAGCTCCGCGAAGATGCGCACTCGGCGCAAGGGTAGATGGTTGCTGAAGCAACCGCGCCTCGGCGCGAGAATGTGCCAAGGCACATTCTATTTTAATGGCTAGTACATCGTTTCTATCCATTAAAAAACACTCCGCGTGAAACGCACTGCGGCGGAGAGGAATAATGTCGCTTACGCGACCCGCTGCAGGCGGAGAATCCTGCAAGTACAGCGTTTCGTAAATAAACTATACCAATTGCGTAGGATGTGGATTCGAGTGCGCAGGTATAAAAACGCAGGCGTAGCGGGCTACGCTGAGGCTTTTATACCTGTGCAATCGGATTCACAGGAAACAAGTGAGTGGTATAGTTATTTCGAAAACGATGTACTAGACATGAAACGGAAAATTTCCCCCTAAAAATGAGGAGTGCCCAGGGCCTCCCGGCACCTGGGCTATTATGAAAAAATTATCTGTGTTTCCTTTGGTAGATCGTTAAGTTTCGTTCCTTAACGACAAACTCAGTATAGCAATTAAATATGAACAAATTATGAACGCAATGTTAATATGTAGTTAATTAGCACAAAAACTCGAAAGGCATAAAAGAAAAACAGTGCAAAATAAATAAAACATTACAGTTCACTCGTACCTTTTTGCAAGCAGATTTCATGCTTGCATGAAAATCTGCTTGCAAAAAGGTACGAAGGGAGCGCCACTTTATGAGCAAAAATGAGCTGCGAAGCAGCGGAGAGCGTCGAAGACGCGGTTTTGCGAATGGCGCGTGTGAACAGTAGCAATAAAACAAAAGCACTGGAAGAACCTCCGTTTTGATCTTGTTTCAAAATGGTAATAATGATACAATAAAACAGAGTATACACTGTTGTAAAAAATGCGATTTTGGGGGAAAGGATACTTTGCCCCGGGACACAGGATTGGGAACGGAACAGACAGAGAGGGAAATACATGCAGGATTTGGAAGCAAAGCGTTTGAGAGAATCGCTTGTAGAATACGAAAATTACTTAAATGAGATCCGTCAGGTTACACGAAAAAATGTGGAAGCTCTGGATGTGATTCAGAAATATACAGATCAGAGCGCTGCCGGAATGCAGAATCTGGCGGAGCAGAGCATTGAAGGAATCCAGCGTGTGACGACGGAGAGCGCCGGCGGACTGCGTAAAATTATTGAAACCGGCACGAGCAATTTAAGCCGGATGGCAGAGGGAAGCCAGGACAGCATCAACCGCACCGCACAGGAATGTATGGTTAGACTGCAGAACTATACAAAAGAAGGACTGCTGCGCCTCGACGAAGCACAGCAGAAAAATCAGGAAACTGCAGAGCAGGTCAGTCAGATTGAACAGGCGATCCTGGAGCATATGGATGAGATCAAGCAGCTCTTAAAGCAGTCCGATGATTTTACCCATAAGGAAAACGTAAAGGTATACCGCAACGTACAGGCGGTTGTCGTAGATGAAGTAAAGAAGCAGACCGAAGCGATAGCGGCACAGAATGACGAACTTGTCCGCCGCAATGAGCATTTGCAGAAGCAGGGCAGAGGACTCAGACCTCTGATGATTATTACCCTCGTGACCGCGCTGGCGAATATTGTTCTGGCAGCGGCGCAGATTGCAGGGCTGTTTTAATGGAAGCCGCGTAAACTGGCGGCCGGGCAATATGCTTTACCCGCTTCCGGCGGTCATGGTTTCGGTTGCGGACAAAGACGGAAAGCCGAATATTTTCACCGTTGCATGGACAGGTACGGTCTGTTCCAATCCGCCGATGGTGTCTATTTCGGTGCGCCCGGAAAGATATTCCTATCATTGTATTGAAGAGACAGGAGAATTTGTCATTAACCTGACGACGAAGGAATTGACGAAAGCAGCAGATTTCTGCGGCGTCAAAAGCGGTCGGGACGTGGACAAATTTGCAGAAATGAATCTGACACCGTGGCCGGGACAGAAAGTGTCGGTACCGCAGATCGCGGAAAGCCCGGTCAGCCTGGAATGCCGCGTGACGCAGAAGATAGAGCTCGGCAGCCACACGATGTTTGTGGCAGAGGTCGTTTCAGTCAGTGTGGACGAGAAGTGGATGGATGAAACGGGACGGTTTCATCTGGAAAAAGCGGACCCGATCGTGTACTCCCACGGCACATATTACGGACTTGGGGAAGCAATTGGGACGTTCGGCTACAGCGTAGCCAAAAAGAAAAAGAAGAAAAGATGAACAGATTGAAAAAATATAGAGGACTGATCAAAAGACCTGGTTTGCGACGACGGGAATCACATTGCTGGTACTCCTTTTTGGTGTGCCGTCTTTTCCACGATTTCAGAAAACAGGCGATAATTTTTATAAAGTCAGCATCAACGGAACGGAAATTGGCAACAGCAGCGACCCGGAGGAGGTAGAAAGGCTTGTCGCCGAGGCGCGCCGCGAAATCACAGAAACAGAAGGTACGATGGTATATATCCCGGTTGAAATCACTTCCGAGGGGCAGGAGCTGCTTTTTGGAAATACAGACAGCCGGCACAACTTATATAAAGCGATTTATGATGTTTTAAAAAGCAGCATTTCCACAACGCTGCAGCATGCTTATACGGTAAAAATCAACGAATATACGGTAAACCTGGGCAGCAGCAGTGACGTTCGGGCACTTTTACAGGCTGCACTTGACCGGTACGATACAGAACATGCCTATCGTGCAGATATTGTGATTGACCCGGACAGACAGTTGAACGTCCTGACGACTTCGGTTTCCAAAAAAGACGACAGCACCGGACAGCTGCAGCACGCAGCGGGGGAAGGTGCCGGGGCGGAACGCTTTTTTGACGAGCTGTTTGAAGAGATTGAGCCGGATCAGGGAACGGTGGATTTTTCCCAGATGGAATACGGCACGGTTTCCGTTGATTTCGGTGATACGGTCGAGATCGTGGATGCCTATTTGATGGGAAACGAGATCACGCCGCTGGAAACCGCGATTTCCGAGGTGACGGCGGATCAGCAGAAAGAGCAGATTTATGAAGTAAAGGCGGGAGATACGCTTTCCCAGATCGCAGAGGATAATGGCTTGACGATTGCAAATCTGGTTGCGATCAATCCAACCTTGGACAATGAAAATTCTGTCATCCGTACCGGTGATGAGCTGATCATCACCGTACCGGAGCCGGAGCTTTCTGTTGTGCATACGGAACAGATTTATATGGAAGATACCTACGAAGCAGATGTGGTATATATCGACAATGACGAATGGTATACGACAAAGACAGAGCTGCGTCAGCAGCCCCTCTGCAGGCTTCCGAAAAGCAGCGGCACTTGTGACTTATCGAAATGATGCTGTGGAATCACAGGAGATTTTGAAGGAAGAGGTTATCGTAGAGGCTGTTCCGAAGATCGTGGAGCGCGGAACCAAGGTTCCACCGACCTATATCAAGCCGATTTCCGGCGGACGGCTTTCCTCTGGCTTTGGCGGCAGAAAAGCACCCAAGAAGGGAGCGTCCACGAATCATAAGGGAATTGACTGGGCAACCCCCATCGGTACGGCGGTCATGGCATCCAGCGGCGGTACGGTTACAAGGGCAGGCTGGGGCAGCGGCTATGGCTACGTCGTTTACATCCAGCATGCGGATGGCAGAGAAACCCGCTATGGACACTTGAGCAAGGTTTTGGTCAGCGTCGGACAGAAGGTCAGCCAGGGGCAGAAAATTGCCCTGAGCGGAAACACGGGCCGAAGCACCGGACCGCACCTGCATTTTGAAATCCGGATTAACGGACAGGCAGTGAACCCGCTGAATTACCTGAACTGAAAGTTTTAGTTTACAAATGAAGTGGAATATGCTATAACCACAAGGACGGTAAAGGATTCTTTTTGCCGTTTTTGACGTGCATAAACGACGAAAAACAGAAGAAGATTATAATAATAGATGCTGCATGCAGATGCTGATGCAGATGCTGCATGCGCAGCAAAACAGATTTGAAAATAAAATTCAGGGATTTCTTTTTCAGGCGCTGAAAGAGGAAATTGATGCGATGGACAGGCTGCCTGTGCAGCAGAAATAAGAGGAAATATGGAACAGTATGCAATCAATGGCGGAAATCCGCTGGTCGGCGAGGTTGAAATCGGGGGCGCAAAAAACGCGGCGCTGCCGATTCTGGCTGCTTCCCTGATGACGGATGAGACCGTACTGATCGAAAATATGCCGGATGTACGGGATACGAACATCCTTTGGACGCGATGGCGGGATTGGCACTCATGTGGAGCGGATTGACCGTCACACCGTTAAAATTAACGGTTCTCTGATTCATGACTTAACGGTTAATGGTGATTCTGTCAAGAAAATCAGGGCATCCTATTACTTTTTGGGAGCCCTTCTTGGAAAATATAAAAGGCTACAGTTGTACTGCCGGGGGGCTGCGATATCGGCTGCCGTGCAATCGACCAGCATATCTAAAGGGTTCAAGGCACTGGGCGCGACGGTTGAGATTGCGCATGGCATGATTACGGCGGAAATATCATGATGGCTGCAGCGCTGGCAGAGGGCAGAACAACGATCGAAAATGCGGCAAAAGAACCTCATGTTGTGGATCTGGCGAACTTTTTAAACAGCATGGGAGCCAATATCAAGGGCGCAGGTACGGATGTGATCCGGATCCGTGGTGTAGAGCGACTGCATAAGACGGAATATCCGATCATCCCGGATCAGATCGAAGCCGGCACGTTTATGTTTGCTGCCGCTGCGACGCACGGCGATGTGACGGTCAAAAACGTGATTCCGAAGCATCTGGAATCCATTTCTGCAAAGCTGTCGGAAATCGGCTGTGAAGTGACAGAGTCGGATGATGCTGTCCGGGTAGTGGCTTCCAGACCGCTCAAACATACACAGGTAAAGACTCTGCCGTATCCGGGCTTTCCGACGGATATGCAGCCCCAGATCGCGGTGACGCTGGGTCTGTTGCTGTGGCACGAGCATTGTAACAGAGAGTATTTTTGAAAATCGTTTCCGCTACGTGGACGAGCTGATCCGCATGGGCGCCAAGCATTAAAGTAGAAGGGAATACCGCTATCATCGACGGCGTATCCAGGTATACCGGAGCCAGCATATTTCCGCACCGGATCTTCGTGCGGGAGCAGCACTTGTTATCGCTGCCTGTCAGCAGAAGGAATGTCTACTGTCATTGACGATATCCGTTATATCGAACGCGGATATGAGGATTTTCCAGCAAAACTGCAGAGCCTCGGCGCCCAGATCGAAAAAGGTGGAATCGAACGGGACCTGGAAGTTCAAATTAAAGATCGGTTTGAGCTTGAAGATTGGCTGACAACAGAATGACTTTTGAAAAATTGTCCTGTTGACAAAACAGGGGCGCTTATAGTATTTTAAACGAGTACCTGATAAGAAAATTCAATATTGTGCCTTCTCTTATTCAGAGTGGTGGAGATACATAGGATCTGTGAAGCCACGGCAACCCCGTTTTTTCGGAAGGTGCCAGCCTGAGCGAATAGAAGTCCCGTTTCCGGGATGGAAGCAATCGAACAATAAGAGGATTTGATTATCAAACTATCGGATCCGCTTTTTAGCGGATCTTTTTGTTTCATAGGAAAATGCGTCCTATGAAATAAAAACGCTCTACAGAATCGCACCGAGGCGGAATGGAAAGATGTCGCGAATGCGATCCGCCACAGGGAAAGAATCCTGTAGAGCAGGATCCTAAGCAAACATCTAAGGAGGAACAGATGGAAAAACGTTTATTTACTTCTGAGTCTGTAACAGAAGGACATCCCGACAAAATGTGCGATGCCATTTCCGACGCAATTCTGGACGCACTGATGGAAAAAGACCCGATGAGCCGTGTAGCCTGCGAGACAGCAAGCTGTACCGGTTTCGTACTGGTAACCGGCGAGATCACCACCAACGCATATGTAGATATTCCGAAGATCGTTCGTGAGACGGTTAAGGAGATCGGCTATGACAAGTCTGAGTATGGCTTTGACGGTAACACCTGTGCCGTTATGGTTTCGATCGACGAGCAGTCCTCCGATATCGCAATGGGCGTTGACAAGGCTCTGGAAGCAAAAGAAAACCAGATGTCTGAGGAAGAGCTGGAAGCGATCGGCGCCGGCGACCAGGGTATGATGTTCGGCTATGCAACCAACGAGACAGAGGAATATATGCCTTACCCGATCTCTCTGGCTCACAAGCTGGCACAGCAGCTGACCAAAGTAAGAAAAGACGGCACACTGACCTATTTAAGACCCGACGGCAAGAGCCAGGTTTCTGTAGAATATGATGAAAACGACAAGCCGGTTCGTCTGGAAGCAGTTGTATTATCCACACAGCATGATCCCGATGTAACACAGGAACAGATTCACGAAGATATTAAGAAATATGTTTTTGATCCGATCCTGCCTGCAGAGCTGATCGACGAGAACACCAAGTTCTTTATCAATCCGACCGGACGTTTCGTAATCGGCGGACCTCACGGTGATGCTGGTCTGACCGGCCGTAAGATCATCGTAGACACCTACGGCGGATATGCACGTCACGGCGGCGGAGCTTTCTCCGGCAAGGACTGCACCAAGGTGGACAGAAGTGCGGCATACGCAGCACGTTACGTTGCCAAGAATATCGTAGCGGCAGGACTGGCTGAAAAGTGTGAGATCCAGCTGTCTTACGCTATCGGCGTGGCACATCCTACTTCCATCATGGCAGACACCTTCGGCACCGGCAAGATTTCCGATGATAAGCTGGTGGAGATCATTCGTGAGAACTTCGACTTAAGACCCGCAGGCATCATCAAGATGCTGGACCTGCGCCGTCCTATCTACAAGCAGACTGCCGCATACGGTCACTTCGGCCGCAACGATCTGGATCTGCCCTGGGAGAAGCTGGATAAGGCAGAAGATCTGAAGAAGTATCTGTAAGATCCACCCTTTTGTAAAATAAGGGTAACTGTTCAGTTCCCTCACAGTTACGATGCAAAATCCATTCCAAATCAGCTTCGCCGAAGGGATTTTGCATGACTCAATCATGATGAACATTCTAAGCACATTCTTTTTAGGTCTCAGCAGCAAGTGCTTCGACCTGGTGAACATTTACAAATAAAGGAAGCATTGCTGCCAGCTTCCGGTGGTGGATGTGGGATTTTTTATCGTATAGAAAACTTTTTCCATACGATAAAAAATGCGCACTCGGCGCAGGGGTAGATGGTTGCCGGGGCAACCGCGCCTCGGCGCAGAGAATGTGCCAAGGCACATTCTTTTTTATGTTACAAGCGGGACAAAGCGATCAGGTATCAGCTGGTGAAACATTTATCGGAGCTGCCAGTCTGATAAATGGAAAAACGGGCATGGTATACTCAACTCAACAAGATAAGGGGATCGATACGAATGGAAAACAGGGACAGCAGCATGTCTGATGGCTTTCGAAGGCTGCACGCCGAATATCAGTGAATATGCAGCGCGAGCGCAGCAAGCCGGAAAGAGCTTTTGGAAGGGGAAACAACAGACGCTATGGCGCAGGATAGCGATGCTGCGGCAACAGCAGATGACGAGACGTCTGTAGCAGGTGAAACACAGAATGTCAGTACAGGAACCGGCACCGCTGCAGCGACCGATGATAAGGTGCAGGATAGCGCCGCTGCGACCGATGACGAGATACAGGACGGCATAACAGCGACCGGCGGCGAAGGGCAGCACGGCAATACCGCGGCAACAGCAGACAGCGAGATGCCTGCGACCGGCGAAACGCAGACCGACACCGCTACAGAATCTGCGGCAGCAACAGCTCCTCAAATTCCGGCCCTGATGACAGAAGTGACCGATTCCGTTTATGAAGCATATGCGCAGAAATCGGATGTGTTTACCGGTAAGCTGGCGGGACACGACCGCTTAAGCCGCGCAGAAAACGCAGCGCTGACAGCAGTTCTTTCGCAGAAGGAGTACGGTGACAAGACGCTTTGCCTGCAGAACATGGCGAAGTATGACAGCAATGCAAATGAAAGCTTTCTGCTGATGTTTGAGAGCACGCCGTTGACAGCGCGCGGGCGGATTTCCGGCGATCTCTGGTATTATGACGGCGAGTCGGCAAGGCTTCTGGAAAACGGGATCGTCGTGACCGGACTGCAGCAGGTGACGGGAATTGGGAATCCGTTTGTTATTCTGGAAACGGAAGTCTCCGGCAAAAAACAGGCGGCTGTCTGGACGGTAAAAGATCAAAAGTGCGAAAAGCTTCTGGAGGATGCCGAGACGATCGAAGCGACAAAGGACGGCGTTTGTACGTTTTATCCTGCGGAGAAGACTGTGTACGATCCGCTTGTTTCGGAATGGGACAGTGCAGAAGAGACGGTTCCTGTTTATTATGAAAGAACAGCGGACGGATTTGCAGAGCGTTCGTATCGGGAGCTGACAGCGTCGGAATATTTGGCGTATGTGTCTGCAGAGGATTCGGATGAAGAGGCACAGGCGTGGAAGGAAAAGCTGGAAGAGCAGTTCTACACGCAGACGGATGAAAATACAGAATATACCTATTGGTTTTATGCAATTGGAGAGGACAAAATTGCCTATCGCTGCAGAGAAGCCGGGCAGTCGGTCGGACAGAAAGAAGGAATCGATCATGCGGTTGCGAAGTACAGCTGGTGTATCAGCAGCCTGGATCAGGGAAAGCTGACCAAAGCATCGGAGACGATCAGCGGGGATGGATTTTTCTTCCCGTCGAGATTGGAGCAGGAAGAAGCGCTGGAGAGCCTGGAGGATATTCCAAACGAATTTACGAAAAACCGGTTGAATAAAGTGCAGAAAACAGCCCGCGCGACGGTCGGTCAGGCGGTTGCACAGATTCTGGAGGTACAGGAGTACCCGGACGATGCGCTGTGTTTTGCAGAGACGGCGGATTACGATGGGGATGGCAAAAAAGAAACGTTTGCGGCGATCGGCAGGTACGACGGAGCGTTCGGCGCGCCGGTATGCGACCTGTGGTTTGTCGGTGCGGACGGCGCAGTTTTGGAAGAAGAGAATTTTGCTTTTAAGGAGCTGGAAAAGCTGGGAAGCGCCTTTGTGCTGTATCGTGGCTACGAAGTGTCCGGCGTCAGCGACATGCTGTTTGGCGTGCAGGAGCAAGGAGCAGTGCGCCTGTTAAAACAGATGGGGCACTTTGAGTTGGACGATGACGGCGATCTGATGGCATGGACTGCCGGGACAGAAGCCGCGCCGGGATATTATGACATCAGCCTGCGCACACTGACAGAGTATCGATTAGAAGAAATCCGTGAAAAAGAGCTGTTACAGTATAAAAACGGCAAAGCAGTGTTAAAGAGTATCCTGCGGCAGGTTGGATCAGATTCCGGGAAAATACAGATTTTATCCGGGGAAAACGATAGGATTCATGTCAGCTTTTCGGACGCGGAAGGAAGCTGGTACGAGACATGGAAAGTGGAAAACGACAGACTTGTACTGACAGACAGCGGAGAAGGCAGTGTAAAAAGAGGTTCATGAAAGCGGTGATGTGTCCGGACAAAACGCAGTCAGTCAAAACAGCGCTGTATCTGACCGGGAAGCAGACAGCATCAGTGAAAACAATGCGGCAGCATCCGACCGGACAGGCAGCATCGACACGAGGTCTGTGACAAAGAGCGGGCAAAAGTCAGAAAACGGGACAGAAAGCCCTGCCTTCGACTTCTCTGCGCCCGATGGGACAGCAAAGGAAACTCAGACAGAACAAGAATAGGAAATTACAAAAATATGGCATTTGCACATTTGCACGTCCATACAGAGTACAGCCTGCTGGACGGTTCCAATAAAATTAAAGAATATGTAAAACGAGTCAAGGAGCTGGGCATGACGGCTGCGGCGATTACCGACCATGGCGCAATGTACGGTGTGATCGATTTTTACCGTGCGGCGCGGGCAGAGGGTATCAATCCGATTTTGGGCTGTGAGGTCTATGTTGCGCCCAATTCCCGTTTTGACCGGGAGATTACCGGCGGGGATGACCGGTATTACCATCTGGTGCTTCTGGCGGAAAATAATACTGGTTACGCGAATCTGAGAAAATCGTTTCAGCGGTTTTTACGGAGGGGTACTATTACAAGCCCCGCGAGTTGATATGGAGGTTCTGGAGGAATTTCACGAGGGAATTATCGCGCTGTCTGCGTGCCTGGCAGGTGAAGTGCCGCGCTATATCCAGAAAGGACTGCCGGAGGAAGCAAAAAAATGCGCATTAAAGTATCAGTCGATTTTTGGGAAGGATAATTATTTTCTGGAACTGCAGGATCATGGGATTCCGGAGCAGCAGACCGTAAACATGGCGCTTTTACAGATGTCGCGAGAACTGGACATTCCGTTAGTATGCACGAACGACGTGCACTACACCTATGCGGAGGACGCAAAGCCCCACGATATCCTTCTGTGTATCCAGACCGGCAAAAAGCTTTCCGACGAAAACCGGATGCGTTACGAGGGCGGTCAGTATTTCGTCAAAAGCGAAGAAGAGATGAAGGGACTGTTCCCCTATGCGTGGGAGGCAGTGGAAAATACACAGCGAATTGCAGACCGCTGTCATGTGGAAATCGAGTTTGGTAAGACGAAGCTGCCGCATTTTGATGTGCCGGAGGGCTATGATTCCTGGGGATATTTGAACAAGCTGTGCACTGACGGCATGAAAGAGCGCTATCCGGAGGACGACGGCACGCTGCAGAAGCGTCTGGAATACGAGCTGGGTATTATCAAGCGCATGGGATATGTGGACTATTTCCTGATCGTGTGGGATTTTATCAACTATGCCAGAGAAAACGGTATTCCGGTAGGACCTGGACGTGGAAGTGCAGCTGGAAGCATCGTTTCCTACTGCCTGCATATCACGAATATTGATCCGATCCGTTATAGTCTGCTGTTTGAGCGTTTCCTGAACCCGGAACGAGTTTCCATGCCGGATATCGATATCGACTTCTGTTATGAACGCAGACAGGAGGTCATCGATTATGTCGGACGCAAATATGGAAAAGAAAAGGTTGTGCAGATTGTTACCTTCGGTACGCTGGCGGCAAAGGGTGTCATCCGCGACGTCGGGCGCGTCATGGATCTGCCGTATTCCTTTGTGGATTCGATTGCAAAAATGATTCCGAACGAGCTGAACATGACGATTGATAAGGCACTGTCAATGAACGCAGAGCTGCGCAAGCTCTACGAGAGCGATGAACAGGTGCACGTGCTGATTGATATGAGTAAACGGCTGGAGGGATTGCCGCGCCACACCTCGATGCACGCAGCAGGGGTTGTGATCTGCCCGGAGGCGGCAGATCATTTTGTACCGCTTTCACGGGGGTCGGATGGTTCGATCACAACGCAGTTTACGATGACGACGCTGGAGGAGCTTGGACTGTTAAAAATGGACTTTCTGGGGCTTCGAACACTGACAGTAATCGACCACGCGGTCAAGATGATTGAGCATGACACCGGTGTGAAGCTCGATATGGAGCATCTGGATTATAACGATAAAAAAGTGCTGGATTCGCTCTGCACCGGCAGGACGGACGGCGTGTTCCAGCTGGAAAGCGGCGGGATGAAAAGCTTCATGAAGGAGCTAAAGCCCCAGAACCTTGAGGATATCATCGCGGGTATTTCCCTGTACCGTCCCGGGCCGATGGACTTTATTCCAAAATATATTAAAGGAAAAAACAATCATGACGAAATCACCTATTCCTGTCCGGAGCTGGAACCGATCCTGTCTCCGACCTACGGCTGTATCGTGTATCAGGAGCAGGTTATGCAGATTGTGCGCGACCTCGGCGGCTACACGATGGGACGAAGCGACCTGGTTCGCCGTGCGATGAGCAAGAAAAAGCAGTCTGTCATGGAAAAAGAACGGGCGAATTTCGTTTACGGCAATCCCGAAGAGGGCGTGCCCGGCTGTGTGGCCCGGGGCATTCCGGAAAAGGTCGGTCTGGAAATTTACGCGGAAATGATGGATTTTGCAAAATACGCGTTCAACAAGTCCCACGCCGCATGCTACGCGGTTGTCGCTTACCAGACGGCTTACCTGAAATATTATTATCCGGTGGAATTTATGGCGTCCCTAATGACTTCTGTAATCGATAACCCCGGAAAAGTGGCAGAATACATTCTGGTCTGCCGCCAGATGGGAATCGCGATTCTGCCGCCGGATATCAACGAGGGAGAGCCAGGATTTTCGGTATCGGGAAAATCAATCCGGTACGGACTGACTGCGATCAAGGGTGTAGGACACCCGGTTGCGGACGCGGTGATCGCAGAGCGGAAGCAGCGGGGCGTGTTCAAAAACCTGCAGGATTTTCTATCCAGAATGTCCGATACGGAAGTCAATAAGCGCAACGTGGAAAACTTCATCAAAGCGGGTGCATTCGACAGCCTTGAGGGAACACGCAAAGCAGTTTATGAGCGTATTTGCGCAGCTGATGGATCAGAATCAGCAGAACCGGAAAAATAATATGGCGGGACAGCTTTCCTTATTCGATCTGGTGGACGAGTCGGAAAAGAAAAACTATGAAATCCGCTTCCCGGATGTCGGGGAATATTCGAAGGAAATTCTTCTGACCTTTGAAAAAGAAGTGCTCGGTGTGTATGTCAGCGGGCATCCGCTGCAGGAATACGAGCAGCTCTGGCGCAGGAATATTTCCAATACGACGGCAGATTTTATGCTGGATGAGGAGACAAACAGCGTCCATATTCAGGACGGAGCAAAGGCGGTCATCGGCGGAATTATCGAGGAAAAGAAGATCAAATATACCAAAAACGATAAGGTGATGGCGTTTTTACAGGTGGAGGATCTGGTTGGAACGATTGAAGTTATCGTCTTCCCGAAAACCTATGAGCAGTACGGCAGCAAGCTGATGGAGGATGAAAAGGTTCTCCTATGCGGGGGCGTGTTTCCGCAGAGGAGGACAAAGACGCGAAGCTGATCTGTGAATCCGTGCAGACCTTTGACGAAATCCCCAAAAAGCTCTGGATTAAATTTCCGACGATGGAAGCCTATCAGCAGCAGGAAAAAAAGCTGCTTTCGGCAATCGCAGCTTCCGACGGCAAGGATACCGTGGTGATTTATGTGGAAAATCCCCGCGCGATGAAGCAGCTTGGGGCGAATCAGACCGTTCATGGGGACGAGGCGCTTTTAAAGCAGCTGGAAGAGCTGTTTGGAGAAGAAAACGTAAAGCTGATGTAAGTTTCACAAAACCATTGAAAAGAAAGCCCGTTTCGATTAAAATAAAAAATGGTTTTACGGATTTTGAAATCTTAAGATTGAAGTCCAGCCCGCAGCGGCAGACAGGAGGAACAATGGCAGCTAAGATAAAGACAATTGGAGTTCTTACAAGCGGCGGAGATGCGCCGGGTATGAATGCGGCAATCCGTGCGGTTGTTCGGAAAGCGATTTGCAACGGCGTAAAAGTAAAAGGCATTAAAAAAGGCTATCAGGGCCTGTTAAATGAAGAAATCATAGATATGGATGCCCGCAGCGTTTCGGATACCATCCAGAAGGGCGGTACGATTCTGGGAACCGCACGTTGTCTGGAATTTAAGACTGAAGCCGGACAGAAAAAGGGCGCGGAGATCTGCCGCAGACACGGCATCGACGGTCTGGTTGTTATTGGCGGCGATGGCTCTTACAGAGGTGCGCAGGCGATGTCCAGACTTGGGATCAATACGATCGGTCTGCCGGGCACGATCGATCTGGATATTGCATGTACCGAATATACGATCGGTTTCGACACGGCAGTCAATACCGCGATGCAGGCAATCGATAAGGTAAGGGATACTTCATCTTCACATGAACGCTGCAGTATTATCGAAGTAATGGGCAGAAATGCCGGTTATATCGCACTGTGGTGCGGCGTCGGCACCGGCGCGGAGGATATCCTTCTTCCTGAAAAGTACGACTATGACGAGCAGCAGCTGATTAACAATATTATCAACAACCGGAAAAAGGGCAAAACCCACCATCTGATCATCAATGCAGAAGGTATCGGTCATTCTACTTCCATGGCGAAGAGAATTGAAGCGGCAACGGGTGTGGAAACCAGAGCAACCATCCTGGGATACATGCAGCGAGGCGGCAGCCCGACCTGTCTGGATCGTTATTATGCTTCTATCATGGGCGCTTATGCGGCAGACATCCTCTGCGCAGGCAGCTCGAACCGTGTTGTGGCTTACAAACACGGCGAATTTGTAGACTATGATATCGAGGAAGCACTTGCGATGCAGAAAGAGATTCCCGAATATCATTATCAGGTCAGCAAAGCGCTGGCCACCTGACGATACAGGACGACGCAAAGGCGGTGCACAAAAAAATGTGTGCTGGGCCGCGGTGCATCCGTTCGCTGTCGCCGCGAAAAATCAACGGCGGAGGAACCTGCATGATTACTGCAGCATCCAACAGCCGGATCAAAAGGCTGGTACAATTGAATCAAAGTCGAAGCTGCGCAGAACGGAGGACGTTTTTTCTGGCAGAGGGTGTGAAGATGTTTCTGGAAGCACCGAGAGAGCAGCTGCAGGAGGTCTATGTTTCGGAATCCTTTCTGGAAAAGTGCAGCTGCAGGGAGCATCTGGAAGAGGTTGGCTACGAAGTCGTTTCCGACAGCGTTTTTTCTAAAAATATCGGATACCTGCACGCCACAGGGTGTTTTATGCGTGCTGAAACAGTTTCACTATAATATAGAAGAAATGCTGCGGGACAAAGCACCGCTGTTTCTGCTTCTGGAAAATATACAGGACCCCGGCAACCTCGGTACGATGCTGCGAACCGGTGAGGGCGCAGGCGTTTCCGGGATTATCATGAGCCGGGATACAGTCGATTTGTACAACCCGAAGGTTATCCGTTCAACGATGGGCAGCATCTACCGCGTTCCGTTTTATTATGCGGACGATTTTGCGGCGGCGGTTCATCAGGTACAGCAGGCGGGTGTCAGCGTATACGCGGCGCATCTGCGCGGGAAAAATTCCTATGCCTGTCAGGATTATACAAAGGGGACGGCATTTCTGATCGGTAACGAGGGCAACGGCCTGCGGGAAGAGACTGCAGAGCTTGCGGACTGTTATATCCGGATTCCGATGGAGGGCAAAGTGGAGTCGTTAAATGCAGCGGTGGCGTCTTCGATTCTGATGTATGAAGCGCATCGGCAGAGGGCGACGATTGAAAAATAACATTTTTCAAGCTCGAGATTTGTGTCTGCGCGCACTTGACACAAACTCGACATGCGCAAAAAGCGTGCGCAGAAATGAGAGGCACAGATGAAAATCGGTTTTATCGGACTTGGAAATATGGCGCAGGCGATGATTGGAGGAGTTTTGAGAAATCACCTGGCTGTGCCGGAGGAAATTTACGGTTCTGCAAAAACGGCGGAGACGGAAAGTAAAGTGCATGAAATGTTTGGCATCACGGTGACGGGCGATAACCTGGAAACCGCGCGGCAGGCAGAGCTTTTGATTCTTGCCGTAAAGCCGCAGTTTCTGGAGAAAGTGATCGGACAGATCAGCGACATTGACCTGACCGGCAAGACGATTCTGAGCATTGCGGCAGGCAAAAGCCTTGCGTGGCTGGAAGAGCAGTTCTGTGCGCCGCTTCCGTTTGTGCGTGCGATGCCCAATACGCCGGCGCTAGTCGGGGAAGGCTGTACCGGAGTCTGCTATGGCAGCAGGGTAACTCCTGAGATGAAAGAAAAAACGGCGGCTGTCCTGGACAGTTTCGGCAAGACGGTTGAGCTTCCGGAACGTCTGATGGATGTGCTGACCGGCGTTAGTGGCTGTGCGCCTGCCTGGATTTTTATGCTGATCGAGGCGATGGCAGACGGTGCAGTTGCGGAAGGCATGCCGCGCAGCCAGGCATATGAATGCGCTGCACAGGCTGTGCTCGGCAGCGCGAAACTGATGCTTGAGACCGGAAAGCATCCGGGAGAGTTAAAGGATATGGTCTGCTCCCCGGCAGGCTCCACGATTCAGGCGGTACGCGTTTTAGAGGAAAAAGGCTTCCGCGGCGCAGTAACCGATGCGGTCATCACTGCGGTGGAAAAGTCCAGAAGCCTGTAAAATAGTTTGTTACAAAAATGTTAAAAACAGGAATAAAGGAAGATCTGATGGAAAAAATAATCCCGTCAGGTCTTTTTTTTGATAAAAAATCGAAAAACCGCAGAAAATGGCTGTCCTTTTTATGAAAAGAGAATTTACTATGTTAAAGCGGCATTTGTTGAAAACTTTGAAAAATAGTAAGAAAAAGGCGATGATTTCGGAGGTTTGTTGTAGAAATATCACAATAGAAGAAAAACCTTTGTGGGGAACTAACGGAAATTTGTGGTTCCGGGCGAACGGCTTGACATTTGATTGTAATATTGCTATCATATCATGCGTAACAATTGTTAATAAGTTTGTAACAATTGAAACAGCTCTGTAACAGGGAGCGTCCCACAAAAAGCTCCTGAATTTCACCGGCAGAATGGCTGGGGAAGCAGAGTAAGATTTATGGAGGTAAGAATGAACGGAAAAGGCAGAAAGTTGTTTCGTAGTGCAGTCGGCATTTTAACATCTGTTATGATGATGGGTGCATATACGACAACCGCTATGGCAAGTGGTATCGGTGTCATTGATGCGAAAGACATGCTGGACATTCATGCAGAAGCAAATACAGCGTCTGCGGTGATTGGTCAGGTCATGGAGGACGGTCATGTGGCGATCCTTGCAAAGTACAACGACTGGGTGCAGATCCAGGCGGGAGAAATTGCAGGATGGGTACCGGCTGAAAATCTGGTCGAGACAGAGATTTCCAACGAAGAGGCTGTTGCAGCCAATGAGCAGGTGATCGCTGAACGGACAGGAGCAACAGCATCCGAAGATGAATTCTTTGCAGAGGAAGAAGTACAGCAGGATGAAACAGCAGCTTTACAGGCAGAGGCGGTGA
>VOFC01000679.1_pt1 | contig 34000 bp, 44 predicted proteins | sample 5384161 | NCBI WGS metagenome assembly VOFC01 (sample SAMN12384722, study PRJNA508395) | human gut metagenome | isolation source: healthy gut B | host: Homo sapiens
TATTACTTCTGCCAATGGATAAAAATAAAGAAGGAGGGATGCTGTTAGATTATCTAAGCACCCTAACAAGTTTAATAAAATATTTATGGGATTATCGTTCCACAACCGAATCTTATAACCAGCACCAAGTTCATTTTTTTGTTTAATAGAAGCACCAAAATAAACGTACAAGTGCTGCCAAGACAGCAACAACAACGATCCCTGGCAACCACTTCCATAGCTATTGAGAATATAAGAAAAAATGTAATCACTATTAAACTCCGGCAGACTGCCAATCACATCATTCCGCTATTACCTACAAACAAAAATATCTTTGCTAAATGTTCTTAGTATTGAAGTAAGATAAAATCCTTTTCTCCTGAAGCAGAAAAAAAGGATGAATCCTTGCTTCCTGATACTCTGCCAACAAATGAAATGTGTACATCACAAACAACAACATAATAGGCAAAAACATGAAAACTGCCCACAGACTAACAATTGTCTTTTTTACCGATATTTTGAACCACCCTTTAGAATAGCCACCGTAAGCTGAATCAACATACTAATCATCATAATTATCGCAACAAATAAGATTCGGCATTCGAAAAGTGATAAAAACAGAATAATCAGACAAACAATCGACTTTAACAATGCAGAAAACCACCATCTCTATATTTATATAAAATTGCTCCATAAATTGGTACATAAAACATCATCAGCGAAGTAGCAGAGATTCTGAACATTCCAAATCCGATACTATACCGTACCCCATTAATATCGCCACCAAAGAAACCGGCCAAAAGCAAAATCCCCATAGTAATTATGAATAAACCTATTATCTTGAGTATTTTGCAATTACAGTATAATCAATAAAATAAATCCCACACATTAAGATAAAACCAATAAAAACAGAATAAACAAAACTTTCCGTCTCAAGTTGATACATCTCCCTGCATAAACGGTTCTAAATTACTAAATCCCACTTTGATAAAAAATAGACTGCTGTAGCAAAAATTCCTAGCAGGCTCAATATTCCTACAATAACAAGTAATTTCCAAGCAATCTGGGGCTTATGAATTTTATCTAATGAAATACCAACCGCAATCGGATCACCCATATCTGCAACAGCATTTTTTTTCTGCTTCTTCATATGACATTCCATCAGCAATATTGTCTTCTATCTGACTTTCAATATGTCCCTTTATCTCCTCGGCAATATATGGTCTTGCTTTTTACAACGAATTTGCAATAACAGTTTTTCCAAATATTTTTCCATATCTACACCCCCATTGCAAGAACATTGGCTACAGCAGATTGATATTCGTTCCATTCTGCTTTCTTTGTTTCCAGCAATGCTCTTCCCTCTTTCGTGATGCTATAATGCTTCCTACTTCCAACATACATTCCGTCTTACCAACATATTCCTTCTGCTCATATACAACCTTAATTCAAAATCCAGGATTTTTTCCTTCTAAACCATGCACTGAGTAGAAGGATACAATCAACAGCCATATCCTCTCCTTATGTAGATTCATGTAATTCAATCGTCCACATTACAGGATTTTTTCAACGCATGTCCAGTTCTCAGGTATCAATCATTCATGTCAGTAATTTCTCAGAAATTAATCATCTTGCAATCAAACTCTGTTATCTCTGCAAAACAAAGAAGTCCAAATGTTTCTTCACCGGTATCATTTACTCTAGTCTTACCTGTCACCGAATATACGCATATTGGTTTTATCTCAAATTTGATAGCTCCGGTCTCCTCCTGCAACTCCCTTTTAGCTGTTTCAAAAATATCCTCCCCAGCTTCTCTATGCCCTCCCGGCACTTCATATGTATCTCTTTCTTTATGCTTGCAAAATACCCACTTGCCGTTACTCTGTGAGATAATTACTGCAAATTACATTTGCATCAATTACTCTCCCCACAAATAGAGCCAAACTAGAGCCATTTGATAAAACAAATGCCGAAAGCCTGCATATACAATGGGGTCCCTCCTCTGCTACGCAGCGGTCCTCCCCATTGTCATGAATACAAGCTTTCGGCATTTTAATTTGTTTATTCCAGTTCAATCGTCCCAGGCGGTTTACTCGTCAAATCGTAGAGTACGCGGTTGACGCCTTTCACCTCATTGATGACGCGGGTCATAACTTTGAACAGCACGTCAAACGGGATTTCTGCAGCTTCTGCGGTCATAAAATCGGATGTGATGACTGCGCGCAGCGCAACTGCATAATCGTAGGTTCTTTCATCGCCCATAACGCCAACAGAACGCATGTTGGTCAGCGCTGCAAAGAACTGTCCCAGTCCTTTGTCGCAGCCTGCTTTGGCAAGCTCTTCGCGGTAGATAGCGTCTGCATCCTGAACGATGCGAACTTTCTCCGGAGTCACCTCGCCTACAATACGAACACCCAGACCAGGACCGGGGAACGGCTGACGGTATACAAGGTATTCGGGAATGCCAAGTTCCAGACCGGCACGACGAACCTCATCTTTAAACAGAAGACGCAACGGCTCGATGATTTCCTTGAAATCAACGCAGTCCGGAAGACCGCCTACGTTATGATGAGACTTGATCACAGCAGATTTACCGAGACCACTCTCGATTACGTCCGGATAAATCGTTCCCTGTACGAGGAAATCCACAGCACCGATTTTCTTTGCTTCTTCTTCGAATACTCGGATAAATTCTTCTCCAATAATCTTACGTTTTTTTCAGGATCAGAAACACCCGCCAGTTTGGAATAGAAACGTTCCTGTGCGTTTACGCGGATAAAGTTTAAATCGTACTGACCGTCCGGGCCAAATACAGCTTCTACTTCATCACCTTCGTTTTTACGAAGCAGACCATGATCTACAAACACACAGGTCAGCTGCTTGCCGACCGCCTTGGACAGCAGAACTGCTGCAACAGAAGAATCCACACCGCCGGAAAGTGCACACAGCACCTTACCGTTTCCAACCTTTTCACGGATCTGGTGGATCGTTGTCTCCACGAAAGAATCCATCTTCCAGTCGCCTGTGCATCCACAGATATCATATACGAAATTGGAAAGCATCTTAGTGCCTTCCTGAGTATGCATAACCTCCGGATGGAACTGTACTGCATACAGCTTCTTCTCTGCATTTTCCATTCCTGCAACCGGACACACTGGTGTATGGGCTGTAATTTTGAATTTCTCCGGTGCTTTTTCAATATAATCGGTATGACTCATCCAACAGATCGTGCTGGGGGATACATTTTTAAATAATGCAGATTCTGTATCCACTGCAACCTCAGTCTTACCATATTCGCTGACAGGCGCAGTTTTTACGTTGCCGCCCAGCATATAGGACATAAGCTGTGATCCATAACAGATTCCCAGAATCGGAATACCCATTTCGAATATCTCTTTCGGGCATCTGGGGGAATCCTCTCCGTATACACTGTTTGGACCACCTGTAAAGATGATACCCTTAGGGTTCATTTCCCGGATCTTATCCAGACTGAGCGTATAAGGATGCACTTCACAATATACATTACATTCTCTGACTCTTCTGGCAATCAGCTGATTGTACTGTCCGCCAAAGTCAAGAACAATAACAAGTTCCCGATCCATTCGTCTCCTCCTCGAGTTAATTTTTGAAACAACAGGGCCAACAGTCTGAAAAAGTGTACCCGCACTCCATGACCACTGACCTGATATCATCATAATGAACAATTATAGTTGGAATCCCCTGTTCTGTCAAAGGTTTTCCATGCCGTTTCCTTTTCTGATTTACGAAAAAGATCGACCATCGCACCGATTAATCATTCACCGTCTAAAGTCACTGCAATTCGGTAACCTTATTTCAACTTTTTTGCGCAAAATGCTCCCATTTATGTCCCTTATATCGGAGCACATAGAAGATTTCCCGCACAACCCAGTCGATAAACATCGCCACCCAAATGGAAACCAGGCCAAAGTGACAAACATAAGTGAATACGTAAGCAAGCACGACTCGAAATACCCACATGGAAAAAATAGCAACACTCATCGGCCAGACTACATCGCCTGCTGCCCTCAGCGTATTCGGAACGCCAAACGCCGGCATCCAAAGAAATGCACTTGCAACCGCATGGATCCGTACAATCTGAATCGTCAGCTGAGCTGCATCCGGTCCGAGATTGAAAAAGGTTACCAGTATCGGAGCTGACAGGTAAAGAATGATCGACAGACAGCTGATCCCGATCATCGCATCCCTGCAAAGACGTCTGGTATAATAACGCGCCTGGTCATATCTTCCTGCGCCAACGCATACGCTGACTACCGATACGATCGCAAGGTTGATGGCAAAGCCCGGCAGGTTATTCCAGTTCGCAATTGTGCCCGTAACCGCATTTGCAGCGATCGCAGAAGTCCCCATTGTTGCGACTGCACTCATAACGAGAATTTTACCCAGCTGGAACATGCTATTTTCCAGACCGTTTGGAATCGCGATATACAGGATCTTCTTAATCAGACTGCCATTAAACTTCCAGGTAATCTGCCCGCAGAGGTTGATTTCTTTTTTGGTTTGGAACATCAACAAAAAAATCACAACTGCCGCTACATATCTGGAAATGGTAGTCGGGATCGCAACGCCTGCTACACCCATATGCAAACCATAAATGCAGATCGCATTGCCGACCACATTGATTACATTCATCAGCAAGGATACCCACATCGTCACCTTTGATTCGTTCATCGCCCGAAACAACGCCGCACAGGAATTATATATGGCAAGTGCAACAAACGAATACGTCGTGATAATCAGATAGGTCTTGCTCGCCTTCATAACGTCATCCTCGATTTTACCGAACATCAGACGCAGCAGCGGATCATGTGCCGTTATAAAAATAACGGAAATAACGAACGCGAGCAGTGTGGCGAACAATAAGATCTGCCATGCCGACTTACATGCGTCCTCTCTTTTCTTTTTCCCAAGGAAATGTCCTGAAACGACTGCACCGCCGGTTGCCAGAGCAGAGAACACATTGATCAGCAAAATGTTGACCGTGTCTACCAGTGAAACGCCTGAAACCGCCGCTTCTCCCGCCGCAGAAACCATAATCGTATCCGCCATTCCAACAGCAATTGCAAGAATCTGTTCAATGATCAGCGGTATAATCAGCTTCCGCAGATCCTTCCCCGAATAAAGCATTTTCCCCTCCATCCCGCAAAATATGCGGTTTTTTATTTCTCATTTGTCTGGCTTTTTCCCTTACGCTAAGTATAGCATATTTTCTCTGTCCCCGTAATATCTTGTAAAAAATGTTCTTTAGGGATTTTATGAAAGAATATATTGAAGAACGTGCCCTGGCAGTAGCCGGCTATATTATCGAATCCAACGCGACCGTCCGACAAGCTGCCCGCCAGTTTGGAATCAGCAAATCCACTGTACATAAAAAGATATCACGGAACGTCTGATGCAGGTCAATCCGGCTCTGGCAAAAGAAGCCCGAAAGGTACTCGATATCAACAAATCCGAGCGCCATATCCGCGGCGGTATGGCAACCAAGGAAAAATATGAGCACGAGCATCTGCTGCACGCCTGCCAGAGAGCCGTATCCTGAATTTGACAGCACTCACCGCAGCAGTTCCAACAGTTCCTCGCGGGTCAGACCCTGCGCCTGCAGGCTCTCCCCTCCGAGGATTCTGTCTGAAAGCTGCAGCTTGCGTTCCTGCAGCTCCACGATTTTCTCTTCAATCGTCCCTTTGGCAAGAATCCGGTAAACATTGACCACATTTTTCTGCCCGATCCGGTGTGCACGGTCCGTCGCCTGATTCTGTACTGCGCTGTTCCACCACGGATCGAAATGGATCACCACGTCTGCCGCCGTGAGATTCAACCCGGTTCCTCCCGCTTTCAGAGAAATACAGAATACCGGAACTTCATCGTGCGCAAACGACTCCACCATTTCGATTCTCTTTTCTTTCGGAGTCGCGCCGGTCAGCATGTGGCTTGCAATCTTTTCCTCCTCCAAAATCCGGTACAGGCGTTCCAGCATCGTTGTAAACTGAGAAAACAGGAGTACCTTGTGCCCGTTTTCCACTGCGTTTCGGATCAGCCCACGCACAAGCTCTGTCTTTGCAGATCCTCCTTTATAATTATCATACAAAAGCGCCGGATCGCAGCAAAGCTGTCTAAGGCGCGTCAGTTCTGCCAGAATTTCGATCTTATCCGTCCGGATTTCCTCGTCGGATTTTTCCTCCAGCATCAGCTTCATACGTCTGACATGGGCATCATACAGCTCCTGCTGCTCCCCATCCATATCGGCATACAGGTTTTCCTCCAGCTTGTCCGGCAAATCCTGCAGCACTTCTTTTTTCAGGCGCCGCAGGACGAATGGACGGATCAGCCGCTGCAGCCGCTTCGCAGCGTCTTCGTCCTTATGCTGGACAATCGGCTGTTCCAGCTCTGTCCGAAACCGCTGATAGCTGTACAAATACCCGGGCATGAGATAATCAAAAATGCTCCACAATTCACTCAGCCGGTTCTCTATCGGTGTACCCGTCAGCGCAAGCCGGAATCCGGTCTGAACCTGCTTGACTGCCCTCGCCGCCTGCGTTCCGTGATTTTTGATATACTGCGCTTCATCGATCACCTCGCAGAAAAAATGAAGCTCCTGATAGTCTGTGATATCCCGACGGAGCAGATCATAGGACGTAATCAATACATCCACTTCTTTCCAGCGATCCAGAACTTCCTTGCGCTGCTGAACATTTCCCGTTACCATATCCGCTTTCAGCGAAGGCGCAAACCGTTCCAGCTCATGCTTCCAGTTATAAACAAGTGACGCCGGACAGACGATCAGGCTGCATCCGGTGTGCTCTACTAATAGGAAGCTGATGACCTGCAGCGTTTTTCCAAGCCCCATATCGTCCGCCAGAATTCCGCCGAACTGGTTACTGTAAAGCATTCCAATCCACGCGGCACCGGCTTTCTGATATTCCCGTAAAATTCCTTTTAAGGAGTCCGGCACATAGTCCTTTTCGAAATCCGGATTCTGCAGCTTCTCGATCCGACTCGCGAAAGATACATCCCGAATCACTTCCATCATGGCGTTTTCCTGCAGCGTCTCATCCAGATACAGCATCCGGTACGCCGGAACCTCGATTTTGTCCTGCATCAGCTGCTTATCTGTCAGCTGCAGCGCCTGGCGCACCTCCTGCAGGGATTCCAGACCATTTTCTTCCATATTTACAAAGTCGCCGTTCTTGAGCCGGTAGAATTTTCGTTTCCGATCATAACGGGACAAAATTTCCATCAGCTCTTCCCTCGGCATATCCTGAGAAGACACTGTCAGCTCCAACAAGTCGCCGCCCATGGAAATTCCAACGGATACGCCGGGCGACGGCAGAACCCGCACTTTTTTCAGCGCATCGGAAACATACACCTCACCGATTGCAGAAAGCTGCACGATTCCTTCTGTCAGGAGACGATAAAACAATTCGTCGTCCTGATAAATAATCATTTCTTTTTTCAGATCATCATAAGTATTGCAATAGGAGCTTAAAATCCGCGCTGCTTCCGACTCGCTGACAAGATCCCGTCTGTCAATATTCCCTGTCAGATCGTATACACTATACTCCCGTTCTCCATAGCAGGCGATTGCACGACAGCTGACCAGTTTCTCCTGCGGCATATCCAGATAAAACTGGAATTTTACTGCCGACAATTCCGTTTGCTTTTCATCGACTCCTTTGATCTCGCATTGAAAATGTTCTTTTAATATCGGCATCAACTGTCTGAAAAATGCCGGCAAATCCTCTTCCTGCAAAAAAGCCGTCCGGTTCGGGAGCTTTTTCATACAGTCCAAAAACTCGGTCACTTCTCCCAGCCCTTCATTGGAAACCCGATAAATCAGTCCGTCCTTAAAATACACCTGATCCCGTTCACAGGCATATCCGAACACATTTTCCAGGGAAAGCTCTGCACCACCTTCCGTTCCCGTCAGCTGCAGTCTGCGTTCCAGCGCTGCGTCCGTGACATGCCAACGGCTCTCCGTTCCATCCAGCTGTACATAAAATACCCGGTTTCCCATCGCATCCAGAAATCCATCCAGTCCCCAGCCATCCAGCACGATCGTCCGAGCTTTCGGGAGCGCTGCCCGATACAGATAGGAATAACCGCTCGTCTGCAGATACGCCTTTTCATAACGGCCAACCCACTGCTCCAGAAATTCCACAAGCGGTCGCGATTCTTCGGTAAGCTTCCTTTATATGAACAAATTCCAGACTTTTTCCATAGGAATAGCTGCTTTGCTCCCGAAAGTGCGCGGATCATGGAAAAAATATCTTTACAATATACATCCTGCCGATCCCGATCCGAAATTCCGCCCGGCATTCACGCGTATCACAAATAAGAAGCGGCTCCAGACGCACCTTCCCAAAGCTTTCTTCCTGCAGAACCGGAAGCATATGCCGGGCAGTCTGTTTCTGCAGAAGCTCTTTTAACTGTCTGGTCGTCCTCCGCTTCGGAACACCGGCAAGAAGCATGCTATCGCTTCTGGAGGCTGTAGTATTTCCCGGGGACCTGAGATTTTCCTGAATCTTTATCCCGTCCGTTGCTTCACCGATTTCTTTCTGGAAGCCTTCCAGCCTGCGCTGTTTCAGGAACTCCGACAGGCTCATATGCTCTTCTTCCACCCGGTCGGATTTTCCAGATAATATAAAAGCACCGCCGTACAATGCTTGCACAGACCCTCATAGGAATAAAATGCAGGACAATCGCACCATGCCTCCTGCACGCTGTCTTCTTCCTCATCCAACAGGATCCTCACGTCATAAAAGATTTCTCCCGCTCCCTTTGACGTCCGCCTGAATCTGCCTGCCCTTTTTCGTAGTTTTTATCTGAAAGCGCCTGATCTTGCCCTGCCGCCAGATATCTACCCCTCTGGAATAGGAATACCCTGCCAGCTTTCGAATCTGTTCCCGTGTGATCATGCTGTAAGCCTCCGCTCCCGCTGTCTGCGGTCCGTTCCTGCTGCCCCTGCCGATGGCTGCGCTGCAGCCTGACTGCATTGTGATCTCGCCAACCTCATCTTTTTATTATAGCAAGGAACTTTCTCTCCTACAACACACGCCGCGGGATTTCCGGAAAATTTGGTATTACAGTTCACTCGTCGTCCTTACTGTGGGCTGATTTCATGCTCGCATGAAAATCAGCCTGAAGTAAAACTGGGACGAAGGGAAAGGCGCCATTCCATGAGCAAAAGAATCCGCTGCACAGCAGCGGAAAGCATCGAAGAGGCAATTCATGACAATAGAATGTTCGCGGAGCGTACATTCTATTGTATTGCGAATAGCGTGGTGAACTGTTTTCACTCGTCCCTTACGATTTTATGAACAGCTCTGCGCTTCTGCTTCCAGCAAAAAACCAAAAATAAACTGCCTGCCGTCTGAAAAAGGAGGCGTCTTCCAATATTTCATGCTCCTGATGACGTCCCTGCGGCACGATCAGGGAATCCAATTCTGTTCCGAGATAACTGCTCAGCGCATAAAAATTGTCCAGCGATGGCAATGCCTTTCCCTGAAACCAGTTATAGATAGACTGCATCGCTGCCAGTCCCAAAAATTGTTTGATTTCTTTTGCCTCGATATTTTTTCTTAATGCAGGCTTCTTTTTAACCTCTGTCCTGTCCGTAACACGTCGATAAGCGGATATCCCATTTCTCCTCCTTGCTGTCTCTCCATCTTCTCTGTTTTGCCTTCTGGTCTAAGTTTTTCTTACGGTCAGCGCAGTAAATGCGCAGACCTGCGGAACAGTTACTTGTTATTTTCTATTTATTCTACCTCATTGCGTGTCCCATTGTACGGACTCGCACCAAAAGATTCGTTACAGCTTACTGGAAAAAGACCCGCCGCACAGCCATGCGGAATTCCCGCGCCCGGACAGCGCTGACCGTTCTCATGGATTTCAACCCGTCCGGCAACTCCGGCAGGTCTGTATCATCAATCAAAATTTAAACTATCTTTCTATCTTTTCTACCAGACTAAATTTTGTTTGCTTGGGGCACAACTACCGGGGAGGGTAGTGTGTCTGGGGTCCGTTTTGGGAATTTCGTGCGGAGGGTCTGAGCAATCCGTTTTGTTATACGTATCATTCTGTCCTATTGAAGAGGATTCCAAAGTCTTGCATCCACCTCCAAACAGGCTCGGCGGATTCAGGTCACCTGCTGCTACACTTCGATCCAGGTCGCAGCATTTGACAGCGCAAGCTTCGTGTCCAGCTCCAGAAGTAATTCTTCCCTGCTCTCCTGAATCCTTTCTGTCAGACTGCGGAGCTTCGACAGCTCCTGTGCAGAAAGGATAGGCTGCGGCGGCTTGAGCTGTCCAGCGTCGGCACGGCTGCCTTTCTCCTGCCCAGCGCTGCCTCTTCCTGCAGACGGATTCTGTAAAATCACTACATTTCCTTTCAGCGCCGGGCGGCGTCCAGACGGATTCTGTCCGTGCTTGGAAAACACCTTTTGTTTTTTCAAAATGCTTTCCAGATGATTCGTCAACAGCTGTTCAAATGCAGTGTCGGCTGTCTCTTTTATCGTTCAGGCGGCTGCGCAGGGCGACTGCCTCCGAGACGGTCATATAGCCGCGTGAGGTATCCAGCCATGTCTCTCCGTTCGATCTGGCGACCGCGCTGCAGATCGAATCATACCGGAGGATCAGGGCCTGGATCTGCTGCAGGGCAGCATCGAGGTGCGCACCGCAATGCGCACTTGTCCCGTCAGATACCGCACCATGCCCTATGTTGCCAGACACAGCTGACTGCGCCTGCTTTCTGCCTGTCTGAGACGCGTCGAACCGCGCGCTTCTCCGTTCTGCAAAAGCGCCGTCCGTGCCTGCCTCCCTTCCCAGCCGTCCGATCTTCTTCGTGATCCGCTTCTTTAAAAGTTCGCGCTCCTTCAGCGCCTCTGTCACCGTCATCCTGCTCTTCATCGTCATCGCCCCTGTCTGCATTGTGAACTCCCCATCGCCTTATGCCAGTGGGATTGCGGCAGCCTGTTTTTTACTCTGTTATCATTTTATTCCAGATTTTTACGTCTGTCATCCAGTTACAAACTGATTGACAAACTGATGTTCTGTACGTTAAAATATTTTGTGTTTTTACGATACCTTCCGCTGATTTGCTGCTCAGCTTTCCTGCGAAAAGAGACACGCGAACTGCGGCACATTTTCCGGGTCGATTCTTGTCAAAAATTTCGCATTCCTATATACTGATATAGGATGATGCAGGATTGTGAGAATGCGCAGCACAGAACACTCTACAGGCCTCAAGGTTAGGGGCTTTTGCCATGTTGCCCACGGACCCATCCGGCATCATAGATATAAAAAACCACTCCGCAAGGATTGCCCTGCATGGGATTGTCACTGCTGCAGGACAGAATGAGAGGCATTATGATACAGCTTCAGACAAAATTCAGTCGGCAGGTCGATGAACATAACGTTCTCCCGGAATATCCGCGGCCGTCGCTGGTTCGTACTTCTTATTTGAATTTAAACGGGCGCTGGGAATGCGCCTTTTCCAAAACACCGGAAATCCCGCTTTCCTTCGATTTGAGCATTCTGGTTCCGTTTTCCCCGGAATGTCAGCTTTCGGGCGTTTCCAGACAGCTAAAGCCCGGCGAATATCTCTGGTACCGCCGCACCATCACCCTCGCAAAACCGCAACAGGATAAGCGCATCCTGCTCCATTTCGGCGCTGCAGACCAGACGGCGGAGGTCTTTGTCAATCGGATTTCTGCAGTGCGTCACTGCGGCGGCTATCTGCCTTTTTCTGCAGATATCACGGATTATCTCCAGGAGGGCGATAACGAACTGATCGTCCGGATTCAGGATGAAAGCAACACGTCCTGGCATGCGCGCGGCAAGCAGTCCTTAAAGCCCGGCGGCATGTTTTATACGGCGCAGAGCGGCCTGTGGCAGACGGTCTGGATGGAAATTGTTCCAGTCAATTATATAGAACAGATTTTTATCACACCGACTATGATCAGGGACTCGTCCACTTAAAAGTGCTGACACAGCATTCCGCCCCGGTCGAATGCGTGATCTCCGGCAAAGACATGGAGCCGGTCTGCATAAACGGTATGACCAACTCCGAGCTGATCGTTTCCCTGCCCGATTTCCATCCCTGGACACCGGAAGACCCGTTTTTATATCTCGTCAGCCTAAAAAGCGGCGTCGATCGCGTATCCAGCTATTTTGCGATGCGAAAATGCGATATCCAGACTGCGCCGGACGGCACACAGCGCTTTTTCTTAAACAATAAACCGTATTTTCAGGCGGGTGTGCTGGATCAGGGCTACTGGCCGGAAAGCCTCTACACCGCACCGACGGATGAAGCGCTGATCGCCGATATTTCGCGGATGAAGGAGCTCGGCTTCAACATGCTGCGCAAACACGCCAAAATCGAGCCCGAGCGTTTTTACTACCACTGCGACCAGCTGGGCATGCTCGTCTGGCAGGACATGGTAAACGGCGGTTCCGCCTATAAACACTGGTTCGTCACCTATCTGGCGACTTTGATGAACTGGAACCATATTTCTTTTTCCGACGATGAAAAGCACGCCGGTCTGCTCTCCCGGCTCCATCCCGAGGGAAAAGACGAATTCCGGCGCGAAATCACAGAAACCATCGCCTTTTTGTACAACCATCCCAGCATCGTCGTCTGGGTTCCATTTAATGAAGGCTGGGGGCAGTTCGACGCGCTCGCGGCCTGCGAACAAATCCGCACGCTCGATTCCTCCCGACTGGTCGATCACGCAAGCGGCTGGTTTGACCAGAAGGGCGGCGATATTTTGAGCCTGCATTATTATTTTCTGAAATTAAAGTTCAAACCGGAAAGCAAACGCGCGGCGGCGCTGACCGAATTCGGAGGATATTCCCTTTCGATCCCCGGACACAGCTGCTGTAAAAAAGTATACGGCTACAAAAAATTCAACTCCACCGGTACGCTGACCTACGGCTATATCGACCTGATCCGACAGACGATTCTGCCCGCTGTCAAAAAAGGCATCGGAGCGACCGTGTATACACAGATTTCCGATATTGAAGAGGAAACAAACGGAATTTATACTTACGATAGAGAAATCTGTAAAATTGACCCCGACACGCTCCGTAAATGGAACCGGGCACTCAAAGAAGCTGGAGAATGTAAAACATATGCCGACCATCCTACCGATCACTGATTTTCTTGACCCGCAGCTGGACATCTATGCCCGTCTTTCCGAAAATCAGCTGTTAAACCGCTGCGACCCGCAGAATGGAATTTTATTGCTGAAAGCCCAAAGGTCATCGAACGCGCGCTGGACGCCGGCTGCATCCCGATCTCTTTTCTGACGGAGGACAGACATCCGGAAAATCAGGCGCTTCCGTTTCTGGAACGCTGCCCGGATATCCCGTTTTTTTCCGCCCCGTTTGAGGTGCTCACACAGCTGACAGGCTTTGCCCTGACCCGCGGTATGCTCTGCGCCATGAGACGTCCGAGGCTCCCCTCCGTCGAGGCGCTCTGCCGGACTTCCAGCCGTCTTGTTATTCTGGAAAATATTATGAATCCCACCAACATCGGCGCAATTTTCCGCTCCGCTGCCGCTCTCGGCATGGACGGCGTACTGCTGACCTCTGACTGCTCCAACCCGCTTTACCGGCGCGCGATCCGTGTCAGCATGGGAACCGTTTTCCAGATTCCGTGGACCTTCCTGGACAGCAGCTGGCCGCTTCCGGGGATTTCCGAATTAAAAAATCACGGTTTCCACACCGTTTCAATGGCGCTTCGCTGTGATTCTGTTTCGATTGATGATCCAAAACTTTCTTCCAAACAAAAGCTCGCTGTCATCCTCGGCTCCGAGGGGGAAGGACTGTTGGATGAAACCATCGACAACTGCGACGACACCGTCTGTATCCCGATGTTCCACGGAGTGGATTCCTTAAATGTTGCCGCTGCAAGCGCAGTCGCATTCTGGGAGCTGGGGAAAAAATAAATACGGTCTCAAGGCAGCCCGTCGCGCGCCTCAGTTCAGCAAGAGATAATCTGCTGTTCAAACCGTATCAAAATGGTTCAAAAACCCCGGAAAATCAAGGTTTAATAGTGATAAGGTACTATTTAGCTTTGCGAGGGGCAGAGAACGGTGTGACCTCAATGGTCACGCCGTTTTTCTGCGTCCAGGGGTAGATTTCGCAACAACAGGCTCGGATATCACAGGAATCTCTACATCATCCACGAAGTTGAAATAGATTTTTACCTTCTGTACCCGCTTGCCGCTGGATTTGTCCGGTGGAAACACCTCAATTTTCTTGATATACTCATTGACTATCGTAGGTGTCAATTTCTGCACATCCACATACTTCTGTGTCAGGGCTACAAAGGCATCCACATCTGCACTCATGGTTTCCCTGCGTTTCCAGCCATTCTTCCGTCACTTCGATTTCGAGTTTTAACCGCTCCTGCACCCTGTCCCACTGAGCCTGTGATACAATAGCATCCTGCGTATCCGGCAGGATGAACATATCCTCCGGGGAATTGGGAATCCGCTGTTTCAGCTTATAGGATTTGGAATAGGTCTTGAAATTACAGGTACAGCCTGTGTATTCCATCCGTTCCAGAATACCAGCAACGGATTGTCCAGCCCAATGATACGGTCTTTCCGGCATCGGTTTTCCTTTGCGCTGGGCATACAGGGCTTTTGTCGTCAGGACTTTTTGATCTTCCAAAATTCTGGCTATGGCATCCGGTCCTTTTCCTGAAACAGTCAGGTCAAAGATATATTTGACGATAGGAGCTGCATCTTCGTCCAAAATCCAATGATCTTTGTCCGCAGGGTCACAACGGTAGCCGTAGGGCGGCTTGCCCATGTGCTTGCCGCTGATTCCTCTTTGGTGGAGACTAACACGGACTTTCTTGCTGGTATCACGGGGATACCATTCATTGAACAGATTTCGGATTGCAGCCATACCCTCGCTGTCGCCCCGTTCACTGTCCACCCCGTCATTGACGGCGATAAATCGCACATCATAGCTGGGGAAGATAATGTCTGTGTACTGTCCAACAGTCAGGTAATCACGCCCGAAGCGGCTCAGGTCTTTGACCAGCCAGCAGCCGACAAGTCCCTGCTTTACAGGGTCGAAGCCCTCCTGTACGCCGGGACGATTGAAGTTCGTCCCGGTATAGCCGTCATCCACCAGAATTTTCAGGTTGGTGTACCCATGTTCTTTTGCGTATCTGGTTAAAAACTCTCTCTGAAAACTTGTAAAAATGCAAGTCCGGGACGGCAGTGTTCACACAAAATTGGTTGATATTGTTCCGTAAATAGAATATAATTGAAGCTACTATGAATCAGGAGGGACGATACAGAAATGAAATACCTGTCTACATTTGAAGTTGCCGAGAAATGGGGGATCTCTCCCCGGGAGAGTTGGTATCCTCTGCAACAATGACCGCATGACCGGGCGCACAGCGGGCAGGAAGCCGCTGGATCATCCCGGCAGACGCTGAGAAACCGACCGATGCCCGCATCAAAAGCGGAAAATATATCAAGCAGAAAGCTGACAGACAGAAGGAAGCATAATGGCAGATACTTATTTACCTGCCGATGTCCGAAAAAAGAATCATTGATGTAATGAGAGAACGTAAGTTGACACAGCGAGAGCTGGCACTTCGGATTGACGTGAACGAAAGTACAATCAGCCGCTTCCTCAGCGGAAAGACTGAGAAGCTGAGCGAAGAAAGCGTTATCCGTATCGCCAGAGTGTTCAATGTCTCCACGGATTTTATCTTGGGTACTACCGTAATCCCGGACAAAAAGAACTACGATATTTCAGAACTAGGGTTATCTGTTGAAGCTGCAAAGAACCTTTATACCGGAAAAGTCAACAATGATGTTGTCAACCGTCTATTAGAAAATCCCCGTTTCGCCACGGTTACTTATATGATTGCACAGCATTTGGATGATACCCTTGCAGGTGGATATGCCGCACAAAACCAGATGTTTGCTACCGTTGGCTCTCTGCTGCTGGGACAGAATCAAACTCCCGAAGCAGTACAGGCCGCAAGAACCGCCAATGCTATGAAAGTTCCCACTTATCAGGCAGACCAGACCACGATTCAAAACACTTTTATGACAGTGGTTAAGGAAATCAAAAAAGGAAGCAGGCAGCGATTTAGCCGCAGCAAGGGCAATATAGCTGATTCCAGAGTGCAGAATCCGGAGCAGATTTACATTGCAAAGGAAACCCACGAAGAAATCCATACGGCTCTGCAAATGATTGAGGCACGAGAGAAAGCCTACCTCTGGTATCGCTTTGGCTTTGCAGATGATATACTCCATCCCCTGAATGAAACTGCGGACACTTCCACCTGTCAGAGAGCAGAGCGAAGTCCACGGAAAAGCTGGCTTTGGATAACTTCTGGCTGGAGCTGCCGTGGTGGTATTGATTGAGTATAAATGAGATATTTTACAACACGAGGTTATTTTGATGAAATATAAAATTGCAATCTGCGACGATTCGGATGCAGACAGAGAATATGTTTTGAATATGGTGAACCGTTGGGCAGCGGGAGCTGGTCAGGTGGTACATACTGATACTTTCACGTCTGCTGAAAACTTCCTATTCCACTATGCTGAGGAAAGTGACTACGATATTCTGCTCCTGGATATTGAAATGGGTGATATGGACGGTGTGACGATGGCGAAGCAGCTTCGCAAGAACAACGATATTGTTCAGATCGTGTTCATCACGGGCTACTCCGACTATATTTCGGAGGGCTACGAGGTGGCGGCGCTCCACTATCTGATGAAGCCCGTGAAGGAAGAAAAACTCTGTTCTGTCCTTGACCGTGCTGCTGAGAAACTGCAAAAAATGAAACGGTATTGAATTTTGAGATCGGCGGAGAAATGCTGCGTTTGCCGATTTATCAAATTCGGTACGCTGATGTGTTTGGAAACTATGTTACAATACACGCCTTGTCTGATACGACGGTAAAAATGACCCTCGGAGAACTAGAAAAGCAGCTCGATGAACGTTTCTACCGTGTCGGGCGTTCTGCGATCATCAATCTGACGCAGATCAGCCGTGTCACCAAATCAGAAATTAAGCTCGTTGACGGAACTGCCATTCCTTTTGCCCAGAGGAGCTTATGACGGTATCAATCGAGCGATTATTAACATGAGGTGAAGCAGATGGGATTATTTTCAAAGCGCATAGAAAAACAAATTGAATCCTATCAGCACGAGCTGATTGAAACGCATTATCGTGAAGTTGATAATATGTATCGACAGATTCGTGGTTGGCGGCACGATTACCGCAATCACATTCAGACGATGAAAGCCTACGCCGCCACAGAAAATTGGGAAGCTATCAAGAACTATCTTGACCTGCTGGACGAAGATTTGACTACCGTGGATACGGTTATCAAGACAGGTAATCCCATGACGGATGCGATTCTGAACTCAAAAATCTCTTTGGCAAAGTCCAAGGGTATTGCGGTGGTTGCGGATGCCCATATTCCCGTCAAGCTGAAATCCTCTGAGATTGATTTGTGCTGCATCATCGGCAATCTTTTTGACAATGCCATCGAAGCAAGTGTGAAGCTGCCGGAGGAACAACGGCTCATTCGTGTCTATATGGATATGAAGAGCACCCAACTCTATATTTCCTTCACCAACTTCACCGCAGATAAGAAGTTGAAAAAGGAAGGTAGACTTTTCCGCAGCACCAAGGGAGAAGGTCACGGCTTTGGCTTGGTGCGTATTGATGCCATTGTGGAACGGCTCGATGGCTATATCAGCCGCAATAGCGAGGACGGAGCGTTTACAACGGAAATACTGCTTCCGCAGGTATAAAATTGCAATTCATCACCTGGAAATGACGATTCGTCCCCAAAATCATCTGGGGACGAATTTTTGTGTTATCCTATGCTCAGAAAGGATGATGGTTTTATGGTTAAGGAAAAAATTCAAAAGGCCAAAAAGCCAAAATACAACACCCTCCAAAATGTAGGCTGGATGGTGAAAATAGCTTGGAAAAACGGCAAGCGTGTTCTATTATTTTGCGTCCTTACCGCTATTTTGGAAGTGCTGTTCAATTTAGTTCAGTTATACATTGCTCCGGAGGTGCTGGCACGAGTTGAGCAGAAAACTCCTTTGTGGGAACTCCTAACGACTATCGGAGTATTTACGGCGGCGCTTTTTATCGTGCACGGATTTAAAGAATATATAAGACAAAACACACTATTTCCACGAGTTGATGTGCGTTCTGCCGTCATTGCTAAAATTGCATGGAAGTGTAATGTTACTTCGTATCCAAATACATTGGATGCAAATTTCGTTAAGCTGCGTGAAAAGGCACATATGACGTGTGAGGGAAATAGTCAAGCCACCGAACACATCTGGCAGACAATCACTATGCTGCTCAAAAATGTTGGCGGGTTGATCGTTTATCTGACAATTCTTTCCCGTATAGATTTCTTGCTTCTTCTTGTTGTGATTGCTACTTGCGTTGCGGGATTCTTCGTTTCCAGATACACTAATAACTGGCGCTATGCCCATAGAGATGAAGAAGAAAACTATTTTCAAAAGAAATATTATCTGCGTACTAAGTCCGAATCTGTGGAGCTGGCGAAGGACATCCGAATCTTTGGCTTACAGAATTGGCTGAATGAGCTTCTGGATCAGATTCATAATCTTTACCTAGACTTTACTCTGCGCTGTGAGCGTGTCGAAGTTCTTGCTGATATTACAGAATCGGTACTCACGATGGCTCGTAACGGTATTGCTTATGTGTATCTCATCAACATGGCGCTGAATGAAGGGTTGAGCGTATCGGAATTTCTTCTGTATTTTACGGCTGTTACCACGTTCACCACTTGGGTTATGGGTATTATGCAGGAAATGAGCACCCTCCACAAGGAGAGTCTTGATATTTCCTGTGTTCGTGAATTTTTGGAATATCCTGAGCCGTTCAAATTTGAGGAAGGCAAAGAAATTCCTGCTGCGGATGGATACGAGTTGAAACTGGAAAATGTGTCTTACCGTTATCCCGGCGCAGACAAGGATACCATTCACGGATTAACTTTGACGGTACATCCCGGTGAAAGGTTGGCAATCGTTGGTCTGAACGGTGCAGGTAAGACTACCTTGGTCAAGCTTCTGTGCGGATTGTTAGACCCGACAGAAGGTCTTGTTCTGTTAAACGGAAAGGACGTTCGTGGCTTCAACCGCAGAAGCTACTATGATCTGTTTAGTGCGGTGTTCCAGGAGTTCTCCGTATTGGATGTCACGGTAGCCGAAGAAATTGCTCAAACCACAGAAGGTATCGATTATGACAAAATTGCGAATTGTGTGGAAAAGGCGGGCTTAACAACTACAATCGAGAAGCTGCCAAAAGGTATGCAGACTCATGTGGGACGTGAGGTGTACCTGGATGGCGTCTTGTTCTCCGGCGGTCAGACGCAGCGATTGATGTTGGCAAGAGCGCTCTACAAGGATGGACCGATTCTGCTTTTGGATGAACCTACAGCGGCGCTTGATCCCATAGCGGAAAACGATATTTATATGAAATACAGCGAGATGACGCGGGAAAAACATCTATGTTCATTTCACACCGTTTGGCATCTACCCGCTTTTGTGACCGAATTATCTTTGTTGCGGACGGTGGCGTAAAAGAAGAAGGCACACACGAGAGTTTGCTTGCTTTGGGCGGCGAATATGCAAATCTATTTGAAGTACAGAGCCGCTATTACCAGGAAGGAAAGGAGTTCTGAATATGAAAGAAAAAGTAACAATACGCCATGCAGTTTCTTCTCATTTGCGTGGCATCAGGAACTCCACAAGGTATCTCTAAGTTCTTTCCACTTTTGACATTGCATTGCTTCTTCAGCGCTATTTCCCTTATATCTCGGTTTTCTTTTCAGCACAGATATTGACAGAACTCGCAACCCTGCGCAGAGCAGACATCCTATGGAAATGGGTAATTGCAGGGGTCTTATGTGTTGGCGTTGTATCTATCTTGAAAGCCTTTCTGCAACGTCGTTATAACACTCTGCTTAATGATCTGTGGGGAAGAAAAGAAATTTTGTTTATTCACAAAATGTTTTCTCTCGACTTTTCAGAACTTGATAAACAGGAGAACCATGATCTTCGAGCACAGATCCAGCAAAACGAAAATTGGGCCGATTGGGGATTGATGATGGTTCAAGAAGTATATGAAAGTTTTATGATAAAGTGTGATTGGTATTTTCAGCGGAATTGCATTGACAATCACCTTGTTTTCCTCACCTGTGCCGAATGATTCCGGTTGGCTTGCAACATTAAATAATCCTTTGTTTATACTTTTCTTTGCGGTTATTATGATTGGTGTCAGTATCCTTGCCGGTAAACTCAGCGCAATTGCAACAAAGTGTTGGAGCAACTACGCTGAAGAAGCTACCTTTGGAAATCGTTTGTTTAGGCATTTCGGATTCATTGGAATGGATAAGGAACGTAGCGTAGACATCCGAATGAACAATCAGCAAAACCTTGTTCGTGCATATTGGAGTACCAATTCTACTTTTGGTGTGAATGGTCCTATCGGCAGACAAGCACAAGGAAAAATGGGGATATATGCCAGCTTGGGTGTGTGTATTACTACTCTCATCACCGGCTCTATCTATGTGTTTACTTGTCTAAAAGCTTGGGGCGGTGCATTTGATGTCGGAAGCATTACGCAGTATGTGGGCGCAGCTACCGCAATGCTTGCCAATGTGTTTTCTTTAACAGGTTTGCTTGGAACATTGGAGACAAACACCGGTTACTTGGATAAGACCTTTGAGTTTCTTGACATTCCGAACGCTATGTACCAAGGTAGCCTCACTACCGAAAAAAGATCTGATCGTAGATACGAAGTGGAATTTAAAGATGTGTCCTTCAAGTATCCCGGCAGCGATATTTGGGCGCTTCGCCACGTGAATATGAAGTTCAAGGTTGGCAAGCGACTTGCTGTCGTGGGCGAAAATGGCAGCGGCAAAACCACATTTATTAAATTGCTGTGCCGCCTGTACGATCCACAAGAGGGGCAAATTCTACTTAACGGCATCGACATTCGCAAGTATCGCTATGACGATTACATAAACATCTTCTCCGTGGTGTTCCAAGACTTTCAGCTTATAAGTCAGCCTTTGGAGAAACAATGTTGCGGGAAGTATGAACTATGACCGGGAGCGAGTACGCAAGGCGCTGTTGGATGCAGGCTTCGGTGACAGACTTGCTACGATGGAAAAGGGACTTGATACAACACTCTATAAGGGAGTATATGAAGATGGAGTTGACGTTTCGGGCGGTGAAGCACAGAAAATCGCCATTGCCCGTGCGCTTTATAAGGATGCACCGTTTATTATCCTCGACGAGCCGACCGCAGCACTTGACCCGATTGCGGAAGCGGAGATCTATTCAAAGTTCGATGAGATCGCAGGTGATAAAACGGCTATCTATATCTCTCACCGTCTGTCCTCTTGCAAATTCTGCGATGAAATCGCTGTATTCCACGAGGGTGCTGTGATCCAGCAAGGCACACACGCCGAACTGGTAGCAGACGAAAACGGCAAGTATTATGAACTTTGGAATGCGCAGGCACAATATTACACAGAATAACTACAAAGATGCCCCTGTCCAACAGATTCGTACCATCGGACAGGGGCTTTTGGTTCGTTTTGTTTAGTTGTCCATACAGAATTGGATATGTACTAGAATTTGACTGAAGAAAATGTTTTGCCCGTGAATGTGAAGCCAACATAACAAAATAAAAACAGATGAGAAAGAGTGGCAGTAACCATACCCCAATCCATTGTCCGAGAATACCGAACACGGCTGGTGCCAACATAATCCCCAGATACGAAGCTGCCATCTGTATTCCCATAATGTTTTGAGAAATATTTTCTCCAAAATTCTCAGGGGTTAAATAGTTTAAGTTTGGAAATAACGGCCCGTTACCAAAGCCGATCAAGAAAAAGCCTATAACGGATGTTGTCAGGAAAGGCATAAAGAGCAAGAGAATTCCTGCACCAAGAACAATTTGCCCCAATCGAATGATTTTCCAGCTATGTAGCCGCACAGCTAATAAACCGGAACAAAATCGTCCAAGCGTAAGGCCAATATAATATAACATAACTACTTGAGCCGCGTTGGCAATCGGCATATTTTTATTTTCAACGAGAAATGTACTGCACCAATTACCACAGGTATATTCTATTCCGCAAGATGTTATAAACATACAGCAGATTTCTTTGACTCCTGGCATCCGGACCATTGTACGAAAAGAAAGACCGGATGCATGGCGTACAGAAGCAGAAGATACCGAAATCTTAGTTTTGCCCCAAAGGGTTATTGTGGCTATCAATAATAATAGAATTGCAAATTGAATACTGGCGGCAGTTTGGTACCCGGTGCGCCAGTTTCCTTGTGATCCAATAATTTTTGATAAGATATATGGGCTGGCCGATACACCTACACCGTAGAAACAGTGTAAAAAGCTCATGTGTATTGCGGAATAATGGAGGGCAACGTAATTGTTAAGTGCAATATCGATTGCTCCTGCGCCTAATCCAAGAGGTAAGGCGCAGACGCATAACAAGTAAAAGTTATTAGAAAAGGAAAATAGCAACAACGCAATTGCCGTTAATGCCGTGCTGAATATACAAATAAATCCAGTTCCAAATCGAGCAAGCAACCGTGAACTTAAAAGACTGGAAATAATAGTTCCGCAGGATATTATGATTGTTACAAAACTTCCATAGGAAATGGGCAAAGTTAGTTCAGAGTAAATAGCTGGCCAAGCTGTCCCAAATAGTGAATCAGGAATTCCTAAACTAATAAACGCAATGTAAATAACAAGTAATAAGAGCGTCGTCATTTCATATCTCCTTGTTGTTCAGAGTGATTTATACATTTTGTCTTTTTTTGTACGACTTTTTAGCATCGCCGATTTTAAGAATAAATCCTACTGGACAATCAGATTATGGAATAATTTTTCTATTTATCGGCGGCAAGCCTGCAAAAACACCTTACCACACCAAAACCTCGCAGCCATCCTCTGTTACCGCAACGGTAACCTCCCACTGTGCGGACGGCTTGCCGTCATCTGTATAAATCGTCCATCCATTATCGGCGTCCTGATAAATTTCAGCTGTTCCGGCGTTTACCATCGGCTCAATCGTAAATACCATTCCGGGTACCATCAGCATCTCTGTCCCCTTTGGCGTTACATAGCTGACAAAGGGATCTTCATGAAATTCCAGTCCAACGCCATGTCCGCCGATGTCCACAACGATACTATAGCCGTTTTCCTTTGCATGGCGGTTGACCGCATCTGCCATATCCCCCAGAAAAGTCCACGGTTTTACCGCCTTGATGCCCTCTTCCACGCACTCCTTTGCAACCCGCACGAGCTTTTCCTTATCCGGCGTCGTCTTTCCGATGATAAACATTCTCGAAGAATCGGAGAAATATCCTTTGTAAATCGTAGAAACATCGACGTTAATGATATCGCCCTCTTTTAAGATCACATCCTCACTTGGAATACCGTGGCAAACCTCGTCGTTGATGGAAGTACAAACGCTCTTCGGGAAGCCCTCATAGCCGAGCGGAGCCGGGATACCACCCAGTTCGCGGGTTCTTGTCGTCAACCCATTTGTTGATCTGCTCTGTGCTGATTCCGGCACGGATATTCTCTGCCACATAATCCAATACGGCGATATTCACTTTACCGCTCTCCCGGATACCCTCGATCTGCTCCGGCGTCTTGATTATATCATGTCCGGGCACGATATGACCTTCCAACTCAAAGCCATGAATCTTTTCATCGAACCGCATGTGGCAATTCTTGTACTTTTTGCCGCTGCCGCACCAGCACGGGTCGTTACGTTCCAGTTTCTTACTCATTTTCTGTGTTCTCCTCCAGTTCTCCGGCTTCAATTCTGGCAGCTTTTTCTTCCAGATACATCCACCGCTCCATTTTTTCTTCGAGCTTTGCAGAAGCTTCTTCCTTTTGCTTCGACAGCTCGTTTAAACGGACAAAGTCCGTCGCCGCTTTCAGAATATCCTCGTCCAGTCGACAGACCAAATCTTCCAGATCCGCCATCTCCTGTTCAATCGTATCATAATCCTTCTGTTCCTGATAGGTAAATTTCAGCTTCCGCGCAGGCTTTTTCCAGGTTGCCCTTGCAGACTCACTCTTTCCCCTGAGGTTTCTTTTCTGCCGCCGTTTCCGGCTTCTGCTATGCTGTCAAATTCCTGCGTCTCCATACTTTTACGCAGCGCATAATCGCTGTAATTGCCTTCGTACTGCTGCAGATGTCCGCCCTCTTCGAAGGCGAAAATCCGGCTCACCGTCCGGTCGAGAAAATACCGGTCATGGGAAACAATGATGACGATCCCTCAAAATGATCCAGATAATCCTCAAGCACTGTCAGCGTTGTGATGTCGAGGTCGTTGGTCGGCTCATCCAAAATGAGAACATTGGGCGCGCCCATCAGCACCCGCAGCAGATTCAGCCGCCGTTTTTCCCCACCGGAAAGGCGCCCGATCTCCGTATACTGCTCGCTTCCTTCAAACAAAAAGCGCTCCAGCATCTTCGCCGCAGACACGCTTCCCTCCGTCGTCGGCACAAATTCCGCAACCTCACGGACGTAGTCAATCACGCGCATATTCGGATCCATATGCGTCACTTCCTGCGCATAATAGCCGATTTTCACAGTCTGTCCGACGATAATTTCCCCACTGTCGGGCTGTTCCTTTCCGGTCAAAAGCTTCATCAGCGTCGTCTTTCCGCATCCGTTTGCGCCGATAAACGCGACACGGTCATTTTTCAGAAAAATATACGAAAAGTCGTGAATCAGAATTCTGTCCCCGTATCCCTTTTCCACATGACGGGCTTCCAGGGTCGTCCTGCCAAGGCGCGTTGAAATGCTGCCGAGCTCCACCTGTCCGTCCGTCTCCGGCGCCTTGCGATTTTTCAGCTCTTCATAGCGTTCCAGACGCGCTTTCTGCTTTGTCGAACGCGCCCGCGCGCCGCGCTGTACCCATGCAAGCTCTGTCCGAAGGATATTCTGGCGCTTTAGCTCCGTTGCCTGTGCCATTTCTTCCCGCTGCGCCTTTAATTCCAGATAACCGGCATAGTTCGTGTCGTAAGAATAAAGCTTTCCCTTGTCGACCTCTGCGATCCGATTGCACACACTGTCTAAGAAATACCGGTCATGGGTAATCATCACCAACGCCTCTTTGCGCTGTTTTAGCTGCTCCTCCAGCCAGTCCGCCATTTCATGGTCCAGATGGTTCGTCGGCTCGTCCAGAAGCAAAATATCCGCTTCCTTTAATAAAACGCTCACCAGCGCAAGGCGTTTTCTCTGTCCACCGGATAGCTCGCCCGATTTCTGGTCAAAGCTCGAAACGCCCAGCTTCGTCAGCATCGTTTTCGCCTTTGTCACAAGCGCCGCCTCATCCTGATGATCCCGCTTCTCTGCCTGTCCGGATTCCGGTCCGGACAACTCCCTGTGTCCTGCCAGCACACAGTCAAGGGCCGTCATTTCCGGATCAAAGACCGGGTGCTGGGGCAGATAGGCGATCACCGCATGGTTCGCTTTCGTCACTGTACCCTCGTCCGTCTCTTCCAGCCCCGCCATGATTTTTAACAGCGTGGACTTGCCGGTTCCGTTGATGCCGATGATCCCGACCTTTTCGCCCTCCTAGAAAAAAACGACGTATCGTCAAACAGCTGCCGTCGGCTGTATGATTTTGATAAATGTTCTATGGAAAGTAAATTCATTGCAATCCTCATTTCTGCTGCGGTCATTTTGGTCAGTTTTCTCTAACTTCTGTTCACAAACTGCCAAAACGCCATTTCTATTATAATTCTCCCCCTGCATTCGTGCAAGAAGTTGTTTTTTTCCATTGTTTTTACATGGCAAAACGTGGTACAGTGCACACATAGCTTACTCATAGCTTTCTGTGGATAAATTTTCTGCTCGCAGAAAAATCTATCTGCAGGAAGCTGCGAATGGCGCGACTGTGTAGGCAGATTTCCCGCCCGCAAAAAATGTATTTACGAAAGAGGTCACTCCCATGCAACAGGAACAATCCATTTCCAGTCAAAATTTGTCCGATTCCCGGCTCAGCCGCTTCGGATTCCATTCTAAAAAGCCGTCCGATTCCGCTTTTTATAAGGCATTTTTTTCCATGTATCCGCTGCTCGTCCTGCAGAATGTCGTGACGCTTTTCCGTCAATCTCGCCGACAACATGATGCTCGGAGCTTACGGTGAATCCGCACTGTCCGGTGCTGCAGCCGTCAATCAGATTCAGTTCGTCTATCAGTGCCTGCTTACTGCCCTGGGCGATGGACTCGTCATGTTCGGCAGCCAGTATTGGGGCAAAAAGCAGCTTTCCCCGCTGCGCAAAATCGCCGCATCCGCCATGCACTTCGGGCTTTTGCTTTCTGCAGTTTTATTCCTGCTGGTCAGCATTTTCCCGATACAGGCGCTTCGGATTTTCACGACGGATTCCGCCATCCTCGAACAGGGCGCACAGTATCTGAGTATTATCCGTTTTACTTACCTGTTCTTTGCAATCACACAGATTCTGCTCGCAACCCTTCGAAGCGTGGAAATCGTCGGCATTGCGTTCCGGCTTTCCTGTATGGCACTACTTGTCAATTGTTCGATTAACTATCTTCTGATTTTCGGTCATTTTGGATTCCCGCAGCTGGGCATCCGCGGTGCAGCGATCGGTACGCTGACCGCCCGCATATTGGAGGTTATCGTTCTGCTTGTTTACCTTTTCCGCAGCGCAGGCAAAAAGCTCGGGCTGCATTTTTCCAATTACTTCCATGTCGATCCGGTTCTGACGAAGGATTACCTCAAAACAACAGCCCCTATGCTCGTCACGAATGGACTCTGGGGCGTCAATACCGCCCTGCAGACCGTTATTTTAGGGCATATGACAGCTGCTGCCATCGCGGCAAACAGCGTTGCCTCGACCCTTTACATGCTCATCAAATCCACCGCCGTCGGTGCTTCCTCCACAGCCTCCGTCATGATCGGAAAAGCAGTCGGCTCCGGTGACATCCCGCTGACAAAACACTATTCCAAACTGCTGCAGCGTCTGTTTTTATGCATTGGTGTACTGTCCGGCATTACACTGTTTTTCATCCGTATCCCGATCCTCTCGATCTACGATCTGCAGCCTGCCAAAAGGAAATGGCAAATACTTTTCTCATCATCCTGAGTGTCATCTGCGTCGGCATGACTTATCAGATGCCCACCAATAACGGCATCATCCGCGGCGGCGGGAACGCACTTTTCGTCGTCAAAATGGACCTGATCAGCATCTGGTGCATCGTCCTGCCGCTGTCGTTTTTCATGGCGTTTGTGATGCATGCATCCCCGACCGTCGTGGTCTGTGTCTGAACGCAGATCGATTTTTAAATGCGTACTCCGCCTTTCTGGAATCCAACTACGGCAACTGGATTCGAAGCTGACGCGGGACGAGTGAGGGCGCAGGCTTGATGCAACGCCCCACGCCATCCGGCAAAGACACAAAAAACCCGGAGCAGAATGTCTTCTCAGCAAATATTTGCCAGATAGCATCCTGCTCCGGGATTTTTTATTCGCATATTGGCATCAGACAGCTGCACTTCTTCCAGCCTTCCGATGCTGCGCATGACACGTGCAGAGCCATTTGGCGACAGGCTGCCGCTTCAACCGCCCTGCCCGTGCCGCGTGCTTGCGCTGTTTATGCGTTTACTTTTTCTACACCAATGGTAACGGTTTCTCCGTTAACGTTCCACTCCTTGCTGACTGCAAGCGCCTCTTCACCGACGAACGCATCCGCCAGAACCTTGCCGGCGATCATTGCTTCATTCCGTGCAACTGGATCTTGCTGATGACTTCGTATACAAAGCCCCTCTTCCAGCAGCTCCTCAGACAGGTTGGTGTCCAAGAACAACTGTCATGTAGTTGTCTGCCTCAGATACATAACCGGGCTTCTGAGCCATATCGATCAGCAGGTCCTCTTTGGTCAGCTCCACTTCTGTGCCGTTCACGTCAAATTTCAGTGCTCCAACGCTTTCCAGCTCATCCATTGCAGCATTTCCATCCAGCTCATCCAAATGCTTTTTGATGCCGCCAAGCTGTTTGCCGTATTTGGGTCCAACTGTACGCAGCCGCTGAGGCTTGAAGGTGTATGCAGTAAAGTCACGCACGTCATCTGTGAAGACTACCTTCTTGACATTTAATTCGTCCTCGATGATCTCCTGATAGAAATCAGACAGCTGCTTGTCGGCTTTAACAAACATCGTGCCGATAGGCTGACGGTTCTTGATGTTGGCCGTGTTACTGGCACGCACGTCCCATAACGACGATTTCCAGCAGGTCGCCATATCCTCTTCCATCTTCGGATCGATCCAGTTCTCATGTACCTGTCGGGAAGTCACACAGATGAACGCTTTCCGGAGCGCTTGCATCTACGCTGCAGACAAGGTTTCTGTAAATATCCTCTGTCATAAACGGGATCATCGGGGCTGCTGCTTTTTGCAACAGTTACAAGTGCGGTGTACAGAGTCATATAAGCATTGATCTTATCCTGCTCCATGCCTCTTTGCCCAGAAACGCTCCCGGCTTCGGCGTACATACCAGTTACTTAAATCATCCACGAAGGACTGCAGTGCTCTTGCAGCTTCTGGGATACGGTAATTTTCCAGGTTGTCGTCTACTGCTTTTACAGTGGATTCAGACGGGACAGCAGCCATTTATCCATAACAGCCAGCTTTTCATACTCCAGAGTCTGTGTTTTGTTGCATCGAAGTTGTCGATGTTTGCATACAGGACAAAGAACGCGTAGGTGTTCCACAGGGTTCCCATGAACTTTCTCTGTCCTTCCACTTGACGGTCTTGCCTGGAAACGGCTCGGCAGCCACGGCGCGCTGTTCATATAGAAATACCAGCGGATAGCGTCGGCACCGTAGGTCTGCAGCGCCTCAAAGGGATCGACCGCGTTGCCCTTGGATTTACTCATCTTCTGCCCGTTTTCATCCTGTACCAGGCCAAGAACGATAACGTTCTTATATGGTGCTTTGTGAAAACAGCAGGGTGGATTCTGCCATCAGGGAGTAAAACCAGCCACGTGTCTGGTCTACAGCCTCGGAAATGAACTGTGCCGGGAACTGTTTCTCGAAGATTTCTTTGTTCTCGAATGGATAGTGATGCTGTGCGAACGGCATGGATCCGGAATCAAACCAGCAGTCGATAACTTCTGGCACACGGTGCATAGTGCCGCCGCATTTCCGGGCACTTAATGGTCACTGCGTCGATGTATGGGCGATGAAGCTCGATGTCATCCGGGCAGTTGTCGGCTTTTTCTTTCAGCTCTTCGACTGCTGCCGATGCAGTCCATGATGGCCGCACTCACACTGCCATACCGGAAGAGGTGTGCCCCAGTAACGGTTTCTGGAGATTACCCCAGTCCTGTACGTTTTCCAGCCAGTCGCCGAAACGTCCCTTACCGATGGATTCCGGAATCCAGTTTACAGTATTGTTATTTGCAATCAGTTCATCGCGGACTGCCGTCATGCGGATGAACCAGGATTCTCTTGCGTAGTAGATCAGGGGCGTGTCGCATCTCCAGCAGTGAGGATAGCTGTGCTCAAACTTCGGAGCCGCAAACAGCAGGTGCGCATCCTCCAGAGCCTGCAGGACAAGGGGATCTGCTTTCTTTACAAATACACCCGGCCAGGGAGTTTCTTTGGTCATATCGCCTTTCCGTCTACCAGCTGTACGAACGGAAGATCATATTTTCTGCCTACGTTTGCATCGTCTTCACCGAATGCAGGTGCGATATGAACCACGCCGGTACCATCTGTCAGGGTAACGTACGTATCGCAGGTTATATAGTAGGCTTTCTTATTCTGTTTTTGCAGATATCTCAGCTGTACATTTGAAAAGCGGCTCGTATTCTTTGTACTCCAGATCTTTTCCTTTGTAGGTTGCTCCAGAACTTCGTATGCAGGGCTTTCCTTTTGAAAGCAAGCTTGCCAAGTACAGTATCCAGAAGGGCTTCTGCCATGTAGTAGGTGTAACCGTCAGCAGCCTTTACCTTGCAGTATGCCTCGTTCGGGTTGACACAGAGTGCAACGTTGGAGGGAAGGGTCCACGGCGTGGTTGTCCATGCCAGGATGTAAGCGTCTTCGCCGACTACCTTGAAGCGGACAACGGCAGAACGTTCCTTGACATCCTTGTAGCCCTGCGCTACTTCGTGTGTGGAAAGCGGTGTGCCGCAGCGAGGACAGTAGGGAACGATCTTAAAGCCTTTGTATAAGCAGGTTTTTGTCCCAGATCTGCTTTAATGCCCACCATTCGGATTCGATATAATTATCCTCGTAAGTAACGTATGGATTATCCATATCAGCCCAGAAACCAACAGTGCGAGGAAAAATCCTCCCACATGCTCTTATATTTCCAGACACTTCTTTACACTGCTCGATGAATGGTTCCAGACCATATTTTTCGATCTGTTCCTTTCCGTCCAGCCCAAGTTTCTTTTCAACCTCAAGCTCAACCGGCAGACCGTGGGTATCCCAGCCCGCTTTTCTCGGAACCATGTAGCCCTTCATGGTACGGTAACGCGGAATCATGTCCTTTATAACACGGGTTTCCAGATGACCTATATGCGGCTTGCCGCGAAACAGGATTCTCCGCCCGGGTCGCCCGACATTCTTCCATTCCGCCGCAGTGCGATCCTCGCGGAGCATTTTTATCGTATGGAAACGAAGTTTCCTATACGATAAAAAAGCCCCGTCCCTGTAAAGGGACGAGGCACTTGTTCGTGACTTCGTTTCACCACCCGTTACAACATACGCCCGCTGCAAATCAACTCTGCCGGGAAATATGCGCTCCGATAACGCCGGAAACTGACGTTGCTGCCTACCAGATACCCTGATCCTGTGTTTCCTGCAAAAGCTTCTGCTCTTCGGAAACCAGATCTGCCCCGGATACCGTTTGACCGCACAACTCGGAAGGGATTTTCAACCAACTCTACTCGCACCGGTCTTGCACCTGCACCGGCTCGCTGCAGCTTTCAACGATGGCTTACTGTCTTCGTCACAGTCTTTCTTTTTTAACTAACCTGTTTCTATGAGGCTGGAATGCGTATGCATTCCGATGCCATAGATTATAAAACCCGAATTGCGGCATTGTCAAGCGGAATGGGAAGATTTTCCTGGAGCGAACGGCACATTTGAACCGTAACCTAGTCTTTTTTCTTTTGAATCTGCTTTTTAAACTCGGTTTTCATAACTGCAGCTCCTTTGGAGGACGTAATCTCTGCTTCGCTCAGTTTTCCAAGCTTTACCATTTGACAAACTTTTATAAATGCTTTTCCCATTGCCAGGGTTACGACGCCTGCTGTTCCTGCCGAAATAGCACCGCCGGCAACGGTTCCGACCCCCGGTATCCAGTTTAAACAGATTCGTTGCTATTGTTTTTCCAACGATCGTCGCCCCGCCGGCTCCGATTGCTGTTGTTGCAAGCATCTTCAAACCATCTTTACCAACATCGATCCCATAAATTCCACAAATAGTAGCCATTAAAGCTACCTGTTCCGCAATCATCATCGGCGCATCTGCAAACGGAATAGAATTGCCCCGGTAGCCGCAGTGGCGGCCACTGCCACTGCAACCGCATTTTCCGCTTTTTCGTTCAATGCAATCAGTTCAAGATTTTTTAAATCATCTTGCAATTCTTCGAAATTGTTTTCCATCTTCCATTTCCTCCTGTGAAAATCTCCGTTTTTTTCTAATTCAGAAAATAATCATCAATATCTTTTTGCGTTTTTAATATTTTGTTTTCTTCTACCCCTGCCTCAACTGCCAGATATACAGAATTCTGAAAAGCTATATTGATATTTTCATCAAACGCTAAAGTTTTTCAAGATCCTGAAACCGTTCAAACGCTTTTTGGATTTCAGCTATAACATTTTTCAACTGCGTCCAACTGCTGATTTAACCGCGCCATTTCCGCATAATAACCTTTTATGATTTCCTGCGATTTTAAATCTTCCTGTTTTTACATAATTCATAGACAAACTCTCCTGCTATATTGCCGATAACTGCTCCCAGCACCGGAATTGGAATGATTACCTGCCCTGCCGCAGAAGAAATTGCACTGACTGTAACATCCAGACAAACCGTCTCGCAGTTAATCACAAAATCCTCTTCCGATATGCTGCCGGCTTCTAGCTGTTTTACCTGTTCCGCAACTCCAAAAGCAGCCGTAACATACGCCGACGCAACATTTGCAGGAGTCGCTGTGAAATTCGTCAATACATAAATCGCACCGCCTCTGATGCCGCCCTTTATCGTTCCTTTTCCACTATCTACTCCGATTTCTTTCCAGTCATCTGATGTAAATTCCGAAAACTTTTTCTCTTTTTCTTTTTTGGGCAACTGACATACAGGAATGTAACGCCACCTTCAACAGCAGCGCTGATTCCTGCTGCTTTTGATTCCTTCTTTTAAAGTAGGTTTAGATTCTTCATATGCCCTTTTCCTTTGTTTTTCATCCTCGCGCTGTACATTCTTTTCTTCCCCTGTCAACTGTTTTGGCAGCCGTTTGCTGGACTTCTCCATACCCACCGCCGATGGATTGATATCCTTCCCCCTAACTCCAGTCCTTTTTCTTCAAAAATTCATCGATTCTTTTGCGAGATTATAATCCGCTTTATTTAATTGGGAGGATTCTTTTTATATGCTCCAGAAGTGCGGTCATTTTCTCATACTGGTCTTTGGGAATATCATAAGCCCCACCATTTTTTATAAAATTCGGATAGGTTTCCATGTGTTCAGAAAGCGCATGATTTTCCAAATAATGTATTTTTTAACCCATTATAAAACTTGATTGGATTTGCTGTCCATTCCTGATGTAATCTTCCGGTGCAGTCCCTTCCAACACCATCAAACGTATGATTTTTATTGAATCCCTGGATCACTCTGCGGGCATTTTCAAAATTAACCTGCATGTGCTTATTTCGCCATGTTTTGTTGTTACACTTCCAAGAATATGCGCTGGATCTCCTATAAACTGCTTAATTTTTCAAGCTCTTTTTAATGCCTCTTCTAAATTGATATCCTGTCGGTTTAACTTTTCGATCAGCGTGTCTAATCGCATCTGGTTCAGATGTGTAATCCAGGCAGCAATTGCCTGTTCCTGCGTACTTTTTACTGTCCGCTCAACCGCCCCTGACATATCATTCTCCCCTCGTCTACTCTATTGTTTCATTCAACAGCTGAGATAAGCTTAATGTATGATTGACCAGAGTTCCCAAAAACAACTTATCTTCTTCCCGTAAGGAAAGATAATCCAAATTCATGAAACTCATGATTTTGGATTTTTCCCGATTCATATTGTCAAATAATCGATCTGTTTTAGCCTTTAAAGCGTTTATTTTTCCGTTGTTTCATCCAGCGCTTCTCTTGCCTTTGCGATCTCCTTTGCTTCTTTGACAGCTTTCTGCCACATCTTTATTTTTGTTTGTTAATGAAATCAAAGAAATCCCCCGTCGATGCTGCTGTAATTCCCCAGCCAATCTGACCTGCCAACGCTAAAAAGGCCTGTCTGCTGCCATTCCTGCTCCTTCTTTTACTGCAAATCCTGCAAATGTCCTTCCGATCCATGCCATTGCGGCTTTCTGTGCCGCTGCCCCGGAAAGAGCGCTGGTTGCCGTCCCCGTAGAGGCAGTTCCGAAAGTCGTGGCAATACTCATCAACGCCGTCGGAGCCATCGATGCAATGCCAATACCAGCTGTTGTACCACCTACAATGTTTACACCAGCTTTCAGAGATGCATCATTCTTTTGCATACTGCTCTGTCTCTTTAAATTTCGTAAGCTCCTTTCCGATTTTTTCCCAGTTCTGTATCGAATTGTTTTGGTGTATTGGCAATGCTATTGACTACTTCCTGTACCAGTTTAATTAACTCAACAGATTTTCCCTGATTTCATACAACAGTTCG
>VOFC01000967.1_pt1 | contig 34000 bp, 63 predicted proteins | sample 5384161 | NCBI WGS metagenome assembly VOFC01 (sample SAMN12384722, study PRJNA508395) | human gut metagenome | isolation source: healthy gut B | host: Homo sapiens
TTGCCCTGATTGGTGTTGCAATTTTTCAATGGAAATAGTACAATTATTTCACTAGGCATATGCGGGGATTTACAGTTTTCCGACAGGCTGTAAAGGAGAAGTTATGCATAGGGAAAAAAGACAGAACAGAATAACAGAACAGAGAAAAATACAGAAAGAAATATGCCGGATACCACTGCTTTTTCTAGTATTGTTAAGTGTCATGTGTACAGGTAGCCTGGCTGGCTGCAGAGCCGGAAATCCATTAAGGACAGACGGAACTGGTTCCGTTGAATAGAAATGATACGGATTCAGACAAACCAGACACCGATGTTAATTCCGGACAGAAAGAACAACAGACAGACCGAGAAAAACTGCAGATCTGTTATGTGCATGTATGCGGTGCGGTAAACCAGCCCGGAGTATACGAACTGACAGCAGACAGCCGTTTGTTTGAAGCCATTCAGATGGCAGGCGGACTGACGGAAGAGGCGGCAGATCAGACTCAATCAGGCAGAAGTGATCGAAGATGGTTCCAAAATATACGTTCCGACGAAAGAAGAAGTAAAAAGCCGGTATGGATAATGGCGGTACTTTGGTGCAGAATGAGGACAATGCAAAAAAAAGCCGGAAGTACATCGGATGGAAAGATTGATATCAATACGGCGGCAAAAACGAATTGATGACACTTTCAGGAATCGGCGAAGCGAAGGCAGATGCGATCGTGCGTTACCGGGAAGAACATGGAGCATTTCAGAAGATTGAAGATCTGATGGAAGTGGAAGGGATTAAAGAAGGTGTATTTCAAAGTAAAAGATCAAATTAAGATTTGACAAGGAGTAGGAACATGAGCAAACGCATATTGGTTGTGGATGACGAAAACTGATAGTAAAAGGGATCCGGTTTAGTTTGGAACAGGATGGATAAGTGTGGACTGCGCATATGATGGAGGGAAGAGGCACTGAAACTGGCAAAGGAGAATGCATATGATATCATTCTTCTGGATGTCATGCTTCTGAAATATGACGGTTTTGAAGTGTGTCAGCAGATCCGGGAATATTCGGATGTTCCGATCATTATGCTTACAGCTAAAAGGCGAAGATATGGATAAAGATCCTCGGACTGGATTATGGTGCGGATGATTATATAACAAAGCCATTTAATATTCTGGAAGTCAAAGCAAGGATTAAAGCAATCATACGCCGGATCAGTAAGCGTGATAAAAATCAGGAGGATGATAAAGTAATCATCAAAGGTGAGATGAAGATTGACTGCGAAAGCAGACGCGTGATCATCGGGGAAAAAGAAATCAATCTGACAGCAAAAAAGAGTTCGATCTTCTTGAATTGCTTGCTATGAATCCAGGTAAGGTATACAGCAGAGAGAACCTTCTGAATATTGTATGGGGATATGAATATCCGGGTGATGCGAGAACTGTGGATGTACATATCCGCAGACTTCGTGAAAAGATTGAAACAAATCCAAGCGATCCAAAATATGTATATACGAAATGGGGAGTGGGTTATTATTTCAGGGGTTAAAAAATATCTAAAAAAAGAATATATTCAGGAGCATGAAATTCAGGATCATTATGCTGGTAGCACTGGCAGGAATCGTTCCGGTTTGATCATGCGGGGCGTGTTCCTGAACAGTTATGAAAAAAGAGCAGTGGAGGTACGAACTGCGGGAGATACAGAATCAATGTACCATTCTCAGTAATCAGTTGAGCAGTTCGGAATATCTTACGGGAGATATATCAGAAGTGATCAGAACGGAACTGGTCCAGTTATCGAATATCTATAGCGGCCGTGTGATGGTAATAGATGGTAATTTTAAGATCCAGGAAGATACTTATGATATGGACAAGGGCAAAACCATCGTATCCGGCAATGTAATCCGTTGTTTCAAAGAAAAAGGAACCAGCGAGTATAACAATAAGAAAAACAGATATATAGAAGTGAGTAAGTGCACCTACAGATTCAGTGCTGGACAGTCTGGAGATTTTAAGAAACAAAGCAGATGTAGTGGCACTTGCGACGATTCTGGTTATAATGATGATTGCAGTTCTGGCGGGGATAGCGATGCTGAAACCATTCAGACGTATTACAGAGTCGATCTCAGCGGTAACAGAAGGATATGATGATAACTACCTGCATGAGAACACATATACCGAAACGATAGAATTGTCAGAGGCATTTAATAAGATGTCGGGACGTATGAAGACGCTGGACGATTCGAAAAATGAATTTGTATCCAATGTATCACATGAATTGAAGACACCTTTGACATCCATGAAGCGTTCTGGCGGATTCGCTGCTTCTGCAGGAGGATGCGCCGGTAGAACTTTATAAAGAATTTATGGGAGACATGTCAGAAGAGATCGAACGTGAGAATAAGATCATTAATGATCTGTTATCGCTGGTGAAGATGGACAAAACAGCGAATAACGCCAATACAATGAATATAAAGTCAGAAAATATGAACGAACTGATAGAAAAATATTAAAGAGACTGCGTCCGATTGCGGCTACAAGAAATATTGAACTGGTTTACGAAAGTATTCGTCCGGTCACAGCTGAAGTCGACGAGATGAAGATTTCGCTTGCAATTTCAAATCTGGTAGAAAATGCGATCAAATATAATAAGGACAATGGATGGGTGCATGTATCTTTAAATGCGGATCACAAAAACTGCTATATTGAGGTGGCGGATTCGGGAATCGGTATACCTGCTGAAGCACAGGAACATATATTTGAGAGATTCTACCGGGTGGACAAGTCCCATTCAAGAGAAATTGGCGGAACAGGACTTGTCTGGCAATCGCAAGAAGTGCAGTGGTTATGCATCGCGGGGCAATCAAAGTATTCAGTCAGCCATCTGAGGGAACAACATTTACAGTCAGAATTCCGTTAAACTATGTGTCTTAGGTAGAAGGAGAATGCGATGATAAAGAAAAAAGAGTTACTGGATCCTGATGCTTACTGCCATCTGTATTCTGGCGGTGACGGATGCAAAAAAAAGAAGGAAAAACAGCAGACTTCCATATCTATTATACAGATTCCGAGGGTGTGTCGCTGGTTGAAAAAGGCATAAAGCCAGAAGCGCAAAAAACACAGAAAGAACAGATTGATGAAATCCTGGATAAGATACAGAAGAATACGGATGACATTGATTACCGCAGTCCTTTTGTAAAAGCGGTAAAGGTGAAAGAATGGTCAGTGAAGGATGGAAAACTTATAGTAGATTTTAACAGGAATTACCAGAAACTGAGTGCGACGGAAGAGATTCTGCTGCGCGCTGCGGTTGTTCAGTCTGTCGGACAGATTTCTGGAGTGGATGCTGTGTTATTCACGATCGACGGAGAATCATTGCAAGATATGAATGGACAGGTGGTTGGTTATATGCAGCCATCGGATTTTGTAAAAAATACAGGTGTGAGTCTCCATTCCTATCAGAAAGAGACATTTTTGTTGTATTATGGTAATAAGCAGGAGACCGTCTGGTAAAAGAAAAGGTCAGTATCCGGTATAACAGCAGCATATTAAGAGAAAAAAAGTGCTGGTAGAACAGCTGATCAAGGGCCCTTCATCGGACAACGAGACGGCAGTAATCCCGGCAGAGACAAAGGTGCTGAGTGTATCTGTAAAGGATCATATCTGTTATGTGAACCTGGATAAGGGGTTCCTGGACACAACGAATGTGATGAATCCGGAACTTCCGGTCTATGCGATCGTGAATACAATTATAGAAGCGAAGCTCGATCGGCAGGGTACAGATCCTGATCGATGGAAAAACAAATGTAAATTATATGGGGAAGATAAGTCTGGAAAAGCCACTTTCCCGAAACCTGAATATTGTGGAAGGGAGTAGTGCGTGAGGAACAGGCCGCTTCTTAGTGTCTGTCTGATCATTCTGTGTGTTCTGGCTTCCTGTACGCTGGTGGGAAAGGAACGGTTTATAAAAGAACTTCGCCCATCGCCGCTTGAAATCTGCACCACGGAAGATGAATCTGTCATCGTCTGTGGTGTGATTTACAGGCAGGAGCAAAAAGAAAATGGTCAGATAATTTATCTGAAACATAATTCTGTTTATTCTATTTCTAACAAACAAAAATTTCAAGAGTCAAAGATAATCGTTTATATCAATTCCAAAGAAAAAACTACATATAGGAAACAGGATAAAAGTCCGGGGGACAGTATCGTTTTATGAAAAATGCAAGAAACCCGGGTAATTTTGATCAGAAGTTTTATTATCAGAAACAGGGGATCCATGGGAAAATCTACGGCAGTCAGATGCAGATCACCGATAAAAGTGTGGACGTTTTCCGGGAAAAGCTGGCAGTGTTCCGTGCCGGGTGGAAGGAACTGCTGGTGCGGGAAATGGGTGAACGGGAAGGGGAGTCCTTGCTGCGATACTTCTTGGGGAAAAGAGTGATATGGATCCGGAGATGAAGGAACTTTACCAGGTGAATGGGATTGGGCATATCCTGGCTAAAAAAAATGTACTAGTGGATATATATGTGTATAATGTTGATTGTGCGTGAAAAAAGATATTATTTGATACAGGAAACACAGGAAGAGGAGAGATGTGTATGCAGTATGCGGTTGTGGAGTATTATAATGTAAAAGTTTTACATCATATTTAAAAGAGATGAAGATATCTCTAAATTTTGGTATTTAAGCAATCGGATAGAAGCAGGTGAGAAATTATATATGAGAGATATTTATCGTTGGTGTGTTGTTCATAAGATACGTGTAATGAGTAAATTTATATATTTGAAAGATATACCAATTACAGCAAATATTTGGAATTATTATAGTTATTTACGTGCGAAAAGCGAATATAAAAGATTAAAACATGAGTATAGTTAGAAAATATTTTGGTAGTATTGGGCAAATTTAATGATCAAAGTATTCTATTGACAGTTATAGGTTCTACATATAAAATAAGTATGACACACATTTATAATTCCGAGATATAGAAGGAATTATAAAACTTTTGTTCTAAGCAGAGAGATTAGAACCATGATTTTTGCAGATGGAGTCTGCTATCGTGTTTTGAGTACAGAAAGGCATTGATTATTTTTATGGAATAATCAGTGTCTTTTTTTTGTTTTAACAAAAGTTGTGTCAGAAAGTAGGACATAGTTTCGCTTAAACAATCAAAGTAGTAGAAAGGAGCTGTGGGTAACATGTTGCAGGAAATTAAAACATTAGTTCAGACATTGAATGAACAGCGGGATGCATATTATAATAAGGATTCCCCAAAGATGACTGATAAGGAATATGACCGTCTATTTGACCGTTTGGAAGAACTGGAGAAAAAATCAGGAATTATCTTCTCTAATTCGCCAACGCAGAGTGTCGGTTATTACCCAGTCAGTGAATTAGCGAAAGTAAGGCATACAAGAGCGTTGCTTTCGCTTGAAAAACAAAACAGATTAGGGAGTTGGCTGATTTTATGGAAAATCAGGATACCTTACTGATGTTGAAACTGGATGGACTGACTGTTAAGCTTGTCTATGAAGAGGGTAGGCTGGTACAGGCATCTACTCGCGGTGATGGAAATGTTGGGGAGGATATTACCCACAATATCCCTGCATTTGAAAATGTTCCGCTTTCTATCAGTTATAGGGAAAGGCTTGTTACGACTGGCGAGGCATTTATCTATAAGGACGATTTTCGTCAGTTAAAAGATACAATCCGAGATGGAAATGGAGAACCTTATAAAAATGCCCGCAATTTGGCTTCCGGTTCTGTCCGTAATCTGAATCCAGAAGTGTGTAAAGGACGACATGTTCATTTTATTCCCTTTAATGTGTTAGAGGGGATGGATGAAGGAACCGGTGTTGATAGTAGGGAGTTTAAGCTAATGCAACTTGGAGTCTTGGGATTTGATACGTGTCCTTATGTATATATGGAAGCAGGAAAACACAGTGAGAAGGAAACTTAAAGAGCAGATTGAGAAGTTGAAAACTATTGCAAGTGAAAAGGAAATTCCCATAGATGGTTTGGTTCTTATTTATGACAATCTCAGCTATTCTTCTAAATGTGGAAAAACAGGACACCATTATAAGGATGGACTTGCCTACAAGTTTGAGGATGAAACTTATGAAACAACACTACAAGAAATAGAATGGACACCTTCACGATCTGGTGATTTAGCACCGGTTGCTGTATTTGATTCTGTAGAGATTGACGGTGCGGATGTTTCAAGGGCATCACTCCATAACTTGTCTTTCATTAAGAATTTGGAATTGGTTCCTGGATGCCGTATTCTGGTTTCAAAGCGGAATATGATTATTCCACATATAGAGGATAACCTTGATAGGGGTTTTTATTATGACACTTATCCGCTTCAATGCCCTTGTTGTGGCAGTAATACAAGAATACGGAAAGGGAAAACGAGTAAAGGAAATACTTTGGAGACGCTATATTGTGACAATCCGGAATGCGATAGCCAGATATTAAAGAAGTATGTTCACTTTGTAGCGAAAAAGGCAATGGATATATCTGGGATTTCTGAATCCAATTTGCGGCGTTTTTTGGAATGTGGATGGCTTACTTCATTCCAGGACATTTACCATTTAGACAGGTATCGAAAAGAAATTGTTGCTTTGGATGGATATGGGGAAAAGTCTTATGAGAGGCTTTGGACAGCAATCAATGAGAGCAGAAACACAGATTTTATCCATTATTTGACTGCAATGGACATTCCAATGGTAGGTACGACAAAGAGCAGGGTGTTGTGTGAAATTTTTGAAGGAAATTTGGACAGCTTTGAGAAAGCGGCTACAGGAAACTTTGATTTTTCAAAGATAGAAGATTTCGGAGATGTTTTAAAAACCGAAATATTCATACGTGGTTTGCAAAATGAAGAGAATTTGAGCTTGTGGAGGATTTGCAAATGGAAATGAGCTTTAGACCTATGGAGAGTGAAACAGAAGAAAACAAGTTAGTAACGGTTGATAATCCGTTTCAAGGCTGTACGATTGTTGTTACAGGTAAACTTATGACCTTTACTCGTGATGGAATCAATACAAAGATATGGGAACTTGGTGGAAAACCGGGGAGTTCAGTCAGTAAGAATACAGATTATCTAATTTGCGGTGAAAAGGCTGGAAGTAAACTAGCAAAGGCACAGTCATTGGGAATAAAAATTCTTTCAGAAGTAGAATTTTTGGATATGATTGCATAGGTAAAGAAAGGGACAATAGGTAAAGATCAGAAAGGCATTGATTATTTTATGGAATAGTCAATGCCTTTTAAGGAGAATAGTATGGGGTATAGAGAGCTTGCAGTAAAGATAAAGAATGGATATAGCAGTTTAAAAAGAGAGCCAGTATTTAAATGTTTAGATATTATCTGGAATCAAAAGTTAAAAACAGCAGAGATTTCCGTAGTAAATGATGCAGAATTTAAAGTCATTATCATTGGCAGTACGCAAAATCTTACTACATCAAGAGGATATATGTATTTGTTTTACACAAATGACAGCAAGGTATTATTTCCTTCCGTCAAAGAAATAATACGCAGATTGAAGATTGTTGCAAGCGGAGAGGTTGACAGATCAAGATGCAGAGTACTTTGATTGGGAGGAATATGGTTCATTAGAAATGCAAAGAATTTATTTTTCTGAAATTATTAAAAGGGAGGCGAAAACGACTTAGGCTGTAAATCTCATTGGTATTATTTTGACTTATCTTGGATTCGCTGATGCAGATGCCTTTGCAAATGAAGCCCAGTCGGAAGAACTTGCCAATCTGAAAGTCCGGGTAGAGCAGATTTTGGACAAGGAAGAGTATGAGCATGAGATTATGGCAATCATTGAGCAGAATAGAGATGTAAGGTTGGAAGAGATTGTTGCAGATAAGCAGGAAAATTATAATGATTACGAATTGTCTGTGATAGATGAATATGAAACAAAGTTTAAGAGAAATGCAAGCTATTATCTTTCCATTTTTTACTGGATATCTGGGATTCCAACACGAGAAATGAGTTTTTAGGATATTCCAGTGAGTGGGGAGATATGACAACAAATCTGTCAAGTCCATATGACGCTTACTTCCAAGAGGCTGCACAGTCCTATGGTGTTCCGGTGGCTTTATTAAAAGCAATGGGAAAAACGGAGTCAAATTTTAATCAGAGTGCCGTTTCCAGTGCAGGAGCAATCGGAGTGATGCAGCTTATGCCGGGAACTGCCGCTTCTCTAGGGGTAGATCCTTATGATGCCCGTCAAAATATTATGGGCGGTGCAAAATATATTGCTGGAAATTTGGAACAGTTTAAAGGATATTCCAATGGTTTAGAACTTGCGATTGCTGCTTATAACGCAGGTCCGGGAGCAGTTATAAAATATGGATATCAAATTCCGCCGTATAAAGAGACTCAAAATTATGTGAAAAAGGTTTTGGGATATCTGACAATTGAGGAACGAAAGAATGGAAACAACGAGGGAACAGAGACGGATGAAGATTTGAGTGAACCATATCAACAGTTAAAAACTGCTGTCACAGAACATGTTGACAGCTTTTTTTTCATGGTCTGTCACAGATGAAAAAGAACGTGAGATTATGGAGTCCGTATATTATCAGATTTTAGAATCAGGGAAGCAAGAGATTGATCAAACCACCTATGAAAAGCTGAAGGCAGATGGGGAAAACGTGGTAAAGGAAACTGTTCCTGTGATGAAGCAAACAGTCGAATATACCCTTGCACTTCTTCTTAGTTCACAACCCGTATCTGGAAGCGGATATGAATATAAATACGTTACAAGCCAGAGTACTTTTGAATTGGTTTTAAAGGTATTGAAAGTGATGGATGAAGGAGTGTCTGCCTTGAAAGATGCTTTCTTTTTCCCTCTTTTCATGGAAAGATTTTGTAACTGGCGGCGGGGAGGATACCTACGTCAGCAATATTGATGCATCAGGCGATATTTTTACCTACGATACGGTTGGAAAAGGAGTCAAAAAGTAGTCTATTTTAATCAGACGGAAGAACCAGGGGGGGGAGTATGCCGTATGGCACAAGCACCATAGGGGGCAGCTGGATGCGGACCAACTTCAATGTCCATTGTCATATCTACGCTTACCGGAAAGATTGTAAATCCACAGACAACCTGTGCATTCTCCATGAATAACGGAGAGTATGTACCGGGAGCAGGTACGGCACATTTTTTTATCGGAAATGCTGCAAGTAACTGGGGATTAACTTGTGAACGTGTAGGAAAAGATCGTATGGATTATGTTGTGCAATCCTTAAAAGAAGGGAAAATGGTTGTGGAAATCTGTGAAGCATACACCATAACGGAAGTGGTAGCGGACATTTTATCGTGCTTACCGGCGTTACGAGAGACGGGTATATTACCATTGCAGATTGTGCGAGCAGGGAGAGAAGTACAAAGGCATACAGCGTTGATACGATAAAATCATACGGTCGTGATTTAAGTGCCGGGGCATTTGATTATTGGAAAAGATTAGTAGGAGGAGTGGCAGATGTATTCAAAAAGGAAAATGTGTTGTTTGATTGCCACATGCAGTTTGTTAGTTTGTATGTTTCGTGCAGAGATATTTGCAAAAGGGAACGAGCAGCAGGAATTACCAGAGATTATTCGGTGGGAAGAAGCGTAGGGGCTTTGATGAACAAGGAGAACAAATTGTTGGATCATGGGCATATGATACCGTAAACGTAGAAGGGAAGTATGTATTATTTGACGACATGGGCAATGTAAGTGCGAAAACAGATCAATGGAAAGAACGGGAAACGTATGCTGAAAATTTTACGGATACGGAACAAGCAACAGCCACACTTGCTTTACGGACGGAGTATTTTCCTAAATTTACGGGAACTGTCTACGTTACGATACAGAAAGAAAACGGAGAGAGCAGGCAATATGAATTGTCGCCGGATAATCTGTATGAACAAAATGTTGCGGTAAATAACGGAGTTTATAAAGTAAAAGCGGTCGAGGCAGTAGATGAACAGTATATCTATAAAACGGAATATGCAAAGGATGTATTGAAATGGAACAGAATCAATTACTTCTCTTGAAAATCAACGTCACAAAGGAAAAACAGGAACGGTGGCAGAAGCAGAAAAAAGGGAAACAAAAATGGTTGAAAAGGCTGGGACAAGAAATATAGCGGATAGGGAGAATAAGATTGAGATTCTTTTGAAGGAGGGCAGCACAAGAGAAAAGTATGTTTTGTGTGGCTGTATTTTATTAGCAGCGGTTCTGGGCATTGGACTTTTTGTTCCGCAAGAAAAGAAATCAATATGACTAACAGGAGGTGGTCAAAATCGCACAGAGAGAAAAGGTAGACGTATATACAATTCCGCCTAATTTTGCACAAGAAGCGCACTATTTTTTCAGGAAGAGTCAGATTAAGAAATGCATTTGAAGCAGGGGTTCTGGCTCTTCTTTTTATTTCAGTTGCTTATGGCAACAAACCTCAGCGTGAAAGGAAAAATCTATGCCGGATAATTGTAATGATACCAGTTGTTATATTTGCGGTGTTAGGGGTACAGGGGAAAGCCTGACTTTTTTTTATTTCAGTTTCTGAAATACCTGTGGGGGCGGAGAATACTTACAGTTCCAGACGGCAAATATCGTTTAAAAAGGAATCGCAGATTAAGAAAACAGCAATACCGGAGCCAGAGTGGAAAAGGAGGCGAGCGTCATAGGAAACGAGGTAAAAGAATTAAAACGTCAGCTAAAAGAAGCAAAACAGACGGAAAACAGAATCTTAAAGAAGAGAAAAAAGAACGTAAAAAAGCAGCAGAAGTTAGAGCAGGCACGTTTCCGGAAGAGGAACGAATGCGAAAAGTTCAGATGAAAGAAGAAAAGAAGCTAAAAAAAGAGCTGGACAAGCCAGAAGTTCATAAAGAAAAAGAAAATATCAGTAATTTAAGAGATGATCGGAGAAAGGAGAAAAAAAGAACGAAAACCGGACTTGGACTTACTTCCGGTAACCTGGGTCTCCTCATATCTTCCGATACGTCAGATAAAACCGGGGTTATCTATACAACGGATCACCGATATGTGAAACTGATAGAAATATTGCCGATCAACTTCCTGTTGCGCTCCTCATCTGAACAACGCAATATCATTATGTCTTTTTATGTCCTACTTAAAAATAGCACCTGTTAAAATACAGTTTAAAGTGGTATCCAAGAAAGCGGATATTTCGGAGTATATAGAAAAAATCAAAGAAGAGGCAGAACGGGAACCGGATCACAGGGTAAAACTGCTTCAGGAGGATTATGCGAAACTCATTGAGCGTTTGGGAAGAAAAGAAGCGATTACCAGACGTTTTTTTATGGTGTTTGAATATCAGTCCTATAACAATAACAAAAATCCAAAAGAGCGAGAGGTACTGCTTTACATGAGGTCAGTAGTACAGACTGCAAAAAGTATCTTTCTCAATGTGGGAATGTTGTATTGGAATATGAAAAATGATACCCGTTTTTTTTGGTGGATGTCCTGTATCAAATTTTAAATCGAAAGACGAGTGTGTATGAAACTTTGGAGGAACGGATAAAAAAAGTAGCAAGGTATTACCAGAGAGAGAATGGTAGGGAGAGTATCAGCCACATTCCGGTTACTGAACTGATTGCACCTGAAACAATGGATATGCGGCACAGGAGTCATCTTGTCATTGACGGTATGTATTACAGTTATCTTCTGATACTTTCCCATAAATACAGGACAAGAGTACCAGCGGGATGGCTGTCACTATTGATCAATGCAGGTGGAAGGAATTGATGTAGATGTTTTCTTTTTCCGACAGGATAAAAGTAAATCCATGGAACGTATCGGCAGAAGAATCCGTCTAAATCGTTCCAAAATTAAAGATACCTATGACACCAATACGGATTTTGATGATCTGAGTGAGTCTATCCATGCAGGATATTATCTGAAACGTGGGTTAAGCGGGAGTGAGGATTTTATTATATGAGCACTCTGATCACTATTACAGGATACAGCGCAAAAGAAGTCGAGTGGCGTGTAAAAAGAAATGACAAAGCTATTGAATTCTCAGGATATCGGAGTGATAAGCTGTATGTTTCGTGAAGAAAATGCGTTTTTGTCTTCGCTGCCTTTATTGTGTCTGGATAAGAAACTGTATGAACGCTCAAAGCGGAATGTACTGACTTCCGGAGTGGCGAGCTGCTATCCATTTACTTCCTATGAAATGTCGGACAAAGACGGAATTATGATGGTGTCAACAAAGCAAACAATTCACTAGTAAGGCTATCAAAGAGAGCAGGCAGCAGGAGGGAAGAAGAGTGATGAAAGTGGAAGAACTCTTTGCGCCTGTTTCGTCTGAAGGAAAGGAGGCTTAGGTTGAGAAACTCCCTTGTGAAATATGGATTTATAAAAATATTGGAACTGGAGTTTGGTATATACTTGAAAGAGCATGAAACAGAAAAATAGAACTTGCAGAAACTTGTATCGAGGTTTATGACAGCGTGGAAGACTTTTATAAGGCAACAGGCTGGCAACGGATAATCCAGAAGAGGCAAATTTGGAATATCTTTTAAAACACAGGGTTTTGGTAGAAATTCAGGGAAAGATGTGGTACTTTTCCAGAATCCGTTATCAAGACGGGCTGAAAAAGTTAATGAAACAAGATTGCACCTGATATGCGACTGTATTGCAATGGTGATGGAATTGACATTCGAATGTGGTCCGTATAAAATAGTATCTGTAAAATAGTGATAGGGCATAAGAAGACAGCCAGAGGGCTGTTTTTTGTGCCCTTTTAGGATGAATGGAGGTTTACAATGGCAGAATTAAAGAAAGCAGTTAATAAGATGGAAGAGCAGGGGGATACCAAGAGCGGTGTTATCGGAAGCGAATCTTAACGATTGACGTAGATTCCCATGTAGAAACGATGGAAGAACAGGAGGATGCCAGATGGCATCAGCTTTTGAACGCACACCGCACGAAGAAAATTTTGACCGGACAACTTGGAGGTATTGAGAAACTGGACAGCGGATGGACAGTAGCGATTACCTATTACAACGGTTTCCGTATCTTAATTCGATGGATGAGATGATGATCAATCTTTCGGGAGATGGAAGAGAGCATTCAGATACCTTGAACAGGCAGACAAGGATTGCCAATAATATGCTTGGCAGTGACATTGATTTCATCATTCGTGATTTGATGAACAGAGCAGAAGCGTAGTTGCGTCAAGAAAAGATGCCATGCTGAAAAACGCCAGATGTTCTATTTCAATGAAAATGAAGAAGAAAAGCCGATGCTGTACCCAGGAAGCGATTGTGGAAGCACGTGTCATTGCAGTGGCTCCAAAGGTCGTCCGGTTAGAAGTGTTCGGCGTGGAAGTTTCTGTGCGTGCAAGGGACATGGCATGGGAATGGATGGTGGATGCTAGTGAGAAATTCCAGGTGGGAGATCTTACACTCGTGATGGTGAATCAAATTAATATCCGCTCAGTGGAGGAAATGGAAATTTCCGTAGATGCCAAAAAGTGCAACTGCCAATGTCAATAAAGATAATCTGAAGCGGTGCGTGCGTCAGGGAAAATATGTGGGTATCATTACTGATGTATATAAAGGAACTTATTTTATCCGACTTAATATTGGCGTCAATGCAGTTGCGCATTCCTGTAATATATGGCCTTCCCGTCAAAACGTGACGAGGTGGGATTTGTTGTTACCAGAATTAACGATAAGTTTGAGGTGGCAGAAGCGCATTATCACCCGTATGATCAAACGTGGTGCATAAGAAAAAAGTGTAGGGATACTGTTGACTCACAGAAAACAGATTGTTTACAATACCTGCAAACTAAAAGAAACATTTGACAGGAGGCGGTACTAATGAAAAAGAAAAGACAGAAACCGGAAAATATCCGGGTACGGTGTCCGTATTGTGGCCGCATGGCAAGGCTACACCCGGCATCTTATGTGTATGGCAGTGACAATTTGGATTCAGAAGTTATCTTTATGTGTGTGACGGGTATCCTGATAACTGCGATGCATATGTGGGTGCACATAAAAATCACTTCTGCCGAAAGGGGAACTGGCGGATGGACAGCTTCGTAACAAACGGATTTTAGCGCACCGCGCGTTGAATACCCTTTTGGAAGAGGGATGCATGACAAAGAAGAGTGCTTATATCTGGTTGCAGAATAAGCTGTGCCTTCGGGAAAAAGACATGCATATTGCAAAGTTCTCCCTGTATTACTGTGAGGAAACAATTCGGGTATGTAATGAATTAGCCGAATGGCATCAGAAAAGAAAGGGGGCATGATATGCGTTTGATGGCAAAAAAGAAGATGATGTTTATAAACTGATGGATCGAAGAGACCTGTATTTGGGGGGCGGCAGGACTTTGTGGAATCGTATCTGTTGTTTTACTTCTTTTCATCTCATATGGGTATGGCAATTGGGAAAATCTGTATTTTCTTTCAGTTCTTATTGTTGGAATGATTTTTTGCTGTATTATACATGGAAAATCAACCAACGGATTATGGAAGCGGAACGGTGCTATCTGGAACTGGATGAAGACTCTTTGGCAGTATACCAGCCAGAGAAAATGGACAGTATGAAGCCTGCCGTATTTTTTATCAGGAAATTGAAAAGATCGTGGAAGGCAGCAGAAGAGGAGTCCCTGAGTTCTATGTGGTCGTACATGGAGATGAAAACCAGAAAAGTTTTATTCTGTTAAATGGAGAAGAACAGATGCGGAAGATTTTCTGTGTCAGGTCCTTGGGATACCGCCATGAAGAATTTAAAGAGTTCTATCGAAAACTTCGCTGGGAAGTTCCCGGTAAAGTCCGGATTGTAGGTACAAAATATCAGACCGTGTGGGATATGAAACAATCGCATAAGGGATGGATGTTTTTGTTTGTGCAGGGGCGGTATATCTAATCCTAGAGGTCTGTTTGAATCTGGGGATTTTGTAAGGAGGGCAACATGATGAGATGGTATACGGCTGTGGGGGTAAAATGGAACATCCGGGAGGGCTGTTTTGTGTACAGGTTGGAACGGAGAACAAAATATTATCCGGTATGGAAATCTTTATTTGGAATTCGTTGCTTTGGTCATTCGTGGAAGAAACACAGATTTACGGGAGGATGGTACAGTTGTTAAAGGCTGTATTTCCGGAAAAGGATCTGGATGGGAAAACAGGAAAGGATGAATTTAACTTCTGCTTCCGGAGGCTGATTACTAGGGGACTGATTATATTCTGTGAATGTGAAACAGAAAAGAAGCAGCAGAAAACCTGTTGCAGAATGCGATAGTTGCAAGAGTGATGAGAAACAGCGGAGAACGTTTTTGATGTTTTTGTGAAAGCTTTGCCTGCGGCACACCTTTTGGAAAGCACTAAGAGTATTCAAAAAGAACCAATGGAAGAAAGGTACGGGCAATTTCTACTTAAAATAGAAAAATGCGGAGAGGTAAGGTATTACTTAGAAACTACAGAGCAGCCAAATGAAATACTGGAAATGCTGTCTCTTCTGTATCAGAAGAAAATACTGTTTATCCGTTCAGTAAAGGAGGTCACTATTGAATCATAAGAAAAAAAATGAACAGACGGGAACGTATTGCCGATTATATCAATCAGCGCATGGAAGGATTTTCAAAGGTTCCCAATGTACTGGCAGACAGAGCCCTGAAAAATAGGCGCTCTGTCTTTTTCTTGCTCTTTTTTCTTGGAAGTTATATGGGAAGGCAGATGGATTCAGCAAGTTTTATTGCATGGTCAGTCGTTATGTGGCTGTCTGGAATCGGATATGCGTTCCATCTGCTACGGTGTGGGGAGAAAAAGGAATATGAGACAATCGAAGGAACGGTGTATGAGATAAAGGGAAAACGCATTCCCGGGCGTGTCTGTAAAAGTGGGAATCCGTCTTTCTGACGGAAAACAGACTGTGTTACTGATGGATAAGAAACATCAGTTTACAATTGGGAAGAAATATCGGTTCTATTTTAACAAAAGAAAGCAGAGGGTTCTATTTGGAATCAAAAGTTAGATGCTGTTTTAAATGTAGGCTCTTACTATGGGGCGGAAGAAATTGAGTAGGGCAAGGGGAGTCAGGGCATGGTTCGAGTCCATGCCGCCCTGTTTCGTGTGGCGCCAACACGAGATAATAAGATTAGAAAAGGAGAAATGATTATGGCACAGAAAACAGGAACAGTCAAATGGTTCAGCGCAAGGAGAGGATATGTGTTTTATCACAGATGAAAAAGGGAAATGACTTCTTTGCACATTTCAGCGAAATCCAGACAGAGGGATTCCGAAAACTGAAAACAGGGCAGGCAGTTACCTTCCGGACAGAGGAAGATGAACAGGGAAGAGGGCTTGCAAAAGAAATCTATCCGGCAGATTCCAAGGAGACGAAGAATTGACTGATTCGGAAGGCATGTCGGAAGAAACATAAGAAGCACCTTAAAAAGAGCTGTGACTATATCTTGCGTCACGGCTCTTGAAAAAAAAATTTAGACACAATATATAGAATGAACAAGTTGACAATAACTATATATTGTGCTAATCTTAGATTGAATTAAAATTTATGCAGGTTCAGGCTAAGAACAGGCAGAGTTTTTTAATTTTTTGTTCCGGCAGAACCGGAAGTTAAAGTTGAAGTGTAAACACACTTAAAAAGGACACTGTCTATAAGGAAGATACAAAAAGTAAAAAGAATCTTTTGTGTCTTTTTTTGTGTCCATTTTTCAGAAAAGGAGGATGACGAATGAAAGCAACAAGAAGTATGGGCAGCGTCATGCTGTGCAGAAAAGAAATACCACAGGACAAGGTATGATGTCGCAGAGAAAAAGCAAAAAGAAAAGGAGGAACAATATGCAGACAATCAAAGTAATGTGGGACGGTATCAATGAGCTGGATCTTATGACATTAACGGAAATGGGCAAGGATGGTTATCTTTTTTGAGATTGAAAACGGAAGAATCCAAAATATCCTGATGGTGACTGGAATTTTTGAAATAAGAAGAATCTCAGAAAGGAGCAGTATGTATTATTATGATGAATTTGGAAAGGAATTTAAAGATGAATTAAGTTTCCATGAGTATCTGGAGGAAATTGATGAAAGAGCAAAATGGATCCGTATACCGTCACGAAGCTTGAGCGTCCTGACAGTTTCCGGCCATGAAGTACTTGTGCCGGATATGGAAGGTGTCAATATGAAAGACTTACTGGCAGATACAAAGAAGCATTCCGGATTACTGTTACAGTTTCCGGAAGGAATGTATCCTTTGGGAAAAACGGCAGTCAGTACACTGAAAGACCGCGCAAGAATCAAGGGAACGGCACTTATGGATGTCAAAAAATCGGTGCTGGCGGATATTCTTAATGAATGCCTGCAGGTTGCGAAAGGGGATGCGCTTCTGCGGATCTCAAGAAGGTAAGGTAAGGGGAGTACTCTCCGGTGATGAAGCAGATTATGCGATTATCTCCATGCCGAAACTCTTTATGGTTGCGTCAGCATATATCAGTGGTGATCGTAATGGCGAGTTTATTTATGGTTATGCAGACCACAATATGGCACAGATCACTTGGAAGATTGTCGATCAAAAGATGACGAAAGCCTATGCAGATCTGATGGAGGAACATGGGGAAAAAGCCTTTTGGAAACCTTCAGACATTTATCCGCATTGTGAGTTCTGATGTGGGAGCATCGGGAGCAAATATTTTCTATTCCATTTTAGATGGAGACTTTACGATTGTCTTAGGGGAAGCGCTGCGTACAAAGCATCGGCATAAACAGGGATTAGAAGAATTTAGTGAAAATATGGAATCCATTTTCCAGTATTACAAACAGAAACTAAGGGACATAGGAAAGCTGTGTGATATCCGTATCCGGTATCCGGTGAATGCCCTCTCAGAAGTCATGAAGAAACAAAGTTTTGGGAAAAGCTGATTGCGGAAACGGTAGAACGTTTCAAGACAAACTTCGGTGAACAGCCCTGTAGTGCTTACGAAATTTACTGCGGGCTTTGCGAGGCACTTTTTTTTTGCAAGGAAAAGCGGCAGCAGCCCATCCAATCTTGTAAAATGGAAGAAAAAAATCGCAAGGTGCATGAATGTACGCTGGCATGACTATGACATACCGGGAGAAATTTCGTTATGAAACTGAAAAAAGGCAGAATCTGAAATGCTGCCTGTATGGGTGCTGTCCGGAGTTTATACCAAACCTTTTTTGCATGGCTGAATGAAGCAGGGGAAAGCAATACATGGGAACACCAGAACAATACGGTGGTAAAAAATGAGGCAGGGAAATTTTATCTATCTGTATCTCCAGAAAGGGGCAGGAAAAAATCTTGTGCCCGGGCATGATCTGAAATTTGCGGGATTGTTTGTCAGAAAAAATTACAATCTATATGACGTGGATATGGAACTTGCTGTATTACTTGGCCTTCCGGAAGAAATAGGTTTTCCATGTAGAATAGACATCAGGAGAGAAGCAGAGGAACGAGCCAGCCAAAAGCTGATGAAATACTGGAAATGCATTGGCAGGAGTTCTTATTTCAATCCGGGCTTGATACCAAGAGTTTGATTCCGCTGGTGGTCCGTAGTGAAATCAGAGAGCGTGCAGAGAACTATTATTGCAGGGGGCAGGAATCTTGCTGATATCAAATTCGTACCGAAGATTTCTTTGGAGGCATCTTTTCCGATACCACGTACTTGCTGTTCTTGGAATATGGAGAGCAGGTGGCAGAAAAGATTGCAAAGCGGTGGATCAAACGGAATATTGCGTATATTTCGCAGCAGCGAATTCTATTCGGTTGTGTGCGGGATGAATTCAGGGAAATTTTAAATACTCCGAATGATCGTATCCATAAAATCAAACGTCTGATACAGGCACTTGAAGCGGAAACAATAACAGGACAGTAAAGATAGTCCTTTGTCGAAATGGGAAGCGTGATTCATACGAATATGCGAGCGGCGGATATATGTAATCCCAAAGGATGTTACGCTGTTAAGAGCCTTGTCCCAAAAGGCAGGGGAGCTTTATATCGCGTCTTTGGAAAGGCAGCAGAATTCCGGATAGAAGATATACAGAGTGTATCATGCGGCAGAGAGCTTCTTTATGAAGAGACAAAGAAGAAAACAGCATAAGATTAGCAGAAACAGGAGGAAACGAATTAATGAAAAATTATCAATATTTAAATCTGGAACAGAAAATGTTAAGAATCAGAAAGGAAAATGCCAACTCTTTTAAAAAAAATTTTACAATGATGAGGCGGAGTATGATTTTTCCACACTGGACGATATTTACGAGGCAATGACACCGGCATTAAATAAATATGGCGTGAACTTTGATATTGTGCGTGAAATACCTACCCAGTATGACAAGGATGGGCATCCGACATATCTTGTATTAGATAAAGATGACTTTTGGAGATATGAAGCAGACGTAGAGCTTAGCTGGACAAATGCGGACCGGCCGGAGGAATGCAGACATGCGACAATCCATATTACCGGAACAAACGAGATTCCGGATAAGGCACATGGTACTGCATTGACTTATGGACTGAAATACTATTTCCGCAATAAATTCTGTATCCGTCAGGTTGGAAGCGAGCAGGAAGATCCTGATTACACAAAGCATGATGTGGAACAGGACACAAATGCTGCGGATAGGCCGGCGAAAGAAACTCACAAAAGAGAAAAGGAAACAAATAAGGCGGTAAAAAGTTCAGAAAGTAAGAAAGGGACAGCAGAAGACAAAAAGAATCCGGCGGTATCCTCCGGGAAAAGTAAGGAAATGAAAACTCTGCTAGGGAACACCCGGTGACTAGAGTGACGGAAAAGACAGAGAAAGATACGGCAGTCTGGGAAAAAGCAGGCAGAGCATGTAACGAAATCTGAGGAGAAGAAAGAAGTTGCAACATCTGGAAGGAGGAGAAAAACTGCACACAGAAGAGGCAGCTTTGGCGGACAAACCTGAGGATGCGGATGGATTTATTCCTGTCAATGCAGAAGAAGTTCCATTTGAAGAAGATGCTGACTTTATGGAAGAACTTCAAGGCGAACTGGAAGAAGAAACATCAGATTCCGAAGTAGAGGCGGCAAAAGAAATTCGTGTGTGACTTTGGCGTGTTTAAGGGCAAGACGATGGAACAGGTTTTGGAAGCCGGAGTCAAGGGCACTGAAACTTTGAAATGGATTGCCAATAAGTATAAAGGTCCGAATAAAGAGCTGGTAAAAAGCGGCAAAAACACTTCTGGATTATCAAAAATGAATCCGAAGAATTAAAGGCTGCATAATGAGTTTGTATGAACATGGTTCCCTGTGGGACCATGTTCTTTTGAGGTAGAGGATATGACATCATTTACGATTACAGATGTGGGAAATCTTTTTAGGAATCGAGCGACTTTCCGGTGGTGATGACGCTTCCTATAATGTGGTCTGCCCGTTTTGCGGAGACAGGAGGGGGAAGTGTAATTTTGTTGTATACAAAGATGGCGAACTGGCAAATGTCTATCATTGCTTCCATTGTGATGCAGCAGGAAATATGCTTACACTATATGTAGAATTGACAGGGCTATATGGTTCTGACTGTTATAAAAAAGCTTACCATGAAATACAGAAGAAGCTGGATTTGGGTGCAGGTGAACAGATGGAAAAGAGACTGGAGATCCAATGCCGGAAAAAGAAGCAGAAAGAGTCCCTGGCAAAACCTGTAGATTATAAGCGACGGGATCATACGTACCGGGAACTTCTAACTTTGCTGCAGCTATTGCCTCAACATAGAAACGATTTGTTAAGCCGGGGGCTTACAGAAACGGAAGTTGCAAATATGGAAGCTTTGGGGTATAAAAGTACCTGTGCTGAAGAATCTGTCGCAATCGCCAGAAAATTACTGAAACGTGGTTGCAGGCTGGAGGGCGTGCCCGGTTTTTTTCATGAATTATCATGGTGACTGGGAAATTGCCTTTTATCAGAAGAATAACGGCTATCTCTGTCCGGTGTGGAGTGATGAGGGACTGCTCATTGCGTTCCAGATCCGTTTGGATGTACCTTATCAGAAACGGAAATATGTATGGCTCAGCAGTGCAAAGATGGAAAAGGGATGTTCCCCTGGAAGTCCGGTAAGTTTTTCTGGTGTCCTAAACAGTCCGGTGGTTTACGTGACGGAAGGTGTTTTGAAAGCAGAAGCAGCTTACCAGAGAACCGGACAGCCTTATCTCGGAAATCCGGGTGTGTCCGCTTATAAAGAATTGGAACTGGCGCTGAACCGGTTGAAAGCTCATGGAGTAAAAGTAGTCATTGAAGCAAATGATATGGACAAATGTATACGTCTTCATTGTGATCGTGCTTACAGCGAAGCCTGTGCAGACTGTGAGGGCAGCAGTCATGAATGTCCGAAGAAGAGAGAAAAACGGGATCATATCCGGAAAGGATGTCTGAAACTCTATGAGATTTGTGAAAAACTGGGTTTGATCTGTAAGCGTGCGGTTTGGGATACAGATGACGAAGGTTACTGGCAGGAGAATTACAAAGGCATTGACGACTGAAATTACGGGAATTATGAAAAAAGTTAGGTATAGGTTTTTGAGCGTATCTTTGTTATAATATAACTAATAGAGAAGGAGTGTGAATGATATGGTTAAAGAAAAAAACGCCTTCCGGTGGGATTGGAAAATTTTGAGCAGATTATTAACGATAACTATTATTATGTGGATAAGACGGGGCTGATTTCAGAACTGATCCGTAACGGTGGAATGGTGAATCTTTTTACCAGACCAAGACGCTTTGGGAAAACCTTAAATATGAGTATGCTGGAACACTTTTTTTCCATAGAGAGAGACCAAAGTATCTTTGAGGGATTGGAAATTTCAAAAGATACAAAATTGTGTGAAGAGTATATGGGGGAAATATCCGGTTATTTCCATTTCCCTGAAAGGAATCAATGCAGCCACTTATGAGGATGCATTTGATTTTGCGGTTCGAATCATGAAAAAAGTAGCTCGTAATGTTCAGTTTCTTTTTTGGGGAGCGACGCCTTAAGTGATTATGACAAGTTAGAATATAAGGAACTTTTTGAATAATAATATGAGTGAGGCTGCATTTTTGCGGTGGATTGAAAATATTATCGGAATTATTGGAGAAACATTATGGAACAAAAGTAGTTCTTTTGATTGATGAGTATGATGTTCCATTAGCAAAAGCATTTGAAAACGGGTATTATGATCAGATGATCTTTTTAATCCGTAGTTTATTGGAACAGGCATTGAAAACGAATGACAGCCTGAAATTTGCAGTAATGACAGGATGCATGCGTATTTCAAAAGAAAGTATCTTTACGGGGCTTAATAACCTGAAAGTATTGTCCATTACAGATGAACGGTATGATGAATATTTCGGTTTTACAGATACGGAAGTAAGAGAAATGCTGAAGTATTATGAAATCGAGGATCATTATGAAGAAGTAAAGAACTGGTATGACGGGTATCAGTTTGGCGACGTAGAAGTGTATTGCCCCTGGGATGTATTGAATTACTGTGATAAATTAAAAAGACCATGCGGATTCTTTTCCGGAAAAATTATTGGATCAACACCAGCAGTAATGATGCCGTCAAGAAATTCATTCAAATGTCCGGTAATTTTAAAACCAAGCGTGAGATTGAAACTTTGCTTGCCGGAGAGGAAATCATAAAAGAGATTCATCAGGAGCTTGTCTATCCGGAAATGTATCAGTCATTAGAGAACGTCTGGAGCCTGTTGTTTATGACGGGATATTTAACACAGCGTGGAAGGGTTGATGCAAAACGGTATAAACTTGCGATACCGAATCTGGAAATCGGGATATTTTTGAAACACAGATCATGGAATACTTTTAAAGAGAGCGTTGCAAAGGACGGCGATACATTAAGCCGATTCTGTGATGCCCTGAAAAACGGTGAGGAAACGAAGGTAGGGAAATTTTTGAAAGCTACCTGAAAAAGACCATCAGTATCCGGGATACGTTTGTGAGAAAAAGCAAGCAAGGAGAACTTTATCATGGGATACTGCTTGGAATCCTGGGCGTGAAGGAAGAATGGTACGTATCGTCCAATCAGGAAAGCGGCGAAGAAGGATACAGCGATATTCTCGTTGAAACTGAAAACAGTGAAACGGTTATTCTTATCGAAGTTAAGTATGCCAATGACGGAAATCTTGATCAGGCTTGTGAACGGGCACTACAGCAGATAAGATAGGAAAAAGAAATATGATGAAGAACTCCGGGAGAACGGAGTGGATAAAATTTTAAAATACGGGATTGCGTGTTATATGAAACGATGCAAAAGTAAAACTGGCAGATTCATGATACGTCCCAAAACAATCAGGTGATAAAAAGCGGAACTGTAAGAGGGCAGTTCCGTTTTTTTATGGCCTGATTTATGAGCCAGAGGAAAGGAGATGAAGCATATGCACATACGGGAACGCCCTACATAAGATTCGGGGAAATAAGAATACACAATCACACTCAAAAACCAACAGGAAAGGAGCGTTGCAATTGAAACATAGAAAACACAGATGGCTGGCAGGGAACGCTGGCTTTTCTTTTATCCTGTTCTGCACTTATTCCGTCTGGGAATGCTGTATTTGCGGCATCAAAAGGCAGAATAGCAGAATCAGAGACAAATGTAACAAAAGGAGGAAAAAGGCGATGAGGAGAGGAACAGATCACCGCCGAAACCCCTGACGATTGAGCAGGGAGAAACATTTGAAATCGAAAAAGATTTCACAGGTCTTTCTTTGAAAAAAAAGGGCGAAAAGGCTGTATTGAAAGATGTTGTCAGTGAAGACGGACAAGGATTTTTTGCGGACCGTCCGGGCACTTATTTGAGTACCTATCTGATTACACCGGAAAAAGGTGATAGTTATGAAGTGACACGTAAGATCGTTGTTAAGCCTCGTGAGGCTGAGAGCAAAAGGGCAGATCATGGACAGAAAGGGAACAAAGAGGATACGGAGGAAAGTGATCCTGAGCCGGAACCCGTCCTGACAGAGGCACCGGAGGTACCGGAAAACACAGAGCATTTGAAACTGGATGTATCTCCGGATAATGCTGCTTTTTTATCAGTTGTGCCGGAAAGCATGGCAAAAAACAGGTCGATCAACGCCAATTTGGTAGTGGGGGAAAGACTTCCGTATCCATCTAGTTTGGGGAATTATTCTACAACCTATTTTACGGTAAATGGGCATGTAGCATATTGTCTGGAGTCTGCAAAATCTTCGCCGCCGTCCAGTGATTATGTGGCAAATATCTTTGAAAGTAACCTGGCTTTGCAGAAAGTTCTTTATTATGGATACGGAGGACCTGGAGATATTACTGGCAGTTAGTATGCCGGGGTTTGACTGGAAACTGAAATATATTTTCACACATTGCGGCATCCTATGCATATTGCGGAACAACAGACGGTTTTTTATGGCTGTACATTTGAAAAACATCCAGTCGTCAGGATATGGGATTACATCCAGTATTTAAATGGTTTGGAGGCACCTCAAAAGCTGCAATCGATCTTCTCCGACTTCGGCTGCCGCATATGAAAGCAATGGGGAGCAGCGTACAAAAAAGAATTTCATTTAAAAGGCGATCACAGAAACTATATTACGCTGAATTTGCCGGAGAATGTGACTTATCATAGCGGTGATACCACGAAAACAGGCAGTGTGAAAAATTTCCGGCGGTACAAAGTTCTATTTCAGTGCCCCGATGACAGTAACCGGAACTTGGAATTCAGGTTCCCTGGCAGGGACAGATGGGAAACACAGTGGAAAACCTTAGTTGTTTCTACGGGGAGGAACCACGCAGGATATTGGCTATGGCACATTCTTTGAAGAGGAAAGTGATTCTGTCAGCTTTCAGGTAAAATGGATGGATTATGCAAAAGTCAAGGTCATGAAAAAGGATAACGTGACCAACACAGCCCTTGCCGGTGCCGTCTTTGGAATTTACAGTGACAAAGAGTGTACCAAACTGATTACCAAGATGCCGGCAACCAATGAAAAAGGGGAAACACAGGTAGAGATCCCGAAGACACAGGATACGGTATATTTAAAAAGATTTCCGTTCCCCCAGGGATATAAGCTGAATACTTCATCTTTCAATGTGAAACTGGAGGCAGGGAAAACCCAGAGCCAAACGGTGACAAATGAGGAGCAGAAAGGAAAATCACAATTCGAAAGAGCGGTGAGGTGCTTTCTTCCGTATCCGGAAAAAAAGCGGCATCTTACGTTCCAGTATCAGTCTGCACCGTTTGGAGAGGCAAGTTATTTTATTTACGCAGCAGAAAACATTGTAAGCCAGGATCAGAAGACACCGATCTATCAGTCTGGCGAGCTGGTGGACAAGCTGACGACAAAGGCAGACGGAAGCATCACAAAGTAAGGAGCTGCACTTAGGAAAGTATAAGATTGTGGAACAGAAAGCTCCGGCAGATCTTACCATTGGAAAGACTGAGGCAGATCGTACACAATTTGTCACCCTTTCTTATGCCGGACAGACAGTAGAATTGGTGCAGGAGGAAGCAGCTTATGTGAATGCCAGACCGGGAGTAAAGGTGCAGGCAGTAAAACAGTCTGAAAATGACAAGGTGACTTTAGAGGGCGCTATATTTGGACTGTATGCAGGGAAGACATTACCAATGCAGCCGGAGCCGTTGTTGTGAAGAAAGATACCTTAATTGAGAGCGTTACATCTGATAAAGACGGAGTGGCAGCGTTCCAAGCGGATATTCCGATTAATTTTCGTTACTATCTGAAAGAGATTCAGGCACCGGAATTTTATTATATGAGTACGGACCGTTATGACTTCCTGTTTGAGTATGAGAACGACACAATGTATACTTACGAATTTACACACATTTTCCAATAAAGAAGTGCGTGGGGAAGTCCATGTCTTCAAGATAGACAAAGATGCGGAAGAATATATCAGCCAGGGAGATGCTAATCTGGATGGCGCTGTATATGGACTGTATGCAGCAGAAGATATCAAACATCCGAATGGGAAGTCGGAAGACGTCCATAAAAAGGATGATCTGGTTGCGCAGGGTGTGATCAAAGATGGAAAAGTTGATTTTACGAATCTGTATCTGGGGAATTATTATGTAAAAAGAAATTTCGCCGGGAGAAGGATACCTGCTGGATGAAACAGCATATCCGGTAGAAGTTGGCTATGAAGGACAGGAGGTTGCTATTGTACACCGGAATGTAACGGTAAAAGAAACGGTAAAAAACAGGCTTTTGAATTAATTAAGATTTCTGAGGATGGCAACCAGACAGAGACGGAGTTGTTGGAAGGAGCCGGATTTAAGGTATTCTTATTCAGGATTTAAAAGGTGTGAAAGATGGAAGCTTGAAACCATCGGAAGCGGAAATGCTTTCAAAGCAGAGGATTTTATCGGCTATGACTATTCAGAAGATGAAACGGCACATTATTACGAGAATGGTAAGAAAGTTTCGGTGGAAGAGCTGTTTACGGATAAGAAAGGATTTGTACGTTCTCCAGAACTTCCATATGGAAAATATGTGGTTTTTGAATCTACAACTCCAGAAAATCTCCAGACCATCAATCCATTCCTTGTAACAATTACCGAAGATAGGGGGGGAACCGCAGCCATGGCGTATTTTTTGATGATAGACCGATCCAGTTTTCCTTAAGATTATCAAGGAAGATGCACAGACACATCTTCCGGTATTAAATAATCACGCACAATATAAAATCTATGATGTGAAAAAAGAAAGAATATGTGACAATGAAGGTGCGCTATCCGGAAGAAAAGGAACTGGATGTATTTGAAACGAATGACGAAGGTTATCTTATGACACCAGAGCAGCTAAAGATGGGAACTTACCGCATAGAAGAAGTAAAAGCTCCTGATTTATATGTACAGCCAGGGTATGAAATGGCGTTGAAAGACGGAGAGAGCGATATTCCATTAAATCAGTTGTCACAGACAGGTGCTTATGAAGATGCAAAACGCGATTTCATTACGATCACTGTGAATTCCGAAACAGCTTATGAAGTAGAGGAAGAAACCGGAAAATATATTGTCGTAGTACGCCAGCAAAACGATGAAGCGGTAGGAAGTCTGACCATCAAGAAAACAGGGGAAGATATTGTGGGTGCTAAGAATGTGGAAGAATCCCTTCACAAAAATGAAAAATGGCATCGCAGGCACAATAAATTCTATCAGTGAATTTTTTCGGCAAAGAGGAAGTCATAGAAGAAGACAGCGGCTATATGTTCCAATATGAGAAGAAGGAGCAGAGGGTATAACCTTTGAAGTTTATGCAAAAGAAACGATTTATACACCAGATGGACAGAAAGATGAAGCTGGTAACCGCAAAGTGTTGTATGAAAAAGATGGACTTGTTGCAAAACTTGTGACCGGAAAAAGAGGGAACTGTATCACTTCACAAATCTGCCGGTTGGTTCCTATTACCTGAAGGAGACGGATGTTGGAAATCATCATTTTGTTCTGGACCCTGGAGCAAAAGAATTTGAAATTAAGTATCAGGGACAGGAAGTAGCGGTAGATTATGTTTCTATGGAACTTGAAAATAAACGCCAGAAAATAGAACTTGCCCTTACCAAACAATCTAAGGAAACGAAAGAACCGGTACAGGGTGCCGTATTTGGGCTGTATGCAGAGGAAGATATTTTAGACCTCACAGGGAAGTGATTGTAAAGGCAGGAGAATTTCTTGCGAAAGCAGAATCGGCAGAAGATGGAACCCTCCGATTTGACATTGACCTTCCGCATGGAAAATATATGGTGAAAGAGTTGGAAGCAGCACCGGGGTATCTGAAGACAGAAGAAACATGGTCCTTTGACGCAACCTATCAGAATCGGAGCTGGAGGTGATTTCCCCTGCAAAAAGAGATTCAAAATCAGCCGACAGTTGTAGAAATCACAAAAACTGACATCACAGATGAAAAGGAAGTGGAAGCGGGCAAAACTTCAAATCCTTGATAAGGACGGAAAATAGTGGAAGAATGGGTTTTCACAAAAAGAACCGCATAAAGTGTATGCGTTAGAACCGGGCGAATACATCCTGCATGAAGAGGCAGCCCCGGAAGGATATCTTGTTGTATCCGATGTTCCTTTCGTTGTCGAAGAAACAGGGGAAATTCAGAAAGTAGAGATGAAAGATGAACGTCCATCCGGTCAGCTCCTGATTCAGAAGACAGATGCGGAAAAATAAAGCACCGCTTGCAGGCGTAGAATTTGAGCTCCGCAATAAAGCTACTGGGGAAGTAGTTGGAACACTGGTGACCGGCGAGGATGGAACTGCAAAGAGTGAAGAACTGCCGATTGCAGTTTATGAAGAGGGCAAATATGTAGAACCGATTGTATATGTTCTTGTGGAAACGAAACCGTTAGAAGCGCTATGAAGCGAATACAGAAGAGGTGGAAGTGGTATTTGAATATCAGGATGATGAAACCAAAATCATTGAAGTAACAGAAGAGGTTGAAAATACTAGAAAACCAGGAACTCCGCCGCCGGATGCACCGGAAGACAGGGGACGATACAAGAGCATGGATTCCGGTTGTAATTATGAGTGTTGCCTTACTCGGAGCTTTCTTTTATAGTAATCCGTATCCGAAGACGGGAAAAGATAGAATATAATAATTGTAGAATGTAACATGTAATGATGGAGATTGTCACTTGGAATTCGAGATGGCAATCTTTTTTTTATTGGAGGAAAGAATATGCGACATATTGGAGAAAAAATTATTTTGGTGCTCTGCATTGTGGTTTTTGGAATTGCAGCCATGAACCTTGTGGAAATAGGAAAGGAATATTATGACGGACAGAAAGAGTATGAGGAACTCAAGGAATACACAGAAGAAGAACCGAACGGGCAGCAGGATGATCCGGCAGAAAGTAAAGCGGAAGAAGACGATTGATTTTGCGGAGCTTCGCAAAATCAATGAGGATATTGTTGCCTGGATACAGATTCCGGGGATTGATGTGGATTATCCGGTAGTACAGGGAGAAGATAACGAGTATTATCTGTATCATACATTCCGAAAAAGAAGCAAATAAGGCGGGAAGTATCTTTCTGGATTATCGGAATCGTGCAGATTTTACAGAGCAACGTGTAATCATATATGGACACAATATGAAAGACGGCAGTATGTTCAGTAGTCTGAAAAAGTATCAGGATTCTGTGTTACGAGAGGAATCCGGGACTGTATACCTGTATCTGCCGGAGAAAACACTGCAGTTGGAAATTGTAGCATGTGAAAGAGTATCCATGAGAGATAAAGGATATGCTTTGGAATACAATATGACTTGTGACTGGCCAGAGGAAATCATATTGTCTACCTGTACTTCTTCTTCCGATACGAGACTGATTTTAAGGTGTAGGGTAACAGAAGTACACTACTTATCTCTTTGAAAAATCGGAAACTCTGGAAGGAAAGGCTTTTAACTATCAGAAACCGGATAACTACTATGCAAAGAGTTTTCTAAAAGCTACCCATTTAATTGTGAAAATAGAAATTAAGCAATGTAGAGAGTAGATTAGGCAATTGGAATATACAAAAGAACTTATCCATGATACTTTGATATCGATAAAAAGCCATATTTTAAAATGGCAGAAAGGAGAATAGAATAAATGGTACAAAAGATGCCGAAAAAGAAAGTTTCTTGACTTTAGAAGAAGAAAATTTCGAGGAACAGAATGTAGAAGGCTATAGTAGATGTACTCCCCACAAGCAGAGCTGCATAACAGACTGTTTGGGTGGTGGTTCATTAATTTCATCATTAAATTAAAAGGAGGAAAAAAGTGATGAGTGAAACAAAAGAATTTAAAAATGGAAACGGTGAAAGACCAGAAAACGAAAACCAGGAAACAACAGAACAGGAAGAAGTGAAATGTAGAAGGTTACGGGTACTGTACATCCAACAAGCAGAAATGCTTAAATGATTGCATATTTGGCGGACCTGCACTCTCTCATATTGGCTAATCAACAGGAGGAAAAAGTAATGAGTGAAACAAAAGAATTTAAAAACGGAAACGGTGAAAGACCAGAAAACGAAAACCAGGAAACAACAGAACAGGAAGAAGCGAAATGTAGAAGGTTACGGGTACTGTACATCCAACAAGCAGAAATGCTTAAATGATTGCATATTTGGCGGACCTGCACTCTCTCATATTGGCTAATCAACAGGAGGAAAAAGTAATGAGTGAAACAAAAGAATTTAAAAACGGAAACGGTGAAAAGACCAGAAAACGAAAACCAGGAAACAACAGAACAGGAAGAAGGAAATGTAGAAGGTTACGGGTACTGTACATCCAACAAGCAGAAATGTTTAAATGATTGTATATTTGGCGGACCTGCACTCTCTCATATTGGCTAATGTGTTGAATGGCACTTTATCTGATGGATTGTGCGTCAAATTAAATTTAGCTATCACAGACTGCAATCAATGTAAATGGCAAGGGCTTCACTGGCATAAATGCCCCATTGACACTGATTTTGTCTATGATATAGGGTAATCAAGCAGAACATGAGATGCTCTGCTACGCCCACTTTTAATTTGCTGAATTATGCAGATTATGGCATCAAATAAAATGTTCCGTAACAGCTAATGTACAAGAGGAAAAAGCAATGAGCGAAACAAAAAAATAAAAATGGAAATGTTTAAATGATTGTGCATTTGGCGAACCTTCTATTTTCTATATTAATTAGAAAGTTGGTGATTTGGATGGTGGATTTAAAAAATGGATGATAGTAATGGCAATAGATAACTATGAGTGGTAGAACTATTGCGAAATAAATGAATCCAAAAATCAAATATCTAATCACTATCAACCATTGGTAAACTAAATATGTAAATTGAATTGGTCATATACACTCCTTTAAGTCAACGTATATGACCAATACTTAAAAGGAGATATGTATGTATATGGAATGTACTTTATATTTAACTGAAAATTGCAATTTAAAATGCAACTATTGCTATGAAGGTAATGATAAACGAAGTAAAACATTGAACAATCAAGATTTGGAAAAAGCCATTTCTTTTATTGTTCAAAAACAACCCTCAAAATGAAAACATTAACCTTACCTTTTTTAGGCGGAGAACCTCTCCTTAATAAAGATGCAATTTATTTATGTATGGATATTATAAATCATAAATGGTCACAAAGCAAGGAATTATTTAAATTTCATATTACAACGAATGGAATTTTATTAGATAAAGAAATAATTAAATTATTTAAAAAGAAAATAATGTTGATGTATCCATTAGTATAGATGGAGATAAAAGAACGCACAATTTGAATCGAAGAAGTAAAAAATGGTACAGATGTTTACGAAGACATCATTGAAAATATGCATTTAATGCAGGAAATGGGCTTAGATTTTTTGTTCGTATGACGGTAACAGAAAATAATGCAGCCCTTTTATCTGCAAATCTTCAGTATTTTTATAATATGGGAATCAGGAAGTTTCACATTGGTATTGATAACATGGGTGAATGGACACATGAAGGATTAAATATACTTGATGAACAGATGGAGAAAATGGATTATTTTTATCTCGAGATACTTGGTAGAGAAGAGGGAGCAGTACTAAATTTACATGATTATAAGATCGGTACATTTGTAGCAAAGACTATTCCTCAGTATTGTTCTGGAGGTTCTATTGACATTTGGTGATTAATAGTAGCGGTGAACTTTTTTTCCGTGTGGTTATGTTGTTAACAATGATATATGGAATTTAGGAACTATCGAAACGGGATTGGATCGGAGTAAGTTCCTACAATCTGCTAGAAATCATGTAGTTTCAAAATCCACATGTCATGAGTGTGATATTGCGTTTACTTGTAGCGGCGCTAAATGTGGATTTTGTAACTATGTAAAAACAGGAAAACTTAATGTACATAGTGTCCAAACTTGTAAAAGAGAAAGAATTCTTTTTAAACATAATCTTTATGTTTTTAGGGAAATGTATAGGAGAAAAGATAAACGTTTAATGAGATATTTAAAAATTGCTCAAGATAATAAGATAGAGCTAAGTAATATTATGAAAACTATCATTTGTGAAAAGGAACAAATGTATATATAGAAAAAGGATTGATAAAAACATGAATAGGGTATATAAATATTTTCTTAAAAATATATCTTTGAACAAAAGATTTATTTTATGCTTGTATTATTTGTCTTCTTTAATATCTAGGGTATAATTATATATAATCAATTCGGATCCGTTTTCTTTTAGTGAATAAAAAAATATGTTCCCACCACCAAGAATCAGATTTCCCTATTGACATTCCATAAATTATAAATAGTTTTGTATTTAAAAAATCACTAGAATATCTTATGTCTGCCCTCGTCCAGTAAGATTTTATAAAAAATCGATCTTCATCTGTAAATTCATTGTATCCTTTGCGCTCATATCCAAAAAAGAATGGATTTAGGAATCGACTGAATTCCGTTTGGATGTACAATATCTAATATTACATTTGAATACAATATATCATTATTGATTTTTAAAGTGAAAATTATTAGATGATGTTTTATAAATAACAGGTTTAAATTGTTGTCTATCCAAATCAATATAGTTATCTAATAAGCTTGTATAATTAAAATTATAAAATTTAAAAAAACAAACAATTGATGGTGTCCATTTTTGATCACATTCTTAGAAAAATTCATATTTTGCAAACTGTCTGTATCAAGATCCCCCAATATATTTTCTAAAGAATTTATGGCCCAATTATATTTCGTTGCATTTGATCCTATTTCTTTTATGACTTCAGTAGTAACAATGTTGGATAAGAACATGGAAAATAATGTTTGTAATTCAAATAGATGTTCATTTAATTCATCCAAATCACCTGTTGGGATGAGTTCATATAATGCATTTTCAAAGTCGCACCAGTTTTCTGTATTACCTTTATCTTGTTTCATTTTAAGAAAAAGCTTATTCTCTTTGTTACATTCAGCATATTCTAAGAAATCAAAAAATTTTTGGTAAAGTGGAAGTATTTTTCTTGTTTAGTTTTTTTAATATTTTAATGTCAAATCCATTTCCAACAAAAACCATGATATCATTTTGTGCAACTATTTTATTAAATGTTTTCCCCCATATTTTTTTCCATTTTTATAATCCACCTCTTCCTTTGTAAGATATCAAAAGATTATATGACTGTTTCGGTTTTTGTTATTCTTAATTCCTGATATCTTTTTAAACTGTATATATTGTATAACTATACAATATATACAGTTTAAGGCAATCTTTGAATATCATATAAAATTGTTTCAATCGATCTTTCAATAATTTAGTTAAAAAATAAAAATAATTTTACAGAAAAAAGTGTGGGCGACTTAGTAATTAATAAGAGTAAAATTGTTTTAAGAATAATATTTTGAGAAACTGTTAGAAAAAAAAACGCTATAAACACTGTGTATTGTGTAAAGACCTTGATTTTCCGGCGTTCCTGAGTGGGGTACATATAATTATAAAGATACTTTGGAAAGACTTGAAAACAGTGGCGCGAAAATATATTCTACACAGGAAAACGGTGCGTTTGGAATAACTGTAAATAAAAAAGTATGCGGATTCATGGGAGAAACGGTTGAACTTAAAAAGGAGAATTCAGTATACTTTTAAGAGGTGAAAAAAGATAGGAGAACACCGATGAAAAGTTTAAATGAAGATATAAAAACAGGAAATTTTAAGCCGGTATATCTCCTGTATGGGGAAGAGGCTTATTTGAAAAAGCAATACAGAGACCGGATAACCAAGGCAATATTTCCGGATGGGGATACGGTAAATTATGCATATTATGAAGGCAAAGGGATAAATCCGGGTGAACTCATAGATCTTGCCGAGACAATGCCGTTTTTTGCAAAGCGTCGTCTGATAGTGGTAGAAAATTCGGGATTTTTTAAAAATGCAACACCGGATCTGGCCGATTATATCAAGACGATGCCGGATACGGCATGCTTTTTGTTCGTGGAAAATGAGGCGGACAAACGAGGAAAGATGTATAAAGCGGTGAAGAGTGGAAAAGGACGCGT
>VOFC01000990.1_pt1 | contig 34000 bp, 34 predicted proteins | sample 5384161 | NCBI WGS metagenome assembly VOFC01 (sample SAMN12384722, study PRJNA508395) | human gut metagenome | isolation source: healthy gut B | host: Homo sapiens
TCCGGCATCTTCTCTGCCGCAATGTTGGGACGCTGATACTCCTCCAGCGCCGTCATGTGGTTCCACCAGACGGTGTTATCCCAGGAAAACCCCTCATCCAGCGTTTCCCCCTGCCCCCAGCGCTGGCACATGAGGGGCATAGAGGCTGTAGTAAAGAACGTCCTTATTCAGCAGGTATTTCGCATCGTTGACGGGGTTCGCGTCATAGAGATAGCCGGGCATAGCCCCGGTCACGCCGTCCGGCGAGCGGGTGAAAATGTTGGTATCCATGGCGAAGATGACCCGCTTGGGCCTGTGCGTCCGCATGAGAAGCCCCATCACCTGATCGAACTCGCTGAAGTAGCCGTCCGGGATGGTAAGGCGCAGGCCGGTTCCGCCGAATACCTCGCCGATCTCGCTGCCCCGGTAGTTGGCCGCCATGGAGGAACCGATAAGAACCACGTCCGCCGGGTTGTTTCGGACGATTCCGGCCGTCTGATAACGCTCGCTGAAAAAAACCGGCTTGCGGTCTGCGGGCATCCGATAGTAAAAGCAGGGATCTACCCGCCAGACAAAGGCGGCGCAGGCCACCAGCACCAGAACCAGCCCCAGAAGCAGGCCCAAAGTCCATTTACGATAGGTATGCTGTTCCACGGCAGGGTCTCCTCTCTCAGAAATTGGAATAGATAAACGTCACCACGCCGGTGAAGGACAGAATGGACCACGCCGCCAGCACCAGCACATACAATCCACTGCGCCAGTTAGGGCGGAACGCATCCATCTGCCGGATCACATTCCGGGGCCACAGCGCCGCCAGCAAACTGATACCCAGCACGGCCCCCACCCGGAGATACACAGTGTACGGCTCGATTTTTGGGATCAGGATCAGCAGGGCGCTCAGCTCCCGCGCAAACAGCCCTTTGGCCAGCCACAGCGGGATCCCGCCGATGCCGCCTGTCACCGCCGTTTTCAGCAGTGCAAAGGCCGCAGAAAGATCCGGCGCACGGAAAAAGACCCACGCGACGTTGATAAACAGGAACGTCACCGCCCAGCGCAGCCATTTGGGGAGGGCGTCCCGGCCCTTGCCCCACAGCCGTTCCAGCACCTGCGCCAGACCGTGGAGCATTCCCCAGAGGATAAACGTCCAGCCCGCGCCGTGCCAGATCCCGCTGACGAGGTATACCAGCAGAATGTTCAGGTAAGTCCGGCCCTTTCCCTTTCGGCTGCCGCCCAGCGGGAAATAGACGTTTTCCCGGAGGAAAGAGGTCAGGGTCATATGCCAGCGCTTCCAGAACTCCGTCACCGACAGGCTGCGGTAGGGGGAGTCGAAGTTCACCGGCAGCCGCAGTCCCAACAGCCGCGCACAGCCGGAAGCAATATCGCAGTAACCGGAAAAATCGAAGTACAGCTGGAGGGTATAGCCCAGAATGACACACCACGCCGTCGGCGCCGTCAGTCCGGCCAGATTGCCCCAGCCGTTATTGACCAGCACGCCCAGATTGTCCGCCAGCAGCACCTTTTTGGCAAGCCCCAGACCGAGGGCGTACAGTCCGGCCGCCGTGTCCCTGGGCTGGGGAGACGCTTCCCGCAGCTGGGGGAAGAAATTCTGCGGCTTCAGGATGGGGCCGGAGGACACCGTAGGGAAGAAGAAACTGTAAGTCAGGTATTCCGCCGGAGCAGGCGCGTCAGGAAACGCGCCGGTGTATACCTCATGCAGATACCAGATCTGCTGAAAGGTGAAAAAGCTGATGCCCAGCGGCACAAACGGCGTCTGCACTGCGCCGCCGGTGAGGAAGCCGGTGTACTTGAAAATTCCCAGCACCGCGACATGATAGCAAACGGCGGCCAGAAACACGCCCCGGCGGCGCTGCCGCCGCAGGGAATTGCCTGCCAGCAGGCTGACGGCAGAGGACGCCGCCAGCAGGCCGCAGCTCCACCAGACCCCGGCGGCGCCGTTCCAGAGATAGAACACCAGACTGGCCGCCAGCAGCGCCCAGACCTGCCGTTTCTGACCCAGCAGGCGGCAGGCGCAGACTGTGACGGTGAGAAAGGCCAGAAAGGCCAGCGACTGTACGTTCATCCGTTCCGCTCCATCTGGTTCAGACGGTTCAGCTGGCCGTCCGCCGTGCTGAGTACCTGTATGAAGCCCCTGACTCCGGCCGGGATAGGCATTGTTCACCGCCTCATGGGACAGATCCGGGAAGTTGGCCTTTTCCCGCGCCAGATTCCGAATGGCCCGCGCATAGTCCGCCTGCGCCAGAGACGCCCCAGCAGAGGCAGTACCGGAGGCGCAGTCCTCCTCCGGCAGAGCAAAGTATTCTGGGCTGCCGCCTGCGGCCCGGTGAAGCATCCGGTACAGCAGATAGATCTGACAGCCCAGACTGTCTGCCGCCGCATTGATGGCGGCCTTGTCGCCCAGCTTTCCCAGCAGGCCGAACAGCACGCCGCAGGCGCTGGTAAGGAGCTTGCCCCGCAGCGTAGCCAGCACGCTGCCCTGTAATACATTGCCCGGCTCCGCCATGTCCAGAACCTCTTCCGGCGTCAGCATACTGCCGTCGCGGGCCAGCGTGCGGCCCAGCATATAGTCGGCGGAGACGTGGTAATAGTCGCAGGCCTTGACCACAAAGGCCAGACCCGGTTCCCGGATACCGTTTTCATAGTGACTCAGCAGCGCCTGAGAAACACCCAGATCTGCGGCGGCCATCCGCTGGGAAACGCCCCGCTCTTTCCGCAGCAGGGAGAGCGTCCTGGAAAATTCTGTTGACATGGATTCCCCTCCGTGAAACAGCCGGGGCATTGCCCCGGCCGAAATGATTCAATACACAACGTATAGTTTACCAGAGGCGATACAATAAGTAAAGAGAAATTCCGCCTGAAATCAGAAAAACCGGTGCATGATGCACCGGTTTTTTCCGAAAAGTCTCAGAACAGCCCCACCTGATCCGGCAGCTCACTTTTGCCGATGCTGCGGAGCTGGCGGGTATTGGCCTCCAGCAGCCGGTCGGTGATGGTCATTTTCCGCAGGATATCCCGCACGGTACGATCCAGCTCCGTATCCGCCCGGTAGTCCGCCGGGAAGATGAAATCCACCCGTCCGTCCCCCAGCAGCTTTTCCACACCCTGCCGGTTGGTGGACTGGTAAACGGCAATGGCCTGCCCGCCGTAGGCCCGCATCATCTTCATACAGGGGACATCCGACAGGCCGTCGCCGATGTAGATCATGTTGGTGAAGGGGATTCGCTTGGAGTTATCCGGCATGGAGTCGTTCAGCTCCTTATCCCGCGAGACATCCAGAATCCCCTTGTTGATGCGGTAGACGAACTGGGTCTTGTTGGTGAAATTCACGTCCAGCTTGGGCCAGCAGGCGTCGCCGTGTTCATTGTAGTAGAATTCGCAGGCATAGATCTCCCGGAACTCATGGGCAATGCCGCTGCCCTCAATGATCTCCCGCAGGCCGGAGGAGATGACATAGTGCTCCACCTGCACCCCCAGCGTTTCACCAAAAGCGTTAATCCGGGCAAACCAGTCCCGCACGCCGGGGAACAGCTGGATGGACTGGCCGCAGCGGTTCAGGAACGCCCGGTTCAGCTGGATGCCCTGCGCGGCACACTCCTGAATCATGGTGTACATATAGGCCAGCAGGCCGTCCATGCGGTTCTCCCAGCCGAATGCATTGGCTTTTCCCCAGAATTCCGCCGGGGTATAGCCCAGGGAGGGGATGAAAGCGTAATCCTCCATATCCGTGGTACACAGGGTCTTATCAAAGTCGTACAAAAAGGCAATGATCGGCGCTTGCTTGTCCATGGTGTTCCTCCTGAAAGAGCAAAAAGCGGCCCATGGGGCCGCTTTTTGTCAGCTATTGTAATTGCGGCCGAATTTCAGCTCGTCCAGATTGATCTGGCGGGTTGCGGAAAGATCCGGGAAATCCGCAAAAGGATCACCGGTCTCCGCGGCTGCATCTGCCTGTCCGGCAGGCTCTTCAACCGCTTCCGCGGCAGGCTCCGCCGTCCCGGAAGCATCCTGCTCCGCAGCGGCAGGCTCCGCGTTGAACGCGGCCATGACGTGATCTTCGATCTCCTGAACGGGGGAGTCCTCCTCCGCTTCCTCCCCCGGCAGCTCCACGGGCCGCTGGGGCAGCTCCGTCAGGAGCTGGATCTCCTTGTCGCACACGGCCCGGATGGCGGCGGAGAACTTCTCCAGCTCCGCCTGACTCTGGCGCAGGCGCTCCTCGTTGGCGGCCGTCTCGTTTTTCAGCCGGGTGATCTTCATCTTGGCGTCGATTTCCGCCTGGGTCATCATCTGATCCCGCTTCTGCTCGGCTTCCTTCACAATGGAGTCCGCCATCCGCTGGGCGGTCAGCAGGGTAGCCCGCATGGAATCCTCGGTAGCGCGGTATTCCTCCACCTTTTCCACCAGAACCTTCAGCTTGGCCTTCAGGGCCGCGTTTTCTTTATAGAGGGCCGTGTAATCATCGGTCAGCTCATCCAGAAATTCGTCCACCATGGCCATGTTGTAGCCGCCGAAGGACGCCTTGGAAAAGGAATGAGTAGAAACCTCCTGAGGTGTCAGCATATCCAATATCCTCCCTGCTTAGAAATACAAGCCGTTGCTTTCCAGCTCGTCAATGAGGTCGCCCTCCAGCTCCACATGGTAGGGGGTGATGATGTAGGTGTTGGCCGCCACTTTCTTGATCTTGCCCTCGCCGGCATAGGCCACGCCGGACAAAAAGTCCACCAGACGCCGGGCCACATCCTTGTTGGTGGATTCCAGATTCAGCACCACGGTCCGCTTGTCCTTCAGCTGGTCGGCGATCTCCGAGGCGTTTTCAAAGCGGTCGGGCTTTACCAGCACCACCTTCAGCTGGGTGGTGGCGTGGATATTCACCACCTTGTTCCGGCGGTCCTCCGCCTTGTTGCGGCGATCTTCAAAAGAGCGCTCCCGCGGCTCTTCAAAATCCTCGTATTCCTCATCCTCGTCGTCGTAGGGATGGGTCAGCTTTTTCAGCTCGTCAAAAATGCCCATGCCAGAACCTCCTGCAATCAAGTGGGATAATGCCGGGCGCCGAAAATCGCGGTGCCCACGCGAACCATGGTGGCGCCGTTCCGAATGGCATCCTCGAAATCGCCGCTCATACCCATGGAGAGACATTCTAATTCATTATGGAACAATTTCTCATTGATGTCAACATAAAGTGCCCGGACTTCCTGAAAATAGTGAATATTTTCCTCCCGGCTGCAATCCGCAGGGGGGATGGTCATCAGGCCGTGTACCCGGACGTGCTCCATGTCAAGCGCCGCCCTGGCGGCGTCCTCCAGTTCGGCGGGGGCGAAGCCGCTTTTGGCCTCCTCGCCGCCGATGTTGACCTCCAGCAGAATGTCCTGCACGATGCCCTGCTTCTCCGCCTCTTTTTCAATGGCTTCCAGCAGGGGAAGGGATCCCACGGACTGGATCAGAGCCACCTTGCCCACCACCTGTTTGACCTTGTTGCGCTGGAGGTGGCCGATAAAGTGCAGGGGTGCGCCATCATAGGCGTGCTGCGCCAGCTTTTCCGTCATCTCCTGCACCCGGTTCTCGCCCAGTACGTCGATACCGGCGGCAATGGCCTCCCGGCAGGCGGCGGCGTCATTCATCTTGCTGGCGCCCACCAGCGTGATCTCTCCGGCCTCCCGGCCGCTTTCGGCACAGGCGGCGGCAATGCGGCTGCGGATCTCGGCAATGTTGGTCTGGATTGACATATCAATTCCTTCTTTCTCTATGAAACAACTTTTCCATCGTACAGATTTCTGGCTACGGCAATGACGGTATCGCCGGACCGCAGCCGGGTCTTTTCCGAACTGCCGGACGAACGCACCACGGCGTATTCCTCACCGGTGTACAGCACATCCACCGGCTTGAACACGGCTTTCGCGCCGGATACGCAGTACACGCCGGTGACGCTGACTTCCTTCGTGATCTCCTCGCCGGTGTCCTCATCCTTCTCCGTCGCCGTCTGAGTGGTGACCCGGAGAGCCTCCCGCGGCACCCGGATGCCCTCGATGGCGTCCAGAATGATCTCTGCGCTCTGGCGGCGCAGCAGGGTCAGCTCCTGCAAGTAGGTGTTTCCCTGAAATACCACCACGCAGCGGCCATTTTCCTCGGCGCTGACAGACGCCAGCGTGACCTCCAGATCCCGGTCTACATTTTTGGTGAACCGCAGATGCAGGCTTCCGCTCTTACCGTTTTGCAGGGTCTGCGCTTCCGCAGCGGACACAACGCCGACATAGTACCAGTTTTCCCCAAGGATCAGCTTCCCGGTATTGGCGGGAATGTCCGCCGGGGCCAGCTTGTCCAGGGCGCTGGGGGTCAGGGAGGACAGCATGTCCGGCGTCAGCACCGATTCATACCCGTCCACCACGGCGGAAAACAGGCCGGAACGGGGCGAACGGATGGTTTTCACGGAGTTGGCTGCCTGGGATCTCAGGCTTTTCAACTGATCCCGCAGCGTCTGAAGCTGTCCGCTGAGATCCTCCGTGCCGGAGTAGGTGTAGTCCCGTTTCAGCACCAGCGCCCGCAGCTCCTGCCCGTGATTCTCCGCCGTGTCCATCCGTCCGGCGGCTGCGGCAGAGCGGTAGTCCAGCAGCGCTTTGGAGATCTGACTGTCCAGCTTCAGCGTCACCTCCGCCCCCAGCATGGACTCCTGGGCGTATTCCAGCTGGTCGATGCGGTTATTCAGCGTTTCGATCTCGTTCTGGCGATCCAGCGAAGCCTGATCGGCATAGACGGTGGCCACAGCGCCGCCGCTGCTGACCCGCTCGCCCTCGCTGCGGCGCAGCTGCATCAATCCGCCGCCGTCGCCCTCCAGCACCTGCTCCTGACGCACCATGCTGCCGCTGATCTCCACGGTGTTTTCCACCTGATAGGTATAGGCCATTGTGGTCACCATGGGGTCGTTGGCATAGTGGTAGATCTGAACGCCGAAATAGGTCAGGATTCCCAGCGTGACCGCCGCCATAAGTATTTTACTGATGAGAGAACTGTTTTTCATAGAGCCTCGTATGTATTACAGTGCGGAACCCTCCTCCATTTCCCGCAGCTCCACCGGCCGGATGGGTACAATGGTGGAGACTGCGTGCTTGTAGATGACCTGCTGGCGTCCGTCGCTGTCCAGCACCACCACAAAGGGGTCATACCCGGTGACGATGCCCCGCATCTGGAAGCCGTTCATCAAAAACAGGGTGACGGGAAGGCGATCCTGCCGGATTCGCAGGAGGAAGAGATCCTGTAGATTTGTTTTTTTCTGCATATGTATCCGCTCCTTCTTTATTTATGGGCGGTCATCCGCTCCTGCGCTTATCCTAAGCCAGAAGCGGAGAGAATTTCCGTCGAAATCTGTAAGGCGCGGGCAAAATCCCGGTCTTTTTCCCAGAAGATCCAGTGGATATCGGGATTCCGCCGCAGCCAGGTCAGCTGGCGCTTGGCGTACTGCCGGGAGCGGAGCTTCACCAGCTCGATGGCCTCCGGCTCTGTCAGAACGCCGTCCAGCACCCCCAGAAACTCCTTGTAGCCGATGGCCTGCATAGCGGTGGCATTCCGGGGCAGTCCCATGGCCAGCAGGGCACGAACCTCGTCCAGCAGCCCCTCCTGTACCATCTTGTCCACCCGGCGGTCGATGAGGGCCTTCATGTCGGCCCGGTCGGCGAACTGCAAGCCGATCCATACCGCGTCATACCGGGGCGGGATCATTCTGGTGGCGGCATTGTGAGCGGAGATGGTGCTGCCGGTTTCCCGGTAGACCTCCAGCGCCCGGAGGATCCGCTTTGTGTCGGCAGGGTGGAGGCGCTCAGCGCTTTCAGGATCTACCTGCCGCAGCTCTTCCAGCAGCGGCGCGATGCCCTCCCGCTCAAGCCGGGCCTCCAGCTCCCGGCGGATCGCGCCGCCGGCGTGACCCTTGGCAAAGCCGTGTCCCCGGATCAGGGCGTCCATCCACAATCCGGTGCCGCCCACCAGAATGGGCAGCTTTCCCCGCGCCAGAATATCGTCCACCACCGGGGTGGCTCTGGACACATATTCCGCGGCGCTCCACTGCTCCGCCGGATCCGCCACGGCGATCATGTGGTGCGGGACACCCTGCATCTCCTCCGCCGTGGGCGCGGCAGTCCCCACCGTCATGCCCCGATAGATCTGCATGGAGTCCACAGACACCACTTCACCGCGGAACCTTTGGGCCAGCAGCACGCCCAGCGTGGTTTTTCCGCAGGCGGTGGGGCCTGCGATACAGACAATTTTCGGCGCCATCCGCGTCCTCCTTTTCCGTGGTTTTACAGCGTTTTCGCCAACGCGCCAGCCAGCGTGCAGGCCGCTGTCAGCGTGTCTCCCGCCGTATCCGGGCGGGCGTCCAGCCCCCCGGCAAATACATAGTCAAACTGCGGGATGCCGAACATGGCGGTCAGCTGCCGCCAGTGGATCACGCCCACGCTGTCCTCCCGCTCCACATCGCCGCCGCTGGTGAGATATACCAGATGTCCGGCCGCGCAGTCTCCGTGGCAGCCCGCCGCGTCGTAGTGGTAGGTCAGGCCGTTGGCGGAAATGTATTCGATGTACGTCCGCAGCGCCGCGGGGTAGCTGAGATCCCAGAAGGGGGCCGCCACCACAACGGCGTCCGCCGCCCGGAACTGCCGGGCCAGCGCGTATACCGGCGCATCAAAGGCGTTCTCCGCCGCCAGCGCGTCCCGCCGGTTCAGCATCTCCGCGTTGAAGGGCTTCAGCGCCAGCAGCGCTTCCGGGGTGACCTCCTCCACTTCCGCGCCGGGATGGGATGCCCGAAACGCGGTGAGAAAGGCGTCGGCCAGTGCCTTCGTGCGGGAAGCCCCGCCCCGCTGGCTGATGCAGCAGTTTACAAACAGCAGTTTCATCATGGTTCCTTCTTTCTCGGAAAATGGGGTGCCGCCCTGCGGCGCTGCGCGTCTTTTGGATCGTTGGAGCAGGCGGTCACGCCCGCTTGAACAGCTTCTCCAGCTCATATTTTCGGATCTTTACCACCACCGGCCGGCCATGGGGGCAGTATCGGACTTCTCCGCTCTGCACCTTCTCCACCAGCACCTTCAGCTCGGCGGGGTCGCTGGTCCAGCCGCCCTTGATGGCGGCTTTGCAGGCCATGGTGTGAAGCAGCGCCTCCCGCTTTTCGTCCAGACTCCGGCCGGTGCGGAGCTTCTGGGCAAATTCCTCCAGCGTGGCGGCGGTGTCCGCCGCGTCCAGATCCGCGGGAACCTCCCGCACCAGAATTGCGCCGTCACCAAAATCCTCACAGCCGAAGCCGAACTGTTCCAGCAGCTCCAGATTGTCCAGCAGCAGGGCGGCGTCCTCCTTGCCGGGTTCCACGGCGATGGGCTGCAAAAGGGTCTGCCGCATGGGCGGCTCCTTGGAGGCCATCAGGCGGTCGAAGTTGATCCGCTCATGGGCGGCGTGCTTGTCGATGAGCCAGAGGTTTTCGCTGCCGTCCTCGCAGATGATGTAGGTATGGAACACCTCTCCGGCGATGCGCCACGGCGCTTCCGCAGGCATGACCGTCTCCTGTCCCGGCAGCTCCATGGCCGTCTGCTGAGCCGGGATGGCAGGCACAAAGGGCTTGGGGGCAGGCGCAGATTCCGGGGCAGGGGACGTCTCCGGCCTTGCGGTCACAGAGGCAGGCGCTTTGCCCAGCGCCGAGGGCTGCGGCGCTTTCACGGCGTCCCGCGGCGGCCAGATGGGCTGCACGCTGTCCGCCACCTTTGCCGTAGAGCGCCATTCCGTATTCCAGACCGGCCGGGCAGGCTCCGCCGGTTTTACCGGCTGAGGGTTGAATACCGGCTGTACGTCCGCCTTGGGCGGCTGCGGCGTAAAAACGGGTCTGACCGGCGCGGAGGGCGCGGCAGCGGGCTTTGCGCCCTGCTCCCGATAGCTTTTGGCATCCATGGACTGGAAAAAGTCCTGCCGGGGATTCTGAACCGGCTGATTTGCCGGTTTTACCGGCGATACCGCGCCGCCGCGGGCATCCAGCGCGTCCATGACCGTGTGGAACACCGCCTCGAACACATCATGCTCCCGCGCAAATTTCACTTGGGTCTTGGCGGGATGGACGTTCACGTCCACCGCCGTCACCGGCAGCGTCACCTCCAGCACACAGCCGGGGAACCGGCCCTTCAGAAGCTGATTCCGGTAGCCCTCTTCCAGCGCCGCCGTCAGCACCTGGGACTTGATGAACCGGCCGTTGACGAAAAACACCTGCATGGAGCGGGAGCCGCGGCCGTTGACCGGGGCGGTCACAAAGCCCCGCACGGTGATGTCGCCGCCCCGGCCGTCCACCGGCACCAGCGTTTTGGCGAATTCCCGGCCCAAGGCGGCGTAGACGGCGGATTCCAGCTTGCCGTCTCCGGGGGTATGAAGGGACTCCTGCCCGTCCTTGATGAATTTGAAGGAAACGTCCGGGTGACTCAGCGCCAGATGCTGCATCAGCCCCGCCACGGCGGCGGTCTCGGCACTGTCCTTCTTCATGAATTTCAGCCGGGCGGGGTGTTGTAAAAGAGGTCCGACACCCGGATGGTGGTTGCCCTCCGGGGCGCCCTCCTCCCGGACAGGCTCCATGTGTCCACCCTCGCCGTGGATGGCGGCACCCACGGCATCCTCCGGCCGCCGGGTCAGCACATCCACCCGGCTGACGGCGGAAATGGCCGCCAAAGCCTCCCCGCGGAAGCCAAGGGTCCCGATCTTGGCCAGATCCTCCGCCGTGCGGAGCTTGCTGGTAGCGTGGCGCAAAAAGGCGGTGGGCAGCTCCTCCGGCGCGATACCGCAGCCGTTGTCCGTCACCCGGATCAGGCCCATGCCGCCCCGCTGGATCTCCACCACAATGGCGGAGGCTCCGGCGTCGATGGCGTTTTCCACCAGTTCTTTTACAACAGAAGCGGGGCGCTCCACCACCTCGCCGGCGGCGATCAGGTCGGCCACATGAGACGATAATTGTTGAATGTGCGGCATATTTTTCTCCTTATACGGATGCCCAGACACTCAGGGCATTGGCGGCGGCGTGGAGCAGAATGGAACTCCACAGGGTCCCGGTGTGGTCATAGGCCCAGGCCAGCACCAGGCCCGGTACCAGATACTGCACCATCAGCAGGAAATAGGTGATGTCCTGCCGCACTACGGCGAACTGCCACACATGGAGCAGAGCGAACAGCAGGCAGCTGACAAGATACGCCACCACCCGGCTTTTTGCTTTTCAGATTGCCGAATACCAGCCCGCGAAACAGCACTTCCTCCACGAAGGGAGCCAGGAAAATTACGATCAGCAGCGTTACTCGGGGGGCGTCATGAATCTGGGCGGAAATGGTGGTGTCGTTCAGATTGGTGTGGTTGTTCACCAGCAGACGGGTCAGGCGGTACATCAGCTCGTTGAGGCCGTACAGGGCGATCAGCCCTACTGCGACGGCTTTGCAGGCGTTGCCCAGATTGTCCGCAAAGTTCCGGGTCGTGCGGCCAAGGAAGCTGTGGAAAATGACCAGCGTCACGGCAAAGAGGACGTAGTAGTAAATGGCGTTTTTCAGGGATGGGGAAATTGCGGTACCCAGCAGCCGCTCCGCAAGGCGGAACAGGGGAGCGGTGGCAAAGGGCAGCACTACCAGATAGATCACGAAGAAAACCGTTCCGGCGATCTGTTCGCCGGGGGACATATAGGGTGCGGATTTATGTTTGGCCATCCTAAGGCTCCTTTGTGTGGTTTCAGTGCGCGGAAAAACAGACGCCTGACCGGCAGACTCATTGATCTCTCTGCGCCCGCAGGCCGGCGCTGCCCGCGCTTCGGCAAGAAGCTCTCTGCGGAAACGGAGCGTGTTACCGGCTCAGCTTCTGCTTCAGCTCATACAGCAGGCTCATGGCCTCAATGGGCGTCAGCGTATCCGGCTGACAGCGGCGGATGGCGTCCAGCACCTCACCCTCGCTCATGGCGTCCAGCGAGACCTGATCGGTCTCTTTCCGGGCGGCCACGTACTGTATGCCGTTTTCGTCCTCCAGCTCCTTCAGAATGACCTTGGCCCGCTGGACCACCTTCTCCGGCAGACCCGCCAGCTTGGCCACTTCGATGCCGTAGCTGCGGTCGGCGCCGCCGGGGATGATCTTCCGCAGGAAGATGATGTCCTCCCCCCGGCGCTTGACGGCAATATTATAATTCACGGTGCCGGGGAGGGTGTTTTCCATTTCTGTCAGCTCGTGATAATGGGTGGCAAACAAAGTTTTTGCCCCCAGCGTCTTTTTGTCGGCGCAGTATTCCAGAACAGCCCGGGCGATAGCCATGCCGTCAAAGGTGGAGGTGCCCCGGCCGATCTCATCCAGGATCAGAAGAGAATTTTTGGTGGCCTGATGGAGAATATCGGAGACCTCCGTCATCTCCACCATGAAGGTGGACTGTCCGGCGGAGAGATCGTCGCTGGCGCCGATGCGGGTGAAGATCCGGTCCACCACGCCGATATGGGCGTATTTGGCGGGGACGAAGCTGCCCATCTGGGCCATGAGGACGATCAGCGCCACCTGCCGCATATAAGTGGATTTACCGGCCATGTTGGGGCCGGTGATGATGGCCACCCGTTCCTCCTTTTCACCCATAAAGGTGTCATTGGGGACGAACAGGCTGTCCTTCAGAACTTTTTCCACCACGGATGACGACGGCCCTCCCGGATCTCAATGACCCCGGACTCGTCCACCTCCGGACGGCAGAAGTTATTGTGGACTGCTACGGAGGCAAAGGAGCAGAGCGCGTCGCACTCCGCCACCGCCGCAGCGGTTTTCTGAACGCGCCCGGCGTTGTCCGCGATCTGCTGCGCAGGGCGGAGAACAGCTCATATTCCAGCGCCACCACCCGCTCGGAAGCCGTCAGAATCTCATGCTCCAGATCCTTCAGCTCCTGGGTGATGAACCGCTCGCCGTTTACCAGCGTCTGCTTGCGGATGTAGGTCTCCGGCACCAGCTCCTTGAAGGCGTTGGAAACTTCAATGTAGTAGCCAAACACCTTGTTGTAGCCGATTTTCAGCGTGCGGATGCCGGTTTTTTCCTTTTCCTTGGCCTCCATCTCCGCAATGACGCCCTTGCCGCTTTTCAGAATGTGCCGCAGGCGGTCCACTTCTTCGTTGAAGCCATCCCGGATGATGTTGCCTTCCCGGACAGAAAAGGGTGGCTCGTCACAGATGGCGGCGGCAATGTCCCCACTGATATCGTCCAGCGTGTCCAGCTCGGCGGTCAGTTCGGTGAGACGGCGGTCGGAGAAAGCGGAAAGCTGTTCCTTCAGGTTGGGTAGCTTTTCCATGGCGGCCCGGAGGGAGGTCAGATCCCGGCCGCCAGCGGTGCCATAGACGATGCGGCCGATGAGCCGCTCCATGTCCCCAAGGCCGGTCATTCCGGCGATGAGTTCCTCCCGGCGGATGGTGTCATTCACCAGCGCCGCCACGGCGCTGCTGCGGCGGTCAATATCCGTCACGGACAGGAGGGGGCGTTCTAACCAGCTTCGCAGCATTCGACCGCCCATGGGGGTCTTCGTCTTGTCCAGCACCCAGAGGAGGCTGCCCTTCTTCTCCTTGCTCCGAAGGGTCTCCGTCAGCTCCAGATTCCGCCGGGCCGCCAGGTCCAGCTCCATAAACCGGCCCTGACGGTAGTAATCCAGCTCCCGGATGTGGGAGAGGTCGGTTTTCTGGGTCTCATAGAGGTAATTCAGCAGGCCGCCCAGAGCCATGGCGGCGGCAGGCTCCCCGGCAGGCAGCCTGGAAAAGGCTTCCTCACCAAATTGGGCGCGGATATTCTTCTCCGCCTCCGTCAGCCGGAACCGCCGCTCACCGCCGTTTTCATAGCGGCAGTGGAATTTGTCGGTAAGGACCTCCGTCAGCGCCTTCTCGCTGAAAGCCCCGTCGCTGAGAATGGCCTCAGCGGGCTGAACCGGCCCAGCTCATTGATGATATGGGTCAGGGTATCCTTACCAGAGAAGGCGGTGAGGTGCGTCTCACCGGTAGAGAGGTCGCAGAAGGCCGCGCCGCCTCCCTGGCTGTCCAGATAAATACCGCAGAGGTAGTTGCCGGACTTATCATCCAGGCACGCGGCGTCGATAACGGTGCCGGGAGTCACCACCCGGATGATGTCCCGCTTCACCAGGCCCTTGGCGGTGGCGGGGTCCTCCATCTGCTCGCAGATGGCCACCTTGTAGCCCTTGGCGATGAGACGGGCGATGTAGGACTCGCTGGCGTGGTAGGGGATGCCGCACATGGGTACCCGCTCCTCCTCCGGCTTGGCGTGCTTGCCGTGATCGCGGGAGGTGAGGGTCAGATCCAGCTCTTTGGAAGCCAGCTTGGCATCGTCGGCGAACATCTCATAGAAGTCCCCCAGACGGAAAAACAAAATGGAATCCGGGTTGTCCTTCTTGATTTCCAGATATTGCTTCATCATGGGGGTCAGTTCCGCCATAAAAATACCTCTTTCTTTATCTTTCAGCAAATGTTTCTGTTTTATGATACCAGATCGCATAAGGATGTGCCGCCTTGCGGCACGGGAAAGCATGGCGATATCATGCAAGATCGAATCCCCATTTTCTTTTCCTCTTGCGGAAAAGAAAATGGCCATTCATGGTCAAAAGAAAAGACGCTGAGGGACGATTTGACACCTCCGTGTCAAATCACCCAAAACGGGGGCTGGTCGTCACGCACTGCCGACTAAATCTGAAAGTCTCCTACCGGCTGCGCCGACAGATATTCCTCGAAGAACTGCATCCCCGCAGTTGGTGGCATGGCACTCATCGGGCTGCAAATAGGACACTCCCTGCTCCTCTCCCCGCTGCCGCTCCCGCTCATTCTGGGAGGGTTTTCCAAAGGGGAGGGCCGTAGCCCGCCCCTTTGTGTCGTTTCAAGGGGGTGCGGGGGAAATCGACCGCAATCCCCCCGCGTTTCTCTTTATGGGGCCGGGGGGGACATTCTCTTTTCAAAAGAGAATATCCCCCTGGCTTCTCCGTACCGAAACGGTACAGTTCCGCCGGGAATTCCGGCCCCATGTGGGAGCGTCACATCACACCGGCTCGCCGTACAGCGCCCAGGTGTTGCTGTCCGTGACCTTCACGTCGATGAACTGTCCGATCAGCTCTCTGCCGCCCTTCAGCCGCACCAGTCGGTTGCCCTCAGTGCGGGAGGCAAGGGGGAAGTCTTCGTCGTCGCTCTCGCCGTCCACCAGCACCCGGACGGTCTTGCCCACATAGGCGGCGTGGAGCTTGGCGGAATTGGCATTCTGGACTTCCAGGAGCTTATCGAACCACTTCTGCTTTTCGGCACGAGTGGCGGGGTCCGGCATGGCGGCCGCTTTCGTGCCGGGGCGGGGGAGTAGATGAAGGTGAAGAGGGCGTCGAAGCCCACCTCGTCCACCAGAGAAACGGTGTCCATGGCCTCGCCTCCGTCTCACCGGGGAAGCCGATGATGACGTCGGAGGTCAGCACCAGACCGGGCATGACCTTTTTCGCATAGTTGATTTCCGCCAGATACTGCGCCCGCGTATAACGGCGGTTCATCTCCTTCAGCACCCGGTCGTTGCCGGACTGGAAGGGGAGGTGGAGCTGCTTTGCCACATGGGAGCACCTGGACATCACGTCGAAGAGGTGGTTGGTGGCATCCTTGGGATGGCTGGACATGAAGCGGATCAAGTATTCGCCGGGAATCTTGTCGATATCCTCCAGCAGATCCGGGAAGTGGTAGTCCAGCCCCAGATCGTTTCCGTAGGAGTTGACGTTCTGCCCCAGGAGGGTAATGTCCTTGTACCCGGCTTCCACCAGCTCCCGGACCTCCTGCAAAACGCACTGGGGGTCCCGGCTCCGCTCCCGGCCCCGGACATAGGGTACGATGCAGTAGGAACAGAAATTGTTGCAGCCGTACATAATGCTGACCCATGCTTTTACGCCCTTCTCCCGCACCACAGGGATGCCCTCGGCGATGGTGCCGTCCTCATTGTCCACGGCAAAGACCCGCTTCCGGGTCTCATACACCTGCCACAAAAGCTCCGGGAATTTCCACAGGGCATGGGGGCCGAACACCAGATCCACGTGGCGGTAGGACTCCTTCACCCGCTTAGACACCCGCTCCTCCTGCGCCATGCAGCCGCACAGGCAGATCACCTGCTCCGGGTTTTCCTTTTTCGTGTGGGTGAGAATGCCTAAGTTGCCGAAGACCCGCTGTTCCGCGTGCTCCCGGACGGCGCAGGTGTTCAGGATCACCAGATCCGCCTCCTTGGGGTCCTCTGTAAAGGTAAAGCCACTGTCGGCCAGCATACCCATCAGCTTCTGGCCGTCCGCCACATTCTGCTGACAGCCGAAGGTGTCCACACAGGCCACGGGATGGGCTTCCCGGGCAGTGAACATTTCCTTAATCTTTGCTTCAAACTCCCGCTGACGCGCCAGCGCGTCCTCGGACACCAGTACGTTTTCCCGCTTCAAATGGTAACTCCTCCAAAATTATCTGATAAAATGCGTGGCGATCCGCGTTTCCTTTTCCGGCAGGCCGAACCGTTCTTTTCCCAGGGCGATGCTCCGCATCAGGAAGGTCATGTTCCGCGCCAGCGTCCGCATGGTCTGACGGCCCTCACCGTCGGCCTCCGCCTCTCCCGGCTCACGGCCATGGATGCTGTTCCAGTACTGGCTGGAGGCCACCGGCATCCCGGAGATGGTGAAATACTTGTTCAACTCGTCAAAGGTGGCGGAGCAGCCGCCCCGCCGGGCGCAGGCTACGCTGGCACCAACCTTCATGGTCTTATCAAAGGGCGTGCTGTGAAACAGCCGGTCCAGACAGGCAATCAGCGTGGCGTTGGCGGAGGCGTAATACACCGGACTGGCGATCACCAGACCGTCGGCCTCCTGAAACTTGGGGGCCAGCTCGTTTACTCCATCGTCAAAGACGCACTTGCCGGTCTTGGCACAGGAGCCGCAGGCCACGCAGCCCCGGATGTCCCGGTTTCCCAGGAGCACCGTTTCCGTTTCCACACCGCTTTCGTGAAAAATCGTTTCCATTTCCCGCAGCGCCACAGCCGTGTTGCCGTTGGCGTGGGGACTGCCGTTGAGCATAAGGACCTTCAGCTTTTCCATGATCAAACCTCCTGTGATCCTCTTTTCCAGATCCGCCCGTTTGGGGAATGGGCGGACATACCTTAACTAAGTTATCATAGCATAAAATACTGCCGGATACAAGAAAAAGGAGGGCAAAGCCCTCCTTTTCCGAAATTTTTTGCTATGTCAGATAGTTCAGCGGGTTTTTCGCCACGCCGTTGTACCGCACCTCAAAGTGGCAGTGGTTGCCGGTGGAGTTGCCGGTGGAGCCGGCCCGGGCCACCTGCTGGCCCTTGTAAACGTGCTGCCCCACGCTGACGGTGAGACTGGAGTTGTGACCGTACCGGGTGACGTAGCCGTTGCCGTGGTCAATCTGCACCAGATAACCGTAGCCGCTCATCCAGCCGGCGTAAGTCACCGTACCGCCGTCGGCGGCGTAGATAGGTGTCCCTCTGGGGACGGCGATATCGATGCCCTTGTGGTTGGTGGAGCCGATGCCGCCGGGGGATTTCCGTCCGCCGAAGTAGGAGCTGATCCGACCGCTGGTGGGCCAGCGGAAGCTGCCGGTAGGCATCCAGGTGGGCCGGGCCTTGGTGCCCCGGAGCCGGTATTCGGTGACAGGCTCTTTCAAAGTCACGGAGGAGAGAATGGTCCGCTCCGTTTCCTCACCGTTGACATAGGTGGCCTTGGCCATCACGTCCGCCTTGCCGTATTCACCCTTGGAGGTAACTTTGTAGTCGCCCTGATAGAGACTGGCGGTGTCGGTGTACTGAATGTCGTAGGCCACATCGTCCAGATACCGTTCCTGCTTTACCACGGTCATGGTCAGGTAGGGAACAGAGGCGGACAGAGTCAGCACTTCGCCGATCTGGAGCTTGTTGATGTTGTAGCCGGGGTTCAGCGCCAGCAGCTCTGCGGAGGTCATGTCATTCTTGGCGGCGATCTGAGACCAGGTATCGCCCTTTTTCACCTCATAGGTAACTTCAGCGGTTTTTGTGCTGTAGAGCAGTTCTGCAATATAGCCCAGATTCATGATGGCGTCTGTGGGGACATATTCCTGCCGGATCTCCACATCCTCCTCGAATTTGCAGGAAATGGTATCCTCATCGGAAGCGGCCTTCTGAAGCTGCTCCAGCAGCTCGTCCAGAGCGCCCTCGTAGGGGGTGGTGCCGATGCGCACCCCATTGACGTACAGGCAGTAGGCGGAAGTCACCAGACCGATTTCATCGGACAGCTCCTCCTCATAGGCGGCTTTATCCTCAACGTCCTGCCGGAGCGTCCAGCCGGAATCATATTGCAACAGGGAGTCGTCCAGCGTATAGGTCTCTCCCAGCGTTTTGGAGGTGATGGCTTCCAATTCATGCCGGACGCTCTCAGCCTCCGACTTGGAGGCCACCGTACCCAGCACATGGCCGTCATAGGTGACGGTGGTTCCCACCGTGAAAAAGGAGAAGAACAGGACGACGCCTGCCAGCACGCAGCTGCCGCCCAGAAATACCACGGCGTGCAGCCGCTTTTCCTTTTCAAACCACGTGCCGAATTTGCCGGAACGGTGGATTCGCTCCTTCCGTTTGCCCAGCAGGCGCTCCCGCAGGCGGCTCGCCGCGGCAGGCAGCAGTCCCCAGAGCATCAGCAGCGCTTGCAGCGCCCTCCGGTTGGACTCCGGGAACCGATGGGCCTGAGCCTCCCGGATCACCCGGCGGCAGCGGCGGCCAAACCAGCGGACCTTCTTTCCGGCCCGGAACCGAAGCCGGCCCCAGAAATCCTCCGGCTCCGCCAGCACTCTGCGCTTCCGGCTCTTCAGGGAGGCCATCAGCAGCGTCAGCGCCTGACGCTGACCGCCGGAGAGAAGGCCCACCTTGGCAGTAAGGCGGTCCTCAAGGCCCAGATCCAGCTTCCGGAGCAGCTCCTTGTAATCCGCCCGTTCCGCAGCGGTAATGCCCCACTTCAACCCGCGGGTCTGGCCACGGCGGGCTGCCAGCGCCAGATTTTCCTCGATCTGCATGGTAGGCGCCGTACCCATCATGGGGTCCTGAAACACCCGCCCCAGAAATGCCGCCCGCTTGTGCTCCGGCAGCTTGGTAACGTCCTGCCCGTCAATGGTGATGGTGCCGGAATCCACCTGAAACACGCCTGCGATGGCGTTCAGCATGGTGGACTTGCCCGCGCCGTTGCCGCCGATGACGGTGACAAAGTCCCCGTCGTTCAGTGTCAGGTTCAGGTGGTTCAGGGCTACCTTGGCGTTGATGGTATTGGGGTTAAAGGTCTTGCAGATATCCTTCAGCTCAAGCATGGACGCTGAACCTCCCTTCTTAGTGTGGATGTGGCTCTTCCAGTAGGGATCGCAAGGAACACAGCCACAATCAGGGCGGACACCAGCTTCAGATCGTTGGTGTTCAGACCCAGCTGCAAAACGATTTGCAGAACGATGTAGTAGATGACGGCACCGATGGAGACCCCAGCAGCTTCAAAGCGAAGTTGATGAATACCTTGCCGAAGGCCACTTCTCCGATGATGACGGCGGCAAGGCCGATGACGATGGCGCCGCGGCCCATGTTGATGTCGGAGGAACCCTGGAAACTGCGCCAGCAGGCCGCCGGACAGAGCTACCAGACCGTTGGACACCATGAGTCCCAGCACCACATTGGCGTTGGTGTTGATGCCCTGAGCCCGGGCCATGTTGGGGTTTGCGCCGGTGGCACGGAGGGAGCTGCCCTTTTCCGTGCCGAAAAACCAGTACAAAACGGCAATGAGCACCACCGTGAACACCACCAGCAGCGGCAAGGGGGATTGTCCAGGCTGACTGTCCGCACATACCGCTGGGAGACCAGCAGGTCATACTTATCTACGCCGACGGCCTGATTGGCCTTGCTGCCCATGATCCGCAGGTTGATGGAATACAGGGCCAGCTGGGTCAGAATACCGGCCAGAATGGCGGGGATACCGCACTTCGTGTGGAACAGGCCGGTGACAAAGCCGGCCAGCATACCTGCCAGAAAGGCGCACAGCAGGGCGGCCCACGGATTCACTCCTGCCCGGATCAGCATGACTGCCACGGCGCCGCCGGTGGCCAGAGATCCGTCCACCTGTCAGATCAGCCACGTCCAGGATACGGAACGTGATGTAGACGCCGATGGCCATCAGGCCCCAGATCAGGCCCTGGGCCACAGCGCCCGGGCAGCGCGTTGAGAAGGGAGGATAGAAAGCTCATACCGATTCTCCTTGTTCACGGCAAGAGGAGGGGTCTCCCCCTCCTGCCTGATTTTACTGTGAAATTAACGGTTGGGATCAGCCCTCGATGGCAGTGTAGCCGTCCAGCGGGGTGATGCCCAGAGACTCGCAGATGGTGGGGTTGTACTTGGGGGTGGCGTCGGTGTATTCGATGGGCATGGTGGAGATATCCGCCTCGCCGGTGAGGATCTTGGCAGCCATCTTGCCGGTGGTCACGCCCAGATCATAGTAGCTGATGGACAGGGTAGCCACGCCGCAGCCGGAGCAGATACCCTCCTCGCCGCAGATAGCGGGAACACCGGCGGGCACCAGGATGTTGGCGATGGCCTCGGTGTTGGAGGCGGCGATGTTATCGGTGGGGAGGTAGACCACATCCGCGTAGTCAGCGGCGGACTGGGTCACGGAAGCAACGTCGTTGGAGTCGGTGAAGGCAAATTCCTTGGTCTCAATGCCCTTGTTGGCCAGGCAGGTCGCCACTTCCTGGATCTGGTAGCTGGAGTTGGGCTCGGCGGAGCAGAACAGCAGAGCGACCTTCTTGGCCTCGGGGAACCACTCGGTGATCATGTCGGCCTGCTTGCTCAGGTCGGCCAGATCGGAGGTGCCGGAGATGTTGCCGCCTACGGTGCCGTCGAAATCATCAAGATCCAGGGCCACGCCGTAAGCGGTGATGGAGGTGCCCAGAATGGGAATGTCGGCAGTCGCGGAAGCGGCGGCGGTCAGGGCGGCGGTGGCGTTGGCCATGATCAGATCCACGCCCTCGGAAACAAAGCCGTTGACAATGGTGGCGCAGTTGGTGGCGTCGCCGGAAGCGTTGTTGTTTTCAATGTCCACCTGACCGGGCAGTGCTTCGTTCAGGGCGTCAATGAACCCCTGCGTTGCAGCGTCCAGAGCTTCGTGCTGAACCAGCTGGCAGATGCCGACCTTGTATACGGTAGCGTCCGCAGAGGTGTCGGCGTCAGCAGGGGCGTCGGTGGAGGTGTCGGCGGGAGCATCGGTCTTGGAACCGCCGCAGGCGGCCAGAGACAGCATCATGGCCGCAGCCAGAGCAAGTGCAAGCATTTTCTTCTTCATAATCATCTTCTCCTTTGAGTCCGTATCCGGAACAATGAACAGAATGCGTGACGGCAAAAAGAAAAGGGGCCTGTCCGCGGAACAGAACCCCCTCACATCCAACAGGCAAGTACCTTATGCCTGACAGGTCGTCTGTTCCTTTTCTGCATTGCGAAAGAAGCCCGCAAAAGAGCGTGCGTAACGGTAATAGGACGTAAACATTCCGTAACGCATGAGGGACTCCTTTCCGCCGTGTCCGGCCGGTTGATGGTATTACAATACAGCTTTAAACGACTAAAGTCAACTGTAAATTTTGACAAAACGGAAAGAAAATTCACGGGAAGTTGAAACACTTTGACAAGTTCCTCCATTTCTGCTACACTACCAGCCACAGGAGGGACGTTTTCCCGCCCCCTGATCATTCTGGAAAAGAGGAATCTCAGATGAACCATTTCAAGCAGATCGCCGCCGGGCTGGAGGCGCATCATCTGGACGCCGTGCTGCTGACCTGCGAGGCCAACCGCTTCTACGCCTGCGGCTTCCATTCCGCCGGAAGCGACGGCATTGCCGTAGTGACCCGGCATCACAATTATTATTTTACCGACAGCCGCTATACCGAGGCCGCCGGGCGCTATGTGCAGGACGCGGAGATCCGGGAGGCCAATCGGGAGCATCCCTATTCCGCCCTCATCAACGAGGTGATCCAGCGGGAGCACATCACCCGCATGGGCTATGAGGACGAGTACATGACCGTGGCGGACTTCCGCCGGTTTTCGGAGAAGCTCTCCTGCGAACTGGTTCCCGCCACGCAGCTTCTGTGGGATCTCCGGGCCGTGAAGGACAGCGAGGAGCTGAACTGCATGATTCAGGCGCAGCGGATCACGGAAAAAGCCTTCGACGATATCCTAAAGGAGATCCGCCCCGGCGTCAGCGAAAAGGAGATCGCCGCCCGCATCCTCTACCTCATGCTGCACTACGGCGCGGAGGACAAGTCCTTTGACCCCATCGTGGTCTCCGGCCCAACGGCAGCCTGCCCCACGGTGTTCCCAGTGAGAAGCCCATTCAGGCCGGGGAGTTCGTCACCATGGACTTCGGCTGCAAATTCGGCGGCTACTGCTCCGATATGACCCGCACCGTGGCGGTGGGCCATGTGACCGATGAAATGCGGACTGTTTACGAAACGGTGCTTCAGGCTCAGATGGCAGGCATCGGCGCCGCCAAGGGCGGCATCACCGGTCACGATCTGGACGCCGCCGCCCGGCAGGTCATTGAGGATGCCGGCTACGGCCCCTATTTCGGCCACAGCTTCGGCCACAGCGTAGGCGTGGAGATTCACGAAAACCCCAACGCCACCCCCTCCAACCACCAGCCGCTGCCGGTGGGGACCGTCATCAGCGAGGAGCCGGGGATCTACCTTCCGGGGAAGCTGGGGGTGCGGATCGAGGATGTCGTCATTTTGACGGAAAACGGCTGTCAGGACATCACGCTGTCTCCCAAAAATCTCATTATTTTATGACGATTATGCAAAATAGGGTGCGAAAACGATTGTTTTCGCACCCTATTTGTCAAAAGTGCCGTTGACAAAAAAGAGCGTCCATCGTATCATCTATATTCGGAATTTTCACCCTCCACGTCAGAAAGGGAAGTGTCACATGGACAAAGTTTACATTACCGGCCATCGCAACCCGGATACCGACTCCATCGTATCCGCCATGGCCTACGCCGCACTGAAAAACGCTCTGGGGCAGCGGCAGTACTGCGCCGCCCGCCTGGGCCAGATCAGCGATGAAACGCAGGCTGTGCTGGATCGGTTCGGGGTCAAGGCGCCGGAGCTGATTACCAATGTCCGCACGCAGGTCCGGGATCTGGACTTCGATACCCCGCCCACCCTGTCCCCCGCCGCTACCATCAGCCGGGCATGGCAGATGATGCAGGCGGACCGGATCTCCGTACTGCCTGTGGCCAATGAGGACGGCACCCTGTACGGTATGCTCTCCGCCGGGGACGTGGCCAGCTACGATATGCTGGCCGTCCGCAATGCACTGGTGGAACACGTGCCGGTATACAATCTGCTGTCCGTTCTGGAAGGCCGGGTGCTGAACGCAGGCGGTCAGGTTCGGGACGAGGTTTCCGGCGAGGTGACCATTGCCCTGCCTGCCGGGCGGGAAAACCTGCTGTTCTCCTCTTCGGAATCCATCGTTGTCTGCGGCGACCAGCCGGATATGATCCGCCGGGCCATTGAGCTGCACGCCGCCTGCGTCATCGTCTGTCAGGCGGAGGTGCAGCAGGAGCTGCTGGATATGGACACGGATACCTGCATCATCTCCACCCCCTATGACGCCTACCGGGCAGTGCACCTGATCTGCCACGCCCTGCCCATTGAGCGCATCTGCAAGAGCCACGATCTGGTTTGCTTCCATCTGGACGACTACATTGACGACGTGCGGGACACCGTGCTGGAAAGCCGGTTCCGGGCTTACCCCATTCTGGACGAGGAGGAGCGCGTGGTGGGCACCCTGTCCCGGTTCCATCTGCTGCGTCCCCGGCGCAAGCAGGTGATTCTGGTGGACCACAACGAAAAGGCCCAGTCTGTGCCCGGACTGGATCAGGCGGAAATTCTGGAGATCGTGGACCACCACCGCCTGGCGGACATTCAGACCAAAAACCCCATCTATGTCCGCAACGAGCCGGTGGGCAGCACCGCCACCATCGTGGCCGGCATGTACCAGGAAAAGGGTCTGATGCCCTCTGCCAAAATGGCGGGCCTCATGGCTGCCGCCATCGTGTCGGATACGGTCATGTTCAAATCTCCCACCTGCACCCAGCGGGATATCGACATTGCCAACCGCATGGCCCGCATTGCCAACGTCTCTCTGGAGGATCTGGGAAAAACTGTATTCTCCGCCTCTGTCAGCGACGATAAGAGCGCCGAGATGATCATCGGAACCGACTATAAGGAGTTCCACATCGCAGGCCACAATCTGGCGGTCAGTCAGGTCACCTGCATGGACGCCGAGCGTCTCACGGAGCGGACGGAGGAGTTTCTTGACTGTATGCGCGGGATCCGTCATGATTATGGTCTGGACACCGTACTGCTGATGATCACCGACGTGCTGAAGGAAGGCTCCTACCTCCTGTATGTGGGGGATGAGGACACCATCCGTCAGGCCTTCAATATCACCGGCGAAAAGAACCCGGTGTTCCTGCCGAAGGTCATGAGCCGGAAAAAGCAGATCATTCCCGTGCTGTCCGCCCTCTGGGGCTGAGCCGCCGGACAACGTGCAGACCGCCGCCGTATGGATTTCATACGGCGGCGGTTTTTCGTTCTTCTATCAGCGCACTTTGCCGGCATCTCCGCAAAACAAAAAGAGAGCTGCTTCCCAAAGGAAACAGCCCCCTTTTCAGGCAGCGGCTTTATTTCATCAGCTCGCACACCAGGTCCGTGTAGCCGGAGGGATCGTCCAGCGGCAGTCCCGCGATCAGCAGCGCCTGATCGTACAGCAGCTTGGCGTAGATCTTGGCCTTTTCCGGGTCGGCGGTCACGGCGTTCTCCAGAGCGGTGAAGGCCGGGTGCTCCGTGTTCAGCTCCAGAATCCGCTGGGCCTTGATGCTGCTGTCAGGCTGCATGAGCTGGAAATACTTCTCCATCTCAAAGCTGAGACCTTCCCCAGCCGTCAGGCACACAGGATGGGACTTCAGCCGGACAGCGGGCTTCACCTCGCTTACGGCGTCGCCCAGCGTCTCCTTCACGAAGGCAAACACATCCTTATGGGTGTCGGCCTCTTCCTTGGCCTTTTCCTGAGCGGATTCTTCCGCCGCACCGTCCATGGCGGAGCGGAACTCCTTGTCCTTGTAGGTGTGGAGGATCTGGGCGGCGAATTCGTCCACCTCCTCTGTGAAGTAGAGGATCTCCACCCCCTGATCCTTCAAAGCCTCCAGCTGAGGCAGCTTGTCGATCTTGTCCACGGTGTCACCGGCGGCGTAGTAAATGACCTTCTGATCCTCCTTCATCCGGGAAACGTACTCGTCCAGCGTCACCAGCTTCTTCTCCGTGGAGGAATAGAACAGCAGCAGATCCTGCAAAAGCTCCTTGTGAGCGCCATAGTCTGCGGTGACGCCGTATTTCAACTGGCGGCCGAAGTTCTTCCAGAAGATCTCATAGGCCTCCCGCTCGTCCTTGAGCATCTTGGCCAGTTCGCTCTTGATCTTCTTTTCCAGATTTCCGGCGATGACCTTCAGCTGCCGGTCATGCTGTAAAAGCTCCCGGGAGATATTCAGGCTCAGATCCGGGGAATCCACCACGCCCCGGACAAACCGGAAGTGCTCCGGCAGCAGATCCGGGCACTTGTCCATAATGAGAACGCCGCTGGAATAGAGCTGCAAGCCCTTTTCGTATTCCTTGGTGTAGAAGTCGAAGGGGGTGGCGCCGGGGATGAACAGCAGGGCCTTATAGGTCACAGCACCTTCGGCAGACACGGTAATGACCCGCTGGGGGTCCTGATAATCGTGGAACTTGTCCCGGTAGAACTTATTGTACTCCTCCGGCTTCACGTTGGACTTTTTCCGCTGCCAGATCGGGACCATGGAGTTGAGGGTCTCCACCTCGGAATAGGACTCGTACTCCGGCTTGTCGTCGGGGCTGCCCTCCTTTTTCCGGGTCTTGGTGACCGCCATGCGGATGGGGAAGCGGATGTAGTCGGAGTACTTGGTCACAAGCTCCCGGAGCTTCCACTCTTCCAAAAACTCGCTGTAATGCTCGTCTTCGGTATCATCCTTCAGGTGCATAATGACCTCAGTGCCGCTCCTTATCACATTCGGTAATGGTGTAGCCGTCCGCCCCTGAGGACTGCCACTGATAAGCGGTGTCACTGCCGAATTTCCGGGTGCGGACCGTCACCTGATCGCAGACCATGAAGGCGGAGTAGAAGCCCACGCCGAACTGACCGATCACGTCAGTATCCTTGGCGTCATCGCCCACTTCCTGCTTGAAGCGGTAGGAGCCGGAGGAGGCGATGACGCCCAGATTGTTCTCCAGATCCTCCTTATCCATACCGATGCCGTTATCCGTAACGGTGATGGTGCGGGCGTCCTTGTCGGCAGCTCAGCTCGATCTTGAAGTCTTTCCGGGTCAGCTTCACGCTGTCGTCCGTCAGCGCCTGATAGCACAGCTTGTCGCAGGCGTCGCTGGCGTTGGAAATGATCTCCCGCAGGAAGATCTCCTTGTGGGTGTAGATGGAGTTGATCATCAGGTCCAGCAGCCGCTTGGACTCCGCTTGAATTGTTTCTTTCGCCATAAACCAAACACTTCCTTTTTGTTTTTTTATCGAATATGATTTTAGCACGGAATTCCCGGAAAGAAATTACTTTTTTTGTAAACTTCACACCACCGAACCGTTGCCTTTCCCTGACCTTTCCGTTAAAATGTGAAGGTAAACAGTTTTGGTATCCTGACGGATGCCAGTGGAAAGAGGCAGCAGGCGTATGTTCTATAAATTCAGATGCGCGGTGGCGCGGTTCATGTACGGCCGGAACGGCATGGATCAGATGAATCAGGCCCTTCTGCGGGGCTACATCGGGATCCTTCTGGCCGAGATTCTCTTTAATCTCCTGCGGCTGCGGGCGCCTGCCATCGCCTGTGAAGCACTGCTCTGGGTGCTGATGGTTTTCATTCTGTTCCGAATGTTCTCCAAAAACCTGACCAAGCGCCGGGCGGAGAACCAGAAGTTTATGGGCTGGATCTGGAAGGCCAAAACAACGCCGCCGGGGCCAAGGCCCGCCGGGCGGATAAGGAGCACAAGTACTTCACCTGCAGGTGCGGCGCCATCTGCCGGGTGCCGGTTGGGAAGGGGAAGATCGTCATCACCTGTCCCAAATGCGGGGAGAAGATCCACGCGAAAACGTAAGAAGAAGCCCGGAGGATGCAGCATCCTCCGGGCTTCTTTTTGATGTTGGATCCGCGCCGCGCACTTTTATTCCACGGTCTGGTATTTCAGCTTGTAATAACTCCAGCAGCGCCACTTGTGTACGGCGTCCTTCAGCGCTGCTGCGGCCTCGTCGGTCTGCTCGTTCAGGATCCGCTGGGGCAGCACGGTGCCGTCCGCCAGAATGTAGGTTTTTTTGCACCACCGGCGCTGTCCGCCGCAGGGAACCCAGAAAATCGAACCACGGATTTTCCCCGGTGCGGCCGGTGAGATCCAGCAGGGTACTGCCAAGGAAGGCGGCGGAGATGACCCCGTCCTCCGGCAGCTCCAGAGAAGCCACAGCGCTGTCCCAGTCCAGTGTCTCCGCCGCGGCGCTGTTGGCCCAGATCACATAGGGCGTCTTATAGGAGCAGAGAATGTCCGTTCGATCGTTTTCGGCAGCCGTCACCTCGGAACCAAGCTCCGCGTAGCCCTTCTGGTTATCCCCCAGATAGGGCAGATGGTCGCCGTAGAACACCAGCACCACCGGCTCGCCGCGCTCCTCAAAATAGGCGGTCAGGCGTCCCAGCATGGCGTCGGCGTCCCGGACGCCCTCCGTATAGACCTCCAGCATGGTGCGGGTCTCGTCGGAGATGTCCGCCGTGGTGGAAATGGGCGCAAAGGTGTGGCCCTCGCCATACTTGTCGGCGGTGTAGCTCATGTGGTTCTGGATGGTGGTGGTGTAGTTGAACAGGGGGCGTCCCTCGGCCACGGCCGTTTCAAATTCCTGCTCGATCTGGCCCGCCATATAGTCGTCCGTGACCCAGCGGCCCTTGTATTCCAGGTTTTCCATATCTCTGGCAAAGGCCTCATATTCCGCCCCCAGCCAGTGGTAGACATTTTCGCGGTTGTAGAACCAGGCGTCGCCGGGATGGTAGAAGGAGGTGCGGTAGCCGTCCGCCCCGAACACCCGGAACAAGCTGTCCAGATTCCGGTTCACCACCCGCATGGCGGAGGTGGCGGTGACGGAGAGGGCGTTGGTCTGCATTCCCGTCAGCACGTCGAACTCCGTGTTGGCAGTGCCGCCGGCAAAGCCGGGAACCACGATATGTCCGGAAACGGCGTGAGAATCGTTTTGCAACGCGTGAAGGTTGGGCAGGGGATCAGTCTCCTCCGTCCAGTCGAACATGGGCTGATCCGTGATGTCGGAGAACGCCTCGTTCATCACCATGATGATGCTGACGTCCTGCCCCAGTCCCGTCTGCTCCCCGGTTTCCCACCCGGCGGCTTCTGATTTGGAGAAGCCCTCCGGCCTGTCCACAGGGTAGGTGGTGAACTGGTGGCAGAAGCAGTAGGGGAAACCCAGCTCGTTGAATACCGAGGGGACATAGTAGGCGTTGCTGACCCGGAAAGAGTTGTAGAGATCGTTGCTGGCATACACCGTAAAGATCAGGGCTGTCAGCACGCCGAAGCTGAGGACTGCGCCGATGATCCGTTCCGGCCAGCAGCGGCCGGGGAGCACGGCTACGGCGTCCTTTTTTACCTTTGCTTTCAGCACGGCAAACGACACCGGACGACTGGTAACAAACACCCCCAGCGCCGCCAGCAGCGCCGTGGTCAGGACCACAAGGGCAATGGCCGTCACCGGGTAGCGGATGTCGTAGGTCTGCATGGCGCTGCCCACTTCCCGCACCAGCGCAAAGTCCGCGGGAACACCGGCTCATCCCGCACCTCGATTTTGACCCGGTTGAAAAGGGAGAGGGCGCAGACGAAAAAAGTTCACCAGTGCTGCGCCGTAAAAGACATTTTTGAATAGAAACGCAAAGGTCAGCAGCAAAAGCCCCACCGGCAGGGCGTTCAGCACGATCAGCAGAGGCTGGGATCTGAAAATGACCAGCACCGTCCGCAGCGCGTTGGGCTGGCACCACAGGGCCAGCAGGGTGATACAGCCTGCCAGCAGCACGGCCAGCAGCAGGCTGCCCCACAGGGGAAGGGTAAATTTATGAATCAGCTTTTCTTTCAAAACGACAAATCCTTTCCGAAAAAATCATATCCCTATTATATGAATTCGGCGGAAAATTGCAAGTGTGACGCAGGACATCCCCTGCAAACGGCTGTTTCCGCAGGCGGAAAGGGATTGACTTCCCTTCGGGAAGATGCTACACTGAATATATTATGAAACAGAATGAGTGGAAAACCTGTTGTTGTAAGACACAGGACGGCTGAACTGCCAGAAGCAGACACAGGCGTCCGTTTTCGTGTGCCTGTGTCTTGCATGAGGAGCTTTCAAAAGCGGTGTGCAAGAAAACGCACACCGCTCTTTTTTATCTATGCGGCGTCCAAATCTCATCATCAATCTTATCGATCATATTGAGGAGAATGTGCTATGAACTTTACGCATCTGGTTGGAAACACCCCCATGATCCGCATCCGCTACAGGCTGGACGGGCAGGAGCAGTCCGTCTGGGCCAAGCTGGAGGCCTATAACCTCTCCGGCAGCATCAAGGACCGGCTGGCGGCCCATGTGATTGCCAAATCCACCGCCAACGGCACGCTGAAGCCGGGGCAGCCCATTGTGGAGATGACCAGCGGCAACACCGGCATTGCCTTTGCCGCGCTGGGCGCGCTGACAAAGCACCCCGTTCATATCTTCATGCCGGACTGGGCCAGCGAGGAGCGGAAAAAGCTGATGGCCATGTACGGGGCCGTGCTGCATCTGGTTTCCCGCAAGGAGGGCGGCTTCAATGCCGCCTTGCAGGGCGCGAAAGACATGGCGGAGGAGATCGGCGCGTTCCAACCCCGTCAGTTTGACAATCAGGACAATCCGGAGGCCCACTATCTCACCACCGGCGTGGAGATTCTGCGGCAGCTGCCCGGCGTCACGGACTTCGTGGCAGGCGTCGGCTCCGGCGGTACCCTGATGGGAACCGCCCGGCGGCTGAAAGAGGCCGGACAGTGCCGTGCCGTTGCCGTGGAGCCGGATGCAGCCGCGCTGCTTACCGGCGGCACTGTTACCGGGCCGCACCGCATTGAGGGCATCGGAGACGATTTCATCCCCGCCGTAGTAGACCCCACCCTGATCGACCATGTAGCGGACATCAACGATCTGGACGCCATCGCCATGGCTGCCAAGATCGGCCGGGTGCTGGGTCTGGGTGTGGGGATCTCCTCCGGCGCAAACTTTCTGGGCGCGGTTCTTCAGAACCGGCAACCGGGACGGCAGGTGGCCACCGTGTTTGCCGACGACAGCAAGAAGTACCTTACCACCCTGCTGGCCACGCCGCCGGCAGAAACGTCGGGGATGGTGACCTCCCGCATCGAGCTGCTGGGCTATGAGCCGGTGGAGACCCGGTAAGGCTTTTTCCACGCTGAGGTGTTTCTCCTCTTGCGGGGGCGGAGAAAGCGTGTTAAAATCTCCTTTGATATAACAAAATCAAACAGAGGAGCGCAGCGCATGATTCGTACCGTTTTATTTGATCTGGACGGCACCTTGACGGACTCACGCGAGGGGATCGTCAACTCCGTAAAATACACTGTGGAAAAGCTGGGCGGCCCCATGCCGGATCCGCAGACCCTGCTGAAGTTCATCGGCCCTCCCTTACAGGAATCCTTTATGGAGTACTGCGGCTACAGCCGGGAAAAGGCTGTGGAGGGCGTGCAGGTGTTCGGGAGCAGTATGTGCCGGTGGGGCAGTATGAAAACGCAGCGGTGGCCGGCGGCAGGGAGCTGCTGGAACGGCTGAAAGCCAAAGGATACACGCTGGCGCTGGCCTCCTCCAAGCCGGAGGAGCTGTGCGTCAGCATCTGCGCCCGGTTCGGTTTCACCCCCTCGCTTGCCGCCGTCACCGGTAGCCCTGCCGGTGCGGACTGGGGAAAGGCCGACGTGATCCGGGAGGCCATGCGCCGTCTGGGACTGACGGATGCGGATAAGCCTGCGATTCTGATGGTAGGCGACCGGAAATACGATGTGCTGGGCGCTGCGGAATGCGGCATTGCCTGCGTAGGCGTGGAGTTCTTCGGCTACGCCGCCCCCGGCGAACTGGCGGAGGCCGGCGCGGCAGCGGTGGTTCAAACGCCGGAGGAACTGGAAGATTACATTCTGAATCACTGAAACCCGCAGGACAGGCCAGACAGCCTGTCCTGTTTTGTACGGAAAATTCCACATTTCTCCCCAAAATCAGAAAAGGTTGTTTACAATCCGCAGGGAAATTACTATAATGTAAGGACATTTGCTTCGGGAGCAAGACACCTCAAAAAAGACCCGTCTGGAGGCAGCCATGCCCGATATCCGATCTATTGAGCCGCTGCGGCGGCGCATCTGTTCCATCATCGACATCGGAACAGCGGATGATTTCATCAGCCGCTCCTACGATATCTTCTACACGCTGGTGATTCTGGTAAACCTTGCCGTCACCATCGCCTACACATTCGATGGGGCGGAAGCCCGCTGCGGCGGGCTGCTGCTGGACATTGAGGCCGCTACGGTGGCTTTTTTGCGGCGGACTGCGCCCTGCGTATCTGGACATTTCCCGGCAGACCGTTATCGTCATGATTCGCCGCCGGGGACGGATGCTGATCCCCCACGGCAGTCTGGTTCTGCTGGAGGGCGATCAGGTCATTCTCTATTCGCAATCCCATCTGCCCCACGGGCAGGATATTTCAATTTAAGGAGGCCTCTTTATGGCTGACGATATGCGAACCCCCTGGGCTATATCTGCCCCCAATGCGGTACACCAGTCATGGGTGCCCGCTCCATTTTTGCTCTGGAAGCGTCTGATGCGGAAATCGAGTGTTCCTGCGGCGGCAGCGTTCTGCACACAAGATACGACGGGCAGAATTACCGGCTGCTGGTTCCCTGCGGCGTCTGCGGCAAGACTCATGAGGCCGTCTGTCCGCCGGAGCGGATGCTCCGGGGCGCTACTGCTCTCAGCTGCCCGGACAGCAGACAGTTCTGCTGCTTTATCGGGGAGGAAGGCACTGTGGAGCATCATCTCCGGGAGGCTGACATCGCCATCTCCAAGGAAAAGGCGCAGGAGAGTAATGGTGAAGCGGAGGCATTTACGGACAATGTGATCATGTACGAATTTCTCTCGGAGCTGAAGGATATCGCCGCCCGGCCGAACGGCATTACGTGCAGTTGCGGCAGCCGCCGCTACAGCATGGAGATCCGCCGGGACGCGGTGGAGCTGGTGTGCAGGGACTGCGGCGCCCGGCTGCGGCTCAGCGCCGCAACTGACCGGGATCTGGACGATCTCTGCTGCCACATGAAGCTGGTCATTCCGGGGAAGCAGTAACCGGCTCATCCCGCCCGCTCCGCCTGCGGAACAGCAAGTGGAACGGGCCATGAACAGAAAGGGGTACGCTGCATGATCTCATTTTTAGCGCGTTTTTTCTGCAAGCCGGAGGGCAGGACTCCCTCTCAGCTGCGGACTGCTTACGGTATTCTCTGCGGCGCGGTGGGGATCGGCCTGAATCTGCTGCTCTTTGCCGGGAAGTTCTTTGCCGGAACCCTCTCCGGCTCCATTGCCATCACAGCGGACGCCTTCAACAACCTGTCCGACGCCGGTTCCTCCGTGGTGACGCTGCTGGGCTTCCGCATCGCCGCCAAAATGCCGGATCCAGGCCACCCCTTCGGCCACGGCCGGGCGGAATATCTCTCCGGGCTGGCGGTCTCCATGCTGATCCTGCTGATGGGCGTGGAGCTGGCCAAGGAGTCCGTCGGGAAGATCCTGCACCCCACGCTGGTGGATTTCAGCTGGCTGGTGATTGGGATTCTGGCGGCGTCCATCTGCGTAAAACTGTATATGGCGGTATACAACCGCTCCATCGGCAAACGGCTGAACGCCCCGGCTCTGCTGGCCGCTGCCACGGACTCGCTCAGCGACTGCGTGTCCACCCTTGCCGTGTTGCTCGCCACACTGGTGGGGCATTTCTCCGGCATCGCCATTGACGGCTGGGTGGGTATTCTGGTGGCGCTGTTTATCCTCAAGGGCGGGATCGACGCCGCAAAGGATACCATCGATCCCCTGCTTGGCACGCCGCCTACGCCGGAATTCGTCAGGGAGGTGCAGGAGCTGGTGCTGGCGCACAGGGAAGTCTCCGGGATCCACGATCTGGTGGTACACGACTACGGCCCAGGCCGGGTGATGATCTCCCTCCATGCGGAGGTGCCTGCTTCCGGCAGCGTCATGGAACTGCATGACACCATTGACAACATTGAGCAGGAGCTGCATCGGAAGCTGGGCTGTGAGGCCGTGATCCACATGGATCCCATTGCGGACGATGACGGCGCTACCGCTGCCGTCCGGGCGCAGGTGGAAGAACTGATCAACTGTATCGACCCGGTTATGACCCTTCACGATTTTCGTATGGTTCCCGGCCCAACCCACACCAATCTGATTTTTGATGTTGCGGCCCCTTTCGGGTTCCGCCTCAGCGATCAGGAGATCGTCCGGCAGATCTGCGCTCTGGTGCAGTCGCTGGACAGCCGCTACAACGCCGTGGCATCCACGTGGATCACACCTGTTTATTGGAAGCGACGAGGAGGGCGGCACTGTGACCCGTGCCAGCCGGAACCCCAACCTCTTCTCTGAACCCTTCAAATCTCCACAGAAGCTGAACTACATCGGCGGCATTGAGGAAATTCTCCGGGATACGGACACCCGAAGCCGGGAACTGCGGGCGCTGGGGATCAACGTGAATTTCGCGCCGGTGTGCGACGTGTCCACTGACCCTAAGGATTTCATCTATGACCGCACCCTGGGGCAGGACGCGAGACA
>VOFC01001076.1_pt1 | contig 34000 bp, 44 predicted proteins | sample 5384161 | NCBI WGS metagenome assembly VOFC01 (sample SAMN12384722, study PRJNA508395) | human gut metagenome | isolation source: healthy gut B | host: Homo sapiens
ACGACAGCGTGAACCGCGGCTTTCGAAATGGACGCCCTCATCCGCAAGGCCATGAGCGAAACGCGTCCCCGAGGAGAACTGACTTGGCCAGGCGTGGAGATCCGATTGACGGCGTCATGCTCCTTGACAAGCCGCTCAGCATGAGTTCGAACGCTGCACTCCAGACGGTGCGGAAGCATCAACGCGCAGGCTGGCCATACAGGCACTCTCGATCCATTGGCCACGGGGGCTTCACCGCTTTGCTTCAGCAACGCAACGAAGTTTTTCCGCCGACCTGCTGCGCAGGCTATATCGCCCGCGTGAAGCTCAGCGAATCTCGTCCACAGGCGTGCCGAGGGGCGAGATCGTCGAGCACTCATCCGTCGACATTGACGGCCGAGGCGCTCGAAAGAGGCCGTCGCCGCCTTTCAAGGTGAATCGTTCAGATTCCGCCCATGCTCAGCCCTCAAGGTCAACGGCAAAAGTGCCTTTATCAGCTCGCCCGTCAGGGGGAGACGGTTGCGTGCTCCGCGCACGGTCACCGTGCGCGATCGCGGCCTGATTTTGACAGCATGTCCTTCACACTCACGTGTCCTGTTTCCAAGGGTACGTACATTCGCGTGCTTGCCGAGGACATCGGGCGCAGGCTTGGGTGCGGCGCTCATCTGACGGCTCTTCGCCGCACGCGCGTCGGCGACCTTTCTATCGACGACGCCGTGACGGTTGAGACGCTCTGAAGAATGCGGCTCTCCCGAAGAGGCCCGCCGTCTTCTCAAAGGGGGCCGACTCTCTTTCTGCAGACCTTTTGAAGCCGTGACGCTTGACGAAATGCAGACGGCACGCTTCATGACGGGACAGCGCCTTGCCCTCGGGCTTACAATGCAGGGGGCGCGTCCGCGTATACGGACCGAACATGCTGCTGGGACGGCCCGCGCAAACGAGCGCGGCGTCCTTGAGCCTGAAAGACTCATCGCACATTAAATCAACACGAGAAAAAAATGACTCGAGCTATTCGTAACATTGCGATCATCGCGCACGTCGACCACGGCAAGACCACGATGGTGGACTGCCTGCTTCGCAGCGCCGGCACCTTCCGCGCCAATCAGCAGGTTGCTGAACGCGTGATGGACTCCAACGATCTGGAACGCGAACGCGGCATCACCATTCTCTCGAAGAACTGCGCCGTCGAATACGAAGGTACGCACATCAACATCATTGACACCCCGGGGCATGCTGACTTCGGCGGTGAAGTTGAACGCGTCCTCTCCATGGTCGACGGCGTGCTGCTCCTCGTCGACGCCGTTGAAGGCCCGATGCCGCAGACGCGCTTCGTGACCCGCAAGGCTCTCGCCCAGGGCCTCAAGCCCATCGTCGTCGTCAACAAGATCGACCGCCCGGGCGCCCGTCCCGACTGGGTCGTCAACCAGACGTTCGACCTCTTCGACAAGCTCGGTGCCACGGAAGACCAGCTCGACTTCCCCGTGATCTACGCCTCCGCTCTCAACGGCTTTGCCGGTCACACGACCGACGTCGAAGAGCTCAAGCAGATCGGCAACATGCGCGCCGTCTTCGACGACATCATCAAGTACATCCCCGTCCGTGACGACGATCCCGACGGCCCCTGATGCTTCAGATCTGCTCGCTCGACTACTCGAGCTACGTGGGCAAGATCGGCATCGGCCGCGTGCATCGCGGCCGCATCCGCCCGAACATGGACGTCGCGATCATGAACGGTCCGGAAGACACCCCGAAGCGCGTGAAGATCAATCAGGTCCTGAAGTTCGAGGGTCTCGAGCGTCAGCTCGTCGATGAAGCCGAAGCCGGCGACATCGTGCTCGTCAACGGCATTGAAGAGCTCTCCATCGGCACGACGATCACCGATCTTCAGCAACCCGAAGCCCTCCCGATGCTCAAGGTCGATGAGCCGACCCTGACGATGAACTTCCAGGTTAACTCCTCTCCGCTCGCCGGCCGTGAAGGCAAGTTCGTGACGTCCCGCCAGATTCGCGAACGTCTCGAACGCGAGCTCAAGTCCAACGTCGCCATGCGCGTGCGTAACACCGACGACGAAACCGTCTGGGAAGTCGCCGGTCGCGGTGAACTTCATCTCACGATTCTTCTCGAGAACATGCGCCGCGAAGGCTTCGAACTGGCCGTCTCCCGTCCCGCGCGTCCTTCTCAAAAGGAAGTCGACGGAGTCAAGATGGAACCGTACGAACTTCTGACGGTCGACGTCGAGGAAGAGCATCAGGGCTCCGTCATGGAAGAGCTCGGCCGCCGCAAGGGCGACCTGCAGGACATGCAGCCGGACGGCAGGGCCGCGTCCGCCTTGAATACCGCATTCCCGCCCGCGGTCTCATCGGCTTCCAGAGCCTCTTCATGACGATGTGCCGCGGCACCGGCATTATGAGCCACGTCTTCGACGACTACGGTCCCATCAGCCGCGGCGACATCGGCGAGCGCCGCTCCGGCGTGATCATCTCCCAGGACGACGGCGATGCCGTGGCCTATGCTCTCTGGAAGATTCAGGAGCGCGGCCGCCTCTTCGTCTCCCCGGGCGACAAGCTCTACGAAGGCATGATCATCGGCGAGCACGCCCGTGAAAACGACATCGTCGTGAACCCGATCCGCGGCAAGCAGCTCACCAACATCCGTGCCTCCGGTACGGACGAAGCCATCCGTCTGGTGCCGCCTGTCAAGCTCACGCTGGAAAGCGCCGTCGAGTTCATCAATGACGACGAACTTGTCGAAATCACGCCGCACTCCATCCGCCTGCGCAAGCGCTATCTGAAGGACTTCGAACGCAAGCGCGCCGCCCGCGCCGTTCAGAACGAATTCGGCGAGAAGGATGAGTAAGAAGAAGTCGAAGGCGTGTGATGCGGCCTGTCCCTGCGGGAGCGGGCTCGCACTCGCAGCCTGTTGCGGGCGTCTTCATGCGGGCGTGCCCGCAGAAACGCCCGAGGCTCTGATGCGAAGCCGCTATTCGGCATATGCTCTCGATCTCGACGCCTATGTCCTAGAGGCAGACCGCCGTCTTTTCGAAGATGGCGAGGAACGGCCGAAGTGGCTTTCCCTCGTCATTCACTCCTCTTACGAGGAAGGGGCGGAGGGCAGAGTCAGCTTCACCGCGCGCGGCAGGACCTCAGGGCGCCTTCAGGTTGGAGGAGAACAGCCGCTTCCGTCTTGAGAACGGCCGATGGCTATATGTCGACGGCACGTTTGACGACAGGTAAGATCTCGACTTAGTGAGCCGCCCTTCGGGGCGCTTTTAATTTTTATTCAACAACACTTGTTTACGGAACCGACTTTCATGCCTCTCAATCCCGGGACTGGCGCTTCACCGTGGCGCCGATGCTGGACTGGACAGACCGGCACTGCAGGTACTTTCACAGGCTGCTCACGAGCAGGGCTCGCCTCTACACCGAGATGGTGACGACTGGGGCGATCATTCACGGCGATCGTGACCGCCTGCTCGGCTTTTCACAGCCGGAGCATCCCGTCGCACTGCAGCTGGGCGGCTCGGATCCTGCCGATCTGGCGGAGTCCGTCCGAATTGCATCAGCTTACGGTTATGACGAATACAACCTCAACTGCGGATGCCCTTCCGAGCGTGTGCAGAAGGGAAGCTTCGGGGCGTGTCTGATGCTCGAGCCTCAGACCGTGGCCGCCTGCGTCAGGGCGATGCAGGACGTGACGGACAAGCCCGTGACGGTGAAGCACCGCATCGGGGTGGATGATCACAACGAATACGGCTTTGTGCGCGACTTCGTGGGCACGGTCTACGATGCTGGTTGCCGCGTCTTCATCGTTCATACGCGCTCGGCCTGGCTCAAGGGGCTGTCGCCGAAGGAGAATCGAGAGGTTCCTCCGCTTGTTCGCGAGACTGCCTTCAGGCTCAAGAAGGACTTTCCCGACACGGTGATGCTGATCAATGGACAGATCGCCTCCCTCGATGAGGCGAAGGCGCTTGTTGATGCAGGCATGGACGGCGTGATGGTGGGACGCGCGGCCTATCAGAATCCCTGGATGCTCGCCGGCGTCGACGAGGTGCTCTACGGTGTTGAGCACGACGTGACGCGCCTTGAATGCGTTCATCGCATGACGGCGTATCTGGAGGAGAACTACAGGGACGACGTGCACGCCATCCGTGCCGTGGCTCGTCATGTGAACGGTCTGGCTCAGGGGCTGCCCGGCGCACGCAGATGGCGTCAGGTGCTTTCCGATCCTGCGGCCATCAAGGACAGGGGAGCGGGGCTCATTCAGTATGCATGGGAGGAGGCCTTCGGCGAAGGCTGATGACGGCATGAAAAACGCCAGGGTGAAAGCTCTGGCGTTTTCGTACGCGAAAGGATGATCAGCGCTTCTTGGCGGGCGTCCTGCGTGCCTTGCCAGAGGCGGCCTTCTTGGCCTGAAGGGCGCGGGCGCGGCGCGTCACGTCGCTTTCATTCGCGGCTTCCCAGGCCTTGCGGCGCGGGCGGGAGGCTTCGATGGCGGCCTTGACGGCCGTCGCTGCGGTCTTGTTGAAGCGGTACTGGCTGTCTCGGATCCTTTCATTCTTGAGCCAGACGGCGGTGGGAATGACGCGGGTCTTGCGGCTCGTCGGCGTGAGCTCCTCGGCGAAGGCCGGCATGAGCTTGCCGCGGTTGGCAGTCATGAGGCCGATGCTCAGGGAGTCGATGAGCGTGGGAAAGTCGACCGTCAGCGTGCGGGTGCCGTTGAGGTAGCGAAGGTCCCAGCGGGCCTTTACGACGGGGTCGGGCTTGCTTCGCTGGCAGAAGATCGTGCCGGACTTCGTGTGATAGACGTTGACGAGGCCGTTCTGCGGCAGTTCCACCGTGCGGGTCTTTGTTCCTCGGCGCGTCTTGATCTTTTCCTTGCCAGTCTTCTTCTTGATGGTCTTTTCGAAGCGAAGGCCCACGGGCATGACACCGTCGCCGGGAAGCACGTTGAGACAGTATGGCGTTTCCTTCGTGAAGCGCTCGGAGAAGTCCTCGATGTTGTTCGAACCCGTGAAGGCAGTGTGGCTCAGCGCGAGCAGCTCGTCCTGAATGATCCAGAGCGTGGCGGCATAGGCTACACTGCCTGCGGGGAATCGCTCCTCGCCCATGAAGAGCGCGGCCTTGGTCGGCATGTTGCCTCGGGTGCGCAGGAAGTCTCGGATTTCCTGACCGGAGACGTCGTAGGCCTCCAGCGTGACGCGAAGCTCGAGTTTTTCCCTGCCGTCGAATTCGATGACGACGTGGTCGCCCTCGGGGCGGAGTCCTGTCGGATTTTCAGGCGGAACGCGTCGGCCGTCTCTCATGATGCCGACGGCACCGGAACCCCAGGAGAAGCCGTGAGGCTTGCCGAAGGCGTAGTCCTCTTCGACCTTGTAGCGGTTGTTTTCACGGATCAGGTCGGTGATGCGGAACTGCGCGCCTTCATCATCGTCGAAGAAGAAGATGCCGTCGCCCTTGAAGGCATCGACCACGGGCATGGGAATGCGCTTGGCGGTGAGAGGCGTGGCGGGGGCGGCGCGGGCGCCGAGATTGCTGAAGGTGGCGGGGCGGATGTTTTCCTCACGGGGGGCGGCGGTGGTCGCACAGCCTGTGAGCCAGAGTGCCGCAGCGGCGGAAGCGGAACCAATCAGCGCGCGGCGCGTGATGTGAACAGACATTGGGGGAGTCCTCACGGAGTTTGCAGTGTTTGTGCGCAGGCGTGCGAAATGCATCTTCTGTTGCCTATGGGCGACGGAAGGCGAAGGCCTGTCGGATGAGGATAGCAGATCGGGTGACGGGCGGACGCCGTTCTCAGGTAAGGAGGCGTTTCAGGGCCATCGGGCGGACTGAAGTTGTCTCGCCGCCATGTCGGCGGTTTCCAGAAGTGCGTCGAAAAGCGGGGTTTCCCAATGCAGTTTGGGAAGCGGCGTTCGGGTGAGCGCTATTTCAGCTTCACTGGCGAAGCGGGTGGGAGCGAGCGAGGAGAGCAGGGCCCAGTTCGAGAATATTCTGTCGCGCGAGTCATGCAGAATGTCGGCGGACGGAATGGCGTCCGATTTTCTTCCGTTTTCCACGCGGTCGGCGGGCATGAGGTTCCAGAGGTCGTTGCAGTGAAAGCGGGCCCAGGGCAGCATGTGGTCGACGGCCAGCGTCTGCGCCTTGAGCGGCGTTCCGCTCCAGACGCTCCGAAGGGAGCCTCGGCTGATTGCAGCCTTGTAGGCGCTTGCGGCAAAGTCTGTGTCGCGGGCGGACTCCGGCGGCAGAAGGCGCACGACGATGTCGGCCTGCGTAAGGACGTGCTCACCGCTGCACAGGGATTCAAAGCGTGCGGAGAGTCTGGCCCACTCGAGAATCAAGCTGTCCTCGAGCCAGGGGGCGATGCGGTTGAGTTCGAGCCAGAGTTCGGCGGGAAAGGCGAGGAGACCGTAGCGTTCGATGATTGATCCGCGTCCTGTAAAAGGAGGCCTGCGACTGGTGTGCGTGGCGACGTAGGTGAAAACGGGGTTCCTGCCGTCATCCTGAATGTAATGGATGGGCCCCTTGAGAGCGGTCGTGACGACATCGTCGAAGAGCTGTTGAAGCAGTGAGGTCTGATCCTTTGAACGTGCCTCGTTTCGCATCAGGGATTCAAAGACGCCGTATTGGCTATGACATTTTGTCATGGTCCGTTCGAGCGCAGTGCCGAAGCCGAGCTCTCTGTTCTGATGGATCTGTCTGGGCATGCAGGGGGCCGCTGGCGAGCTGCCAGTAGTCCCTGATCCATCGTTCGGCGATGAGGCCGAGCGGCACCAGAGCTTTGCCATTGTCGAAGCGGACGCTGCGCGGCATGGTGCGGTTGATGTCGCAGAGTGCGCGTAGGAGCGCGAGCTTTGTAGGTCGAGGTTTTGGCATCCTTTTCGAGAATGTGCCTGAATCGTCTGTTGCTCAGTTCGCTTTGTGAGTCGCGAAGAAAAACGCAGGACGCCCATCTGCACTCGTGACCGGGAGAGCCGACGCCGTCCCGGATTTCCTGCGAGGCCAGCCGAAAGCCCATGCGCTCGAAGAGCGTGGCATAAGTCGAGCGAATCGCGCAAGAAGGTCTTGCGATCTGGATCCCCCTTGTGGTCAAGAGGCACGACGACGATCAGCGTGCCCTTGTCCGTGACCGCACGCTCCATGAAGCATGCGGCTTCATAGAGTTCATGGTCGGACAGATGCTGAAGAACTCCGCAGGTGTAGACGGCGTCAAAGCGGGGGAGACGGGCGAATAGTGCGTCTTCGGAAGCCTTGTCGGGAGGAAGGCAAAGCAGGGAGAAGGAGGGCGACTCGGCGCCGAGGAGGGCCTGAGCTCTGGCCTCGGCGAGCTTCAGCAGCGGCCCGCTCCCGTCCGTGGCTTCGACGATGGCGTCGAGGCCCGACATGAAGCGGGCATCTCGGCCCGATCCGCAACCGAGCTCTAGAACGCGGCTTCCCTTGGGTATCCATCGGGTGAGGAGCGTTTGAATCTCTTGGGGCGTTTCACCCTCATAGAGCCTGAAAAAGGCCTCGGAACGTGTTTCGTAAGCGGACGGCATCGGCATGGCGCACTCCTCAGATCTCGACGATGCGGCCCGGATTGAGACGGTTGTCGGGGTCGAAGGCGAGTTTCAGGGCACGCATGGCGGCCAGCTCCTCCGGTGTCTTGGTGCGCTTGAGCTCCTGCGTCTTGAGACTTCCGACGCCGTGCTCTGCGGCGATGGAGCCGCCTTCGGCAAGGACTCGGTCGTGCACGAGCCTGTGAACGGCTTCTTCATGCGGGAAGGCGATGCCGGCGGGACCGACGTTGAAGTGCAGGTTCCCGTCGCCGTAGTGGCCGAAGACGGAGGGCTTTACGCCCGGGAAGGTCTCCTCAAGGGCGGCGCTTGTTTCCCTGATGAAGCGGACGAGGCTTGAGCGCGGGACGCTGATGTCGTGCTTGACGTTTCCGCCCTCACGCTTGACGGCGGAGGGAATGGTCTCACGGCAGCGCCAGAAGGCCTCGCGGTCCGATTCGCTGCGGCTAACGGCACCGTCGAGAATCAGTCCGTTCTCGAGAAGCGGTGCCAGAACGCCCTCGAGTTCTTCTGAGGATTCATCGGAATCCCGTCGCCAGTCGGAGACGTCTAGAAGCACCTGCCAGTCGGAAAGAGGGACGGGGGCGTCATGCCCGTGACGGCCGAGAGCGATTCGAGCGGCGTGCGACCGATGAGTTCGAAAGCGGTGAGACCGGGGCCGAAGGCCGCCTCAAGTGTTTCAAAGAGCGTTTCAACGTCTTCAAGGCGACGAGGCGTGATCCAGGCCGAGACGATGGAGCGGGGCATGGGCTCGAGCGCGAGGACGGCTTCGGTGATGACGCCGAGCGTGCCTTCGGATCCGATGAAGACGTCCCGCAGGCTGTAGCCTGAATTGTCCTTTCGAAGCCCCTTCATGAGGTCGAGCACTTCGCCTGAGGCGAGCACGACCTTGAGGCCGAGCACCTGACGCCGCGCCATGCCGTACCGCAACACGTGCACGCCGCCCGCATTGGCGGCGATGACGCCTCCTGTCTGGCATGAGCCTTCGGCGGCGAGCGACAGGGGAAGAAGGCGCCCTGCATCCGAGGCGGCCTTCTGTGCATCCTGCAGAACGACGCCGGCCTCAAGCGTGATCGTGTTGTTGACGGTGTCGACATTCAGAATGCGCTTCATGTGGCCGAGCTGAAGGATGAGAGTTCGTCGTGCTGTCTCTGCGGAGGCGCCGGGTTCAGGCGTGGCGCCTCCGACATTGCTAGTATTGCCGCCCTGCGGGATGACGGAGAGTCCGTATGCGGCGGCAGTCTTCATGACGAGAGAAACCTCTTCGGTCGAGGCGGGTCGCACGACGGCAAGCGCTTCGCCTTGTCTGCGTCCTCTGCCGTCCAGAGCGGCGGCGGAGATGTCGGCGGGATCGGTTATGAGCCCCGTGTCGCTCACGGCGGAGCGGAGTACATCGATGATTTCTTGATAGGCAGGCATGGCGGAGGACGGTTTCATTGGAGGAATGCCTCAATCATACCTTCGGGAGGGGATGAAGAGCGGGGCCCTCCAAAAAGGAAAAGCCCGAAGCGGGTGCTTCGGGCTTGAGCGTTGTCGGCGAAGGTGCGGAATTACTTCAGCGCTTCGAAGACGCGGGCCGTGATGGCGTCAATGGCACCGAGACCGGAGATGGCGCGGTACTGCGGAGCGGTCTTGTCACCGGACTTGGCGAGGTCGCTGTAGAAGCCGACGAGGGCTTCCGTCTGGCTGTGGTAGACGTCGAGACGCTTGCGAACGACTTCCTCGCGGTCGTCGTCACGCTGGATGAGCGGATCACCCGTCACGTCGTCCTTGCCTTCAACCTTCGGCGGGTTGTACTTGATGTGGTACGCGGCCGGAGACGGGGTCGACGCGGCGACCGGACATGCGTTCAACGATTTCGGCGTCAGGCACCTGGATTTCGAGAACGAAGTCGATCGGGATGCCTGCGGCCTGAAGGGCTTCAGCCTGCGGAATCGTACGAGGGAAGCCGTCGAAGAGGGCGCCGTTCACGGCGTCGGGCTGCGTGAGGCGGTCCTTGACGAGACCGATGATGATGTCGTCGGAGACGAGCTGACCCTTGTCCATCACGGCCTTGGCAGCCAGACCGAGCGGGGTGCCCGCCTTGACGGCGGCACGAAGCATGTCGCCCGTGGAGATCTGGGGAATACCGAACTTTTCGCAGATGAACTTGGCCTGCGTGCCCTTGCCGGCACCGGGAGGCCCAATCAGAATCAGACGCATTGGAATGCTCCTTCGATTATGTAATGAACGACGCCGGAGATTTCCGGCGGCCTGCCGTCCGGGGGAACGGCGGAGAATAAGCAAATTTTATCCCGAATCCGCATGAAGTCAAAGACCGTGCACGTATTCGCAACGGGAATCAGACGGGCGCGCCCTTTTCGAAGATCGCGCGCACACGGTCAAGATCCTCCTGAGTGTCGACGCCCGCAGGAAGGGCGGCGTCAAGCACCATGACCGCAATGCGCTCTCGCCGTAGTAGAGGGCGCGAAGCTGCTCCAGACTCTCGAGCTTTTCCAAAGGAGCCTGAGGCAGGGTGGGAAAGCGGCGCAGGAAGCCTGCACGGTAGGCATAGAGACCGAGATGGTGAAGCGGCGCGAAGCCTTCGGGGAGACTTTCCTTTGTTTCTCGGAAGTGGTCTCTGGGCCAGGGAATCGGAGCGCGGGAGAAGGTGAGGGCGGTGCCGCGGTCATCGAGCACGACCTTGACGACGTTGGGATTGAAGAAGCTCTCGACGTTGTGGATGGTGTGTGCGGCAGTCGCCATGGCGCAGTCGGGCCTGGAGGCGAGCAGGTCGGCCACGTCTCGGATGACGTTAAGCGGCATCAGAGGCTCATCACCCTGAAGGTTGACGACGATCTCGTCATCGGCAAGGCCGATCTTGGCGACGGCTTCGGCAAGTCGGTCGGTGCCCGTCGGGTGATGGGGATCCGTCATGATCACGTCAAGGCCTGCGGCTGCGCAGGCCTCGTAGACGGACGCATCGTCCACCGCCACGACGACCCTGTCCGCGCCGCAGGAGAGGGCGCGCTCGGCGACTCGGACGATCATTGGCCTGCCGCAGATGTCGGCGAGTGGCTTGTCGGGAAGGCGCGAGGACTTGAGGCGCGCAGGAATGATCACGGTAAAGGACATGAGAACCTCACTTGGGATCGAGTGCGGCCGAGCGCTCGGGTAGTGGCGCGCCTCGTTGTCGCTCAGGCTGCGGGCGGCGTTGCGAAGCATCACGGGAATGTCGTGGCGGACTTCAAAGGCGAGGCGGCAGCGCGGGCAGACGAGCTCGCGGCGCTCGCCGTCGCCCTGCAGAAGCCTGCCCTTGCAGACAGGACAGACGATCATGTCGTTGAGTTTGGCGGACATTGTTCTCAGTATCCCTTTCGGAAAGGATTAAAACCAACATTTACCGCTCGTGGTGGGGCGGAAACCATAATAAAAACGCCTCGAACCGCATCAGGGGATGCGGGAGGCGCTTTTCATGGCTTGCTGAATCGAGGTCAGTGCCTGCCTGCGGCGTCGCGGGCGCGCTTGTCGATCAGGTCGATCAGGTAGGAGTCGAGCTTGACTTCAAGACCGACGACCCAGATGCGCTTGTCGCCTGCGAGCGCCGGATCGTGGCGGCACTTGACGGCGTCCTGCCCGTGATGAAGATGATGTCCTCGGTGCGGTTCGCAAAGGGATTCTCGGCGAAGTCGAAATGGTCGCCAAGCTCGAGCTCGGCTCCCTCAATGTCATGGGCGCGGATCATCGCGAAGAAGCGTCCCGGAGCGGCGATGCCGGCAGCGGAGAGCGGCTTGAGTTTTTCGGCGTGAATCCTGTCGGCAAGCTCGTCGATGAGGGCGGTTCTGCCGGTCGCAAGCTGCGTGCAGGCGCCGAAGCAGCTCGAGGCGGCGAAGCGCGGCGTCCTGCTTTCGACGACGGCTTCGTTCGACGTATTGAGAACGATGGCGTCCACGGTGTCGAGACGGGAGGGAGGCTCGCGCAACGGGCCCGCGGGAAGCAACCCAGCCGTTGCCGAGGCCGCGCGCGCCGACGACCGCGATTTCGACGTCGCGGGCGAGAGCCGCATGCTGCAGACCGTCGTCGCTCACAATCAGATCCACTTCGGGATGCGCCTCGAGAAGCGCTCTGCCCGCTTCAAATCGGGCTCGACCGACGGCAACGGGGACTCCAGTTTCCCTTGCAATGAGAAGAGGCTCGTCGCCGGCTTCGGCGGCAGGAGTCTCCTCGTTGATCAGTCGAATGCCGTCTTCGCGGCGTCCGAAGCCGCGGGAGATGACGCCCGGGCGCCAACCGCGTGCCTGAAGCTCGCGGACAAGGGCGATCGTCACGGGCGTCTTGCCCGTGCCGCCGACATAAATGTTGCCGACCACGACGACGGGGACAGGCAGACGGTTGGGCACGGTACGCTCGCGGCGCGAACGACTGACGGCGAGGAAGACGAGGGAGAGCGGAGAAAGAAGCCAGGCCACGGGGCCGCGGGAGGCCCACTGGCGGTGAGCCCAGGCTTCAAGACCGGCGCGCCATGTCATGAGAGCACCTCCGCATGGATGTGCGAACAAACGGACGTTGCGGCGTATGCCGGCGGGATGGTCGAGGAAAAGGGTGTAGGGGGTGGCTTGTCGGACATGACGTTGATGGAAGAGCGCATGCAGTTGCGCGGGAGCGGTAATGATAAACGGTTTCCCCCCGGTGCGCGCCGCAAGGGCGCTTTTTGACGACAGGGACGGGGCTTTCGGCATCGGAAGTTATCCACGATGTTGTGGATAACTGTGTGGACAAGTCGCTGGCTTTTCCACGCTCGCTCTCTACCAGAGCTTGCAAAAGACGGGCGAAGAGGACGAAGATTTCTCCCTTCGTTCGAAAAACATTTGAAAATCAAGCGATTGCGTATTTTGTCAGTGTTCGGGGCCTTCCTTCTCAGATGCGACTTCGTGACTCGCCTACTGTTGCAGGGATGTGGACAACCCTGCCGATTTTCTTTCTGTCCCTATTGACTTTTTTATGAAAATCTGCATGTCCGTCGGTACCGTCGACGTGAGCATTATGGTGTTTTCCCCAGAGGCTGTGAGTAGCTCTGTGGATAAGTCTGTTTTTTGACAGTTAACGTCATGAAATAAAAGGTAAAAGTGCCAACTGCCTAATTTTTGTGCAAAGTGTGGAAATTTCAGGCTTTGGGACTCGGATTGGCCTGCGGGGCGGATGCGCCGGAGCGCCTGACGAGCACGGGCAAAGGGTAGAATGGACGTTCGCAGACTCCGACAATTATCCACAGGCTTGTACACAGGGACCTTATGCTCGATTATCCCTTTCTTTTTGATGACGAATGCTTCAGTCGTCCCGCCTCCGCTCGTCCGTCCGTACCGCTTCGCAGGGAGCCGGCCCGATCTGAAAACGTTCTGGGGGTCGGGGGCTGCGGTGGCTCGAATCCGCAGTGCGCTCGGCGGCATGCTGGGCGGTGTCTGGGTGTCGGGGGAGGTGAGCAACCTTTCGATGCCTGCGTCGGGGCACGTATATCTGACGCTCAAGGACAGGGACGCCTCCATCAGGTGCGCGTATTTTGCCGGCAGCGCCAGACGTCATCCCGCAACGTTTAGAACGGGCGACAGGATCGAGGTGACCGGGGCTGTGGACGTCTATGCCAAAAGCGGTGATCTGCAGATCAAGGTGACGGACTGGCGCCATGCTGGTGCGGGGGCGCTTTATGAAGCCTATCTGAGGCTGAAGGCCCGGCTTTCCGCGGAGGGACTCTTTTTCGAAGGCCTAAAGAAGCCGCTTCCCTTTTTCGTGAGGCGGGTCGTCGTGGTGACGAGCGCTCAGGCGGCGGCGCTGCAGGACGTCCGAAGGACGATCGACAGGCGGACGCCGTGGGTGAGGCTCATGCTTTCGCCCGCCTATGTGCAGGGGGAGTCGGCTCCTCTGTCGCTTATGGCTGCACTCGATCGTGCGGATGCGGCCGGGGCCGACGTCATCCTGCTCGTTCGCGGCGGCGGCTCCTTCGAGGACCTGTCCGCCTTCAATGACGAGCGTCTGGTGAGGAAGTTGAGAAGCCTGAAGACGCCCGTCATCGCGGGGGTCGGTCATGAGTCCGACGAAACGCTCGCGGCGCTTGCAGCCGACGTCTGCGCCTCCACGCCCACCGCCGCTGCGGAGCACATCGGTCCGGACATTCACTACTGGCGCTCGCTTCTTGATGACTTCGAAGAGCGCATGACGCTGGCCGTGGACAGAAAGACGGATGACGCAGGACAGACGCTCGACCGGCTCGAGGCAAGGATGAGCAGGCAGGACGGCTTCCTCTCAAGGCAGGAGGGGGGATCTTGTGCGCAACGGATGTTGCTCGAACGTCTTGCCGCAGGCAGCCTGCAGGGCGCGAAGCGCGCCTCGAGACCGCAGGTTCGGGGCTCGCAGGCATCGGCGCCCTGCCCCGGAGGCGCAGCGTACAGCTCGAAGCGCTGGCGCAGCGTCTGGAGGATGCATCGGAGGGAGTGCTCGGCACACGGGCGCGCAGGCTCGATCACTTCGCTCTGTGCCTGCAGTCGCCGGACGCCGTGCTGCGGGCCAGAAGCGTCAGGCTGACGTCTCTGGACAAGACCCTTGAACTCGCGGCGGAACGCGCGTGCAACGCACAAAGCCGGCGCCTGGACCAGACCCGGACAGGTCTGGCGGCTGCCTTCGAGCAGTCGGCATACAGGAAGGACATGGAGCTCAGGCTCCTCGAGAGGAGACTTCCCGACATGGAGAGGCGCCTCGACGAGGCTGCGCTGCACCTGCGGGCGCTCGGACATGCACTCGCAGGACTTGATCCCGACAAGCCGCTCAAGCTCGGCTACGCAAGAGTCGAACTTGCGGACGGAACGGTTACTGCAGCCGCCGAAATCGCGACGGGGGACGAACTCACGCTCTGCTTCGCTGATGGCAGCAGGAAGGCCGTGGCGAAATGATCCTGCGGACAAAAGGAGCCTGTTCGTGTGAAGGTTGTATCCAAATATTAGAGCCTATATTGGCAGATCTTTTATGATAAACTTCATTTATCGAAACTCAGATCCCGACAGGTTCGGGGGAGATACCAACATGTTTACTCTGCCTGCTCTTCCTTATGCGCTCGACGCCCTCGAGCCCGCCATGAGCCGTGAAACCCTGGAATTCCACTGGGGCAAGCATCATCAGACCTACGTCAACAATCTGAACGGCCTGATCGCCGGCACGGACTTCGAAGGCAAGTCCCTTGAGGAAATCATCCGCACCTCCACGGGCGGCGTGTTCAACAATGCGGCCCAGGTCTTCAACCACACGTTCTTCTGGCAGGGGGCCTCAAGCCGCAGGGCGGCGGCATGCCCGAAGGCGCCCTTCTTGAGGCGATCAATGCAATCTGGGGTTCCTATGACGCCTTCCGCAAGGCCTTTACGGCCTCCGCTGCGGGCAACTTCGGTTCCGGCTGGACGTGGCTCGTGAAGAATGCCGACGGCACGCTGGCCATCGTCAACACGAGCAACGCCGGCACGCCGCTCACGGGCGATCAGAAGCCGCTTCTCGCGCTGGACGTCTGGGAGCACGCCTACTACGTCGACTACCGCAACGCCCGTCCGAAGTTCATCGATGCGTTCTTTGACAGCCTCGTGAACTGGGAGTTCGCTCAGCAGAACTTCGCCGCATAAGGACGTTCGATTCATGATGCTCGGAAGGGCGCCTTTCTCAGGAAGGCGCCCTTCCTGCGCTTCAGGGGACGGGACTTTGGGCGAGGTGTGCAATGTCTCGTACATAGTCGGTCTCCTTTTTGCATGACAGAACCCGTGCGCCGTAATCCTCTCATTCAATGGGAGGTAAGGCGCACAAAGTTTTCGAACGTGAAGTAACATTGTCCTATTTATACTACCACCCCTTCCTGCATTGTCGAACTTCCGCTTCGTGTGAACGATCAGCAGAATCGTTTTCTCGAAAAGGCGTTTGAGTTAGGACGTACGCATCTACAATGCGACGCTCGGGACAGCTCTCGGATGTCTGCAGCGCATGCGTGAAACGCAGGAGTGGCGGGTGGCACGGGACATGCCCAAGGGGAAAGCACGCACGAAAGCGTTCAGTGCTGTTCACTAAGCCTTTGGACTAACCGAGTTCGGCCTTACGATCATTGCGAATAATCATCGCAAGGCGAGCGGTCGAAAAGACATTGGGGCTCATGAAGCGCAAAGCATTGGTAAAGCGGTCTGGAGGGCTCTCCAGCGTCACATGTTCCGGAAAGCCGGCAGACCTCGCTTCAAAACCTTCTGGCGTGGACTCAATTCCATCGAAGGCACGAACAATCAGGAAATCATGTACAAGCTTTCAACGCTGCTTCGGACTGTCGACAAACCGGAGGGGAATGGGTAAGTTTGTGGAGCATCTCAAACGCAAGGCTGAAAGCGCCGGCTGCGAGGTGATCGAACTCAATGCCTATAAGCTGAAGATGTCGCAGTACGATCCGCAAACGGCTGCGTACCGTAAGAAGCCGTTGAAGGAAAGGTGGCACCGCTGGGAAACACCGGCACGCTCGTGCAGCGAGACGCCATGAGTGCGTTTCTGGCGTGCCATGCAACTGAAAAAGGACACGACCGAGCCCTTCTCCTTGAGAAGTGGACGACTGCGGAAGCACTGTTGAGCGGCAGCGGTCTGTGTCGTCATGAACCTTGTAGCGACCCTGAAGTATCGAAAGACGCTTCGGGGCTCACGAAGCCGAATTGCGGTAGCAAGGCGGAACGGGAAAGAGGTCTGCCGCGCACACTTTGTACGGACGGTGACGTTCAGGCGGCTTTGCCCCCTGAAAGAGCTGTCTGACGGTCAAAGTGAATACTCTGTCTTCAGACAGGGGAGCTTCAACGGATCACACGACACTGGGAAGGCAGCTATGACTGTGGATTCTTCCTGCGGCACGGCCGCGGAAAAGGAAAGGGGCGAGGAAAGGTCGCCCGATCGCTGGATGGTGGTTCTTCTGAACGACGACTACACGCCCTTTGACTGGGTGATCGACGTACTCATCCGCATTTTCGAGCGCACGCCGGGCGACGCCATGGCGGTCACGCGGAGCGTGCATCAGCAGGGCAGGGGCATCGCAGGCGTCTATCCGCGCGTCAAGGCCCTTCGCCTTGTCGCCAAATGCATGAGCGAGGCCCGCAGAGACGGCTATCCCTTCACCTGCATTGCCGTGCCCGCCGAGGGCGGCGGCCTTTCCCTCTGACTGTCCGGAGCTGCTTATGACGGAATATCGTTTTCAGGACGCCGTGGAGGAGATCGTCAGATCCACGCTCTTCTGCGCGCAGGAAGCCAGCGATGACTGGGTTCCGCTTCTTTTCCTTGCCTTCCTGTGCAGGCATCAGGCGACGCTGGACGCGCTCTCGCAGGCCGGGTTTGATGTCGAGCGCTTTGAGCAGGCCAATCAGGCGTGGCTCTCCAAGGCTGAAGACGTCTGTCGCAAGGTGGAGTCGTGCGAGGCCATGACGCTTGCGGACCTGCCGGAATTCGATGCAATCGAGGATGCCGGCGTCGTTTCGTGGCTTGCCAATGCAGGCATCCACGTGATGAGCGCGGGGCGCCGAGATCGCGTCGTCGACGTCTATGACATTCTCATCGCCATCAAGACGGTGATGTCGGCAGGGTCCGTCATTTCCCAGGCTTGGGATCAGGCGGGGGTTACGCTTGCCGAGCTTCGCAGGCGTGATGCCGTGCTTCACGGTCCTCAGGGCTTCTATACGCTGACGCCGCCTGCGACCACAGGCTTCATGGCGGATTTTCTCGATGACTTCTTGTTTGGAGGTCCCGACGAGGAGGCCAGGAATGAAGAGGTGGAAGAGGGGGAAGAAGGAGAGGGCGCAGCGACGGCCGGGACGGAGTCTTGGGGCGAGGTCGTTGCCGACGGACGCGGCGGGAAGGTCGTGCGCATCAATCTCCATGACGGTGACGAGGTTCCGGAGGCTCTTAAGAAGATGATCCTCCGTCTAGCCGACCGGGTTGCCGGGAGCGATTCTGGAGACGAGCCTGAGAATCAGGCTGAGGCGGTGGAGACGGACAAGCCCCGGGCGAAGGGCCTGAGCCGAGAGGAAAAGTACCTGCAGGGGTGCACGCGCGATTTGAGCGCGGCAGCGGCAGGAGGGGAGCTTGATCCTCTCATCGGACGCGACGCCGAGGTGCTGCGCATCTGCGAAATCCTCTGTTGCAGGCGCAAGAACAAGCCGCTGATCCTCGGTGAGACGGGCGCGGGCAAGACGGCGTTGGTCGAAGGGCTTGCGCTTCGCATCCATGAGGGCCGCGTGCCTGCGGCGCTCAGGGGGCTCCGCATCTTTGCGCTCAACGCCTCCTCCATGTCGAGCCGCTACAAGGGCGCATTCGCCGAAAAGCTTTCGGAAATCGTCTCTGTCATCAAGAAGGTGCCGGGAGCCGTGCTCTTCATCGACAACCTGCACATGCTGATCAACGGCACCGACGGCAACTCACAGGAGGAGTACAACGCGCTCGGTCATCTGGCGGGCGACGATTCACTGCGCCTCATCACGACGTCCACATTCCGTGCCTGGCGCCAGACCTTCAGCAAGGACGATCTGCTCACGCGTCGTCTGCAGACGGTGGAGCTCGCGCCCGTCTCCAGAGATGAGGCTCTGCGCATCGTGACGGGCGTGCTTCGAAGTTCGAGCAGTACCACGGCGTGCATTACGCGCCCGAGGTTGCGGAAAGGGCCGTGGCGCTGGCCGATCGCTGGATTACGGACAGGCCCTTCCCCGACAAGGCGCTCGATCTGGTGGATGAGCTTGGCGGCGCAGCCCGCATGAACAGGGAGGCGGGGGAATGAGACGCCCATCGATGTCGGCGTGCAGAAGCTCCCCGAGCTCGTCGCGCGCATGGCCCGCATTCCGGCCGAGCAGATTTCCGAGAGCGAGCACGGTGAGCTCGCGCGCGCTCGACAAGGTCATTCGAAGCGCCGTGTTCGGTCAGGACGAGGCGATCGACAGAATCGTTTCGGCGATCCGCGTCTCCCGTTCGGGGCTCGGCAATCCCGAGCGTCCCGTGGGCTCCTTCTCTTCACGGGGCCGACGGGCGTCGGCAAGACCGAGGTGGCCCGCAGGCTTGCGGGAGCGCTCGGCGTACAGCTTCTTCGTTTCGACATGTCCGAGTACGCGGAATCGCATACGATCAGCCGTCTCATCGGCTCGCCTCCAGGCTATGTCGGACACGGCGAGGGCGGGCTTCTCACCGAGCAGGTGACGAAGCATCCCTACAGCGTCGTGCTGCTCGATGAAATGGAAAAGGCGCACCCGTCGCTCTTCAACCTGATGCTGCAGGTCATGGACCACGGCAAGCTCACCGACGCCTCCGGCCGCGAGGCGGATTTCGAAACGTGGTGCTCATCATGACCAGCAATGTGGGCGCCCGAGAGATGGAGCGCAACACCATCGGGTTCGGCGGAAGCAGGACGGGAGATGACGGCGCGGCCATCAGGATGGCCTTCACGCCCGAGTTCCGCAATCGACTCGACGCCGTGGTGCGCTTCGCGCCGCTTTCGGTGGATTCCATTGCGTCCGTCGTGGACAAATTCCTTGCCGAGCTTTCCGATCAGCTCAGAGCCAGAGGTGTCGAGCCCGTCTATTCGGCGGACTTCCGCGCCTGGCTGGCCAGAAACGGTTACGACCCGCACATGGGGGCGCGTCCGATGCGCCGCCTGATTGCCGACAAGGTCCGCCGTCCGCTGGCCGAAGAGCTGCTGTTCGGCCGCCTGGCGGGTGGTGTAAAGGTCGTCTTCGACATCCGAACCGATGCGGGCGGTGAGGAAGTGGTGTTTGAAATCCCTGCCGCCGACTACAATGACCAGAAGCCGTCCCGTTTGTCGGAGGACGGTCCTAAAGGAGAAGCCTGATGACTGAAATCAACGAGCTCTGCCGCGACATTCAGATGAAGCTTCCGGACGAGATCTGGATGCTGGATTCGCTCGAGCGCTACCGCCGCGGCGCCGTCCATACCGATGACTTTGCCAGAATGGACGGCCGCACCTATCTTTTCGGCGTGGTTGAGGTTCCCTCGCCTACGAAGACGATGCGAGCTTCACATGGGGCTGCTGGATTGAGGTCGACCGTTCTCTGCACGACGCATATCTCGAGGCTTTCCAGAGTCCTGCCGCCGACCGCCTGACGGGCGATGGGAGGCTTGCCAACGACATCCCGGGGTATGAGGATGCTGCAGGCGCCCGCGTTGAAGTGATGTTCTCGTCCGAACGCCGCCCTGTCTTCGTCGTGGACGCGAGCAACTCTCTCGGGCGGGACCAGAGGAGCGGTCTTTCGCTTGAGGATCATCAGGCGCTCGACGACATCCTTTTCGGCGACGATGAGGATGAGGACGACGAACAGGACTGGAACGAGCGCGACTGACGTTTGTTTGAGATCACTGAAATGAAACAGGCTTCCGTGTGGAAGCCTGTTTCATTTGGAGAGAGGTCAGCCCCTGCCCGTGGATCCGAAGCCGCCTTCGCCGCGTTCGCTTTCGTCGAACTCATCGACCACGCGGAAGTCCGCCTGCATGACGGGCACGATCATGAGCTGAGCGAGGCGTTCGAAGGGTTCGAGCGTGAAGGGTGCCTGACCGCGGTTCCAGGTCGAGATCATCAGCTCGCCCTGATAGTCGCTGTCGATGAGACCAACGAGATTGCCGAGCACGATGCCTTTTTTGTGACCGAGCCCCGAGCGTGGGAGGATCAGGGCGGCATAGCCGGGATCTCCGATGTGGATGGCGAGGCCTGTGCGCACCAGCACGGTTTCACCGGGATTGATGACGAGAGGCTCGTCAAGAAGGGCACGGAGGTCGAGGCCTGCGCTGCCGGGCGTGGCGTAGGCGGGCATGCGTTCGCGCATGCGTTCGTCGAGGATTTTGACGTCAATCTGCATGGTTCTGAATGAGTGAGGTTTGAGAATTGAGCATGGAGGCGATGCGGCTGACGATTTTCAGTGCAACCTCCCGCTTGGAGGCAGGCCCGAAGGCTTCGGCGCTCTCTGGCGTTACAAGGAGCACGCAGTTGTCGGGGCTGCCGATGGCTGTGCGCGCAAGGTTGCCCACGATCAGGTCCGCGTGTTTTGAGATGCACTTGCCTCTGGCATAGGCCTCGAGGTTTTCAGCCTCGGCGGCAAAGCCGACCTTGAGTCTTTACGTCGCTGCGCGTCCCGACAGTTCTGAGAATGTCGGGGTTTTCTTCAAAGCGAAGCTCAGGGGGGCGGCCGTCCGTTTTCTTCATTTTTCCGCTGACGGCGGTGGCGATGCGCCAGTCGGCCACGGCGGCGACGCCGATGAAGACGTCCGCGCCGTTTGCCTTGAGGGCTTCTTCGACGGAGGCGAGCATTTCCGCGGCCGTCGTGACGTCAACACGCTTGACGCCGAAGGGCGTCGGAAGGTGAACGGGACCCGAGACAAGCGTCACGTCGGCGCCCGCATCACGGGAGGCGCGGGCGATTTCGTATCCCTGAAGTCCGGAACTTTTTGTTGGTGATGCCCCGAACGTCGTCGATGGGCTCGAAGGTGGGCCCCGCCGTGATGACGACGCGTCTTCCGCTGAGGCTTTTGGGTGCAAGCAGTCCGGGGAGCAGGTCAAGGACTTCCGAAGGCTCAACCATGCGTCCTGCACCGACGTCGCCGCAGGCCTGAAAGCCGCAGGCGGGGCCCGCAAACAGGGCGCCGTCCCTTCGGAGCTGCTCGACGTTGCGCAGATTCGCGGGATTCTCCCACATGAAGCGGTTCATGGCGGGCACGAACAGGACGGGCTGGCGTCTGGCGGCGATCATGGTGGAGACGAGGTCATCTGCGATGCCGTGAGCGGCCTTGGCGATGATGTTCGCCGTAGCGGGCATCACGATGAGGAGGTCGTTCGAGCGGTTGAGCTCGATGTGCGGCATGGAGCCCTGAGGACCCGGCGCCCATTCCGTGAGGGCGACGGGATGGCCCGTCAGCGCCTCGAAAGTGATGGGGCCGACGAAGGCGGCGGCATGCTCCGTCATGGCGACGTGTACGTCGATGCCGGCCTTTTTCAGACCGCGCACGAGTTCGCAGCACTTGTAGGCGGCAATCCCGCCCGTTACGGCCAGCGTGACGCTTCGCAGTGTCGTCATGAGAATCTCCATAAGAAAAGGCGCGGCCTTCACGGATGGTGAAGGCCGCGCCCGTTCATTTTAGCGGAAGCGACAGGGAGCAATCAGTCATTGCTTGCGACGCAGGAAGCTGAAGATGCTGGGACGATCCTTCGTTTCGCCTGCTGCCTTCTCTTCCGTCGGCACGGCGGTTTCGGCTCCCGATCCTTCGGAGAGGGAAACGGATTCGACTGCTTCGGCGGAGGGAGCGGAAGAGGCTTGAAGCTCAATGGAGGCATCGGAGGGTGCTGCGGGCGCAACGCCTGTAGTCTCGGACTGGGGTACGGAGACGGAAGCCTGTTCGGGAGCGGCGGTTTCATCCCTGTCCTTGTCTTCGGTGTTCTCGGTTCGTTCCTCCTCACGGGCCGTCGCCTCGGCGAGCTTCGTGTTGATGATGGTGCCGATGGGAGCGTTTTCGGCGAAGGCGGTGTTCACGTCGACGGAGATCTTTTCGGCGGCGCTTTCATAGCTGCTCACGAAGCGAACGCCGTCGATGCCGGGCACGTCGGTCCAGATGCCGGGATCGGGAGCCACGATCGTGATGGGCGTGTCACCCTTGACAGCTCGGGCGGCTTCGGCGATGCGCAGCGAAGTGGTCGAGTTGTCGAGGATCATCAGCATGCCGGCGTTCTTGAGATGCGCAGCGACCATGGCCTGCGGATCGGCGGGGTTGCCGACGATGACCGTGACGTCGAGCTTGTCGAGTTCGGTGGCGAGGTCATGATCCTGAACGATGGCGACGACGGCCGCGCCTGCCTTGTGAAGCTCGGTGGCGAGCGGCGGCAGCAGGCGGCTCTTGCCCGTGATGACGATCTGGTTGTGAAGCTTTTCGGCGGGCGTTTCGTTGGAGACGCGTTCGAAGGGGGCTTCACGCAGCGCGGCGGCGCGCGCCCAGGCCCAGCGGGAGGTCAGCTCCCTGCCGATGGCGGGGATGAAGCTGAAGACGACGGGGTTGAGTGCGATCGACAGAATGGCGGCGCCCACGATCAGATTGACCGTGTAGTCGGTCGCCAGACCGAGGCCCTTGGCCTGACCGACGAGAATGAACGAAAATTCGCCGATCTGTGCGAGTGAGGCGGCGACCGTGATGGCCGTGTGCAGCGGGTAGCGCAGCACGTAGACGAGGCCGAAGGCGGCGAGTCCCTTGCCGAGCATGATGATGAGCAGCACGGTGAGGACGGAGAGCGGGGCCTCGATGATGATGTGCCAGTCAAAGAGCATGCCCACGCCGACGAAGAAGAGCACGGAGAAGGCGTCCTGAAGCGGGAGCGATTCGGTGGCCGCCCTGTGGGCGAATTTCGACTCGCGCATCACCATGCCTGCGAAGAAGGCGCCGAGGGCGAAGCTCACGTTGAAGATGGCGGAGGCGCCGTAGGCGATGCCAACGGCTGCGGCAAGCACGAAGAGCGTGAAGAGCTCGCGGGAGCCCGTGCGGGCAACCTGGGCCATGATCCACGGGAGGACGCGGCGGCCGACGAGCATCATCACGGCGATGAAGGCGATGACGTTGCCGATCGTGATGGCGATCTGGATCGCAATGTCCTTACCCGTAATGCCTGGCGCGGCGTCGGAGCCGAGAAGGCCGGCGAGCGGCGGCAGAAGCACGAGGATAAGCACGGTGGCGACGTCCTCGACGACGAGCCAGCCGACGGCGATCTGGCCGTCCATGCTCTGCAGGATTCCTCTCACTTCAAGCGCCTTGAGAAGCACGACCGTCGAGGCGCACGAGAGGCATGCCGAGCACGAGCGCATCCCCCATTGCCAGTCCCAGACGAAGTGCGCGACGAGGCCGCCGAGCAGGGTGGCGATGAACATCTGCAGCACGGCCCCGGGCACGGCGATGCCCCCTTGACGTTCATCAGGTCTCGAACGGAGAAGTGGAGGCCGACGCCGAACATCAGCAGCATGACGCCGATTTCGGAGAGCTGCTGGGCAAGGGCCGCGTCGGCGAAGACGCCCGGCGTGTACTTGCCCGCGGCAATGCCTGCCAGAAGGTAGCCGACGAGCGGAGGCGCCTTGAAGAGGCGCTCGGCGAGAAAGCCGAAGACGAGCGCCAGACTGAAGGCGATGACGAGTGTTGAAATGAGGGGAAGGGAGTGTTCCATAGGAGGCGTTGACGCGTGTACGGGTGGCGGGGCAGGAACGGGATATTCGAGCCGTGTGATTGTACTTTGGGCGCCGTTTCCATGGGGGTGAAAAAGGTGAAAAAAACTTGTGCGGGATGCGTTTTCGGGAGGAAAGGTAAAGGAAAGGGACTGGAATCCGTTTGGTTTCCAGTCCCTCATTGAGGAGCGGTGATGCCCGAAATGACTTATCTGCGTCCGCTTCTCAGTTCGTCGACGATCAGGAAGAAGGCGCCGCCGCAGATGGCGACGTCCGCGACGTTGAAGGCGGGCCAGTGCCAGCCCTGCCAGTAGAAGTCGAGAAAGTCGACGACGTAGCCGTAGACGGTGCGGTCGATCATGTTCCCGAGCGCACCTGCCGCGATGAGCGTGAGCGAGAGGCTCAGCAGCTTGCGGTGGCTGTTGCGCACGAGAAGCACGATCATCGCGACGATGACGGCGGCGGCGAGGGCCGCGAACGCCCAGCGCTGCCAACCGCCCGCATCGGCCAGGAACGAAAAGGCCGCGCCCGTGTTGTGCGCCAGGACCAGATTGAATCCCGTGCACACGGGCAGGACCTCGCTGAGCGAGAAGTTCTGCTCGAACCAGATCTTCGTCGCCTGATCAATGCCGAGGACGAAGAGTCCGAGGCAGAGCCAGGCGGCGAACTTCGCGGGGGTCGGGCGGGCGGAGGCGTCCGTCATGAGGGCTTCCTCAGGCCGCCGCATCAGGCGAAGAGGCGCTTTTCACCGGCGCCGAAGAGGTTGGATGCGCAGCGCGGGCAGAGCGTCGGATGCTCGGCATCGCTGCCGATGCCGGCGACGTAGTGCCAGCAGCGCTCACACTTGCCTTCCTTCGAAGCGGAGACGGCGAAGTGCGTCTCCTCGTCGGCGGACTTCACGAGTTCGACGGCGGAGACGATCATCACGAAGCGGAGCTCGTCGCCGAGGGACGCCAGAGCGTCGTAGACGGCGGGAGCGGCCTCGATGCGGACGACGGCCTGAAGCGAGGAGCCGATCTGGCCTTCGCCGCGGAGCTCTTCGATCTTCTTCTGAAGGTCGGCGCGCACCGTGCGGACGGCGTCCCACTTGGCGAGGAGGGCCTCGGCGCCGGCCACTTCGGGCAGCGGTTCGAAGCGTTCCGTGAAGATCGTTTCGCTTTCGTTGGGCGAGAAGACCTTGAAGGCCTCCTCGGCCGTGAAGGAGAGAGGACCGGAGCCATCAGGCGCAGGAGCGTCTTCGTGATGTACCAGAGGGCCGTCTGAGCGGAGCGGCGGGCCTCGGAGCCGGGAGCCGTCGTGTAGAGACGGTCCTTGAGCACGTCGAGGTAGAAGCTGCCGAGGTCGGCGGACGCGAACGTCTGGAGCATCGAGACGACGTTGTGGAAGCGGAATTCGCCGTACTCGGCGAGGACTTCCTTCTGGAACCTTTCTGTATAGGCGAGGGCCCAGCGGTCGAGCTCGAGCAGGTTCTCGACAGACACGAGATCCTTCGAAGCATCGAAGTCGGACGTGTTGGCGAGCAGGAAGCGCAGCGTGTTGCGCACGCGGCGGTAGCTTTCGACGACGCGCTTGAGAATCGTCTGGCCGAGGCGGAGCTCGCCCGAGTAGTCGGTGGAGGCGACCCAGAGACGGAGGATTTCAGCGCCGAACTTCGCTGACTTCCTGCGGACGAACGACGTTGCCCTTGGACTTGGACATCTTCTCGCCCTTTTCGTCCACGACGAAGCCGTGGGTGAGAAGCATCTTGTACGGCGCGCGGCCGTCGATCATCGTGCCCGTGAGGAGCGAGGAGTGGAACCAGCCGCGGTGCTGGTCGGAGCCCTCCAGGTAGAGGTCGGCCGGCCAGGCGAGTTCGTCGGCATGGCTGCCGCGCATCACGGTGTAGTGCGTGACGCCGGAGTCGAACCACACGTCGAGAATGTCGGTGGAGCGGACGTAGTCGGCGGCCTCGTTGGCAGTGAGGAAGTCCTCGGGTTTGGCGGTGGCCCAGGATTCGATGCCCTTTTCCTCGACCATCTTCGCGACCTCTTCCATGATCTCAAGGGTGCGCGGGTGCAGTTCGCCCGTTTCCTTGTGCATGAAGAAGGGGAGCGGAACGCCCCAGTTGCGCTGACGGGAGATGCACCAGTCGGGACGGTTCTCGATCATCGCGTAGAGGCGGTTGATGCCCCAGGTCGGGAAGAACTTCGTGGCCTTGACGCATTCGAGGGCGGCATCGCGAAGGGATCTTTCGCTCGCCTCTGTGTCGAGCACGCCGCGCGTGTCGGCGTTCGGAGCGTCCATGCGGACGAACCACTGGTTCGTGGCGCGGTAGACGAGCGGGGTCTTGTGGCGCCAGCAGTGCATGTAGCTGTGCACGATCGAGCCGTGGGAGAGCAGGTTGCCTGCAACGGCGATCGTCTCGCAGATCTTGTCGGCCGCAGCCCAGATGTTGAGGCCGCCGAAGAGCGGAAGCGACTCGAGTAGGTGCCGTCGCCCATCACGGGGGTGAGGACCTGGTCGTTCGTCATGCCGTGCTTCTTGCAGGAGATGAAGTCGTCCACGCCGTAGGCGGGAGCGGAGTGCACGATGCCCGTACCGGCCGTCGCGTCGACGTAGTCGGCGAGATAGACGGGCGAGAAGCGGCGGAAGCCCTCGTGGACGTGCCAGAGAGGATGACGGAAGCGCACGAGCTCGAACTTGTCGCCCATGGCGGTAGCGATCTTCTCGCCCTTCATGCCGTAGCGCTCAAGCGCGGCTTCGGCGAGGCCCGTGCCGAGGATGAGAAGGCGGTCGCCCACGTCGTAGAGCCCGTATTCGAGCTCGGGGTTCATGTTCAGGGCCTGGTTGGCGGGAATCGTCCAGGGCGTCGTCGTCCAGATGACGTTGAAGCAGGGCTTTTCAAGGCTGCGGCCGAAGATTTCCTCGACGCGTGCGCGGTCCTCGTCGGCGAGCTCGAAGGCGACGTCGATCGTGTGGCTCTTCTTGTCCTTGTACTCGACTTCGGCTTCGGCCAGGGCGGACTGGCAGTCGAAGCACCAGTTCACGGGCTTGAGGCCGCGGTAGACATAGCCCTTTTTCACGACGGCGGCAAGGGCGCGGATTTCCTCGGCCTCGTTCTTGAACTTCATCGTGCGGTAGGGGTTGTCCCAGTCGCCGAGAACGCCGAGGCGCTTGAAGTCGGCGAGCTGGAGCTTGCTCTGCTCGAGGGCGTAGGCACGGGCAAGGCTCTGCATCTTGTCGACGGGGAGGTTCTTGCCGTGCATCTTCTCGATCTGCACTTCGATCGGCATGCCGTGGCAGTCCCAGCCCGGAACGCGGGGCCTGGAAGCCCTCAAGGGTCTTTTCCTTGAGGATCATGTCCTTGAGGATCTTGTTGACGGCGTGACCGACGTGGATGTTGCCGTTGGCGTAGGGAGGACCGTCATGAAGGATGAACTTCTTGGCGTCGCGGCGGGCGTCGATGATGCGTTCGTAGATGTGCTTTTCATCCCACTCCCTGATCCATTCCGGTTCGCGCTTGGGCAGGTTGCCGCGCATCGGGAACGGCGTGTCGGGAAGGTTGAGCGGGTATTTCTTGGTGTCGGCGGCCGATCCGGCTTCTTTTTGCCATGGTCAGTACTCCCTGGCCCCCCTCGGGCTCTTCAGGTAAAGGTTAAGGATTCATGCCTTGAAGGGGGACGTTCGCCTGAGGACGGACGCACCCCGAGAATCCGACGGGCATGATCGGCGTCGGACTCGATGGCGGCCTTGAGCTCGTCAAGACCGGAAAACTTCTTCTCCCCTCAGGCGCTCGACGAACTCGACCTTGACGATGCGGCCGTAGGCGCTGCCGCTCCAGTCAAAGACGTGCGTCTCGAGAAGCCAGCGCCCGTCGGTTGCGACCGTGGGCTTGACGCCGATCGAGGCGACGCCGTTCTGAACGGCCTGTCCGAGTCCGTGGATGCGGACGGCGAAGACGCCCGTGACGGCGGGACGGGAGTGGCTGCCCGGCGGAATCGGCGCCATGTTGAGCGTGGGGAAGCCCAGCGTGCGGCCGAGCGCGGCGCCGTGGATGACGCGGCCCGTCATGCTGTAGGGACGACCGAGCATCAGGGCGGCCTCGTAGAGGTCGCCTACGGCGAGGGCCTCGCGGATGCGCGAGGAGCTCACGCGGGCCTCCTTGTGATAGAAGGTCGGGGAGACGTAGAGCTCGTAGGGCAGTGTGCGGGAGAGCTCTTCAAGAAGCTCGACGCTGCCCGCGCGGTCGCCGCCGAAGCGGAAATCCTTGCCGACGCTCATCCAGCAGGCGTCGAGTCCCTTGAGAAGGACGTCGCGCACGAACGTCTCGGCCGGCATGCAGGCCAGACGCGAGTTGAATGGCAGTATGTAGATGCGCTCGATGCCGGTTCCAAGGATGGCGTTCACCTTGTCGTAGAGCGTGGAGATGCGCGCGACTTCGCCGCCGCGGCCGAAGAAGTCCTTCGGATGGGGCTCGAAGGTGACGACGGAGGGAACGAGTCCGCGCGCTTGCGCGGCTTCCTTCACGTATTCGAGAAGCGCCTGATGACCGAGGTGGACGCCGTCGAAGTTGCCGATGGCGACCGCCGACGGACGGCGCTGGAGCGGAGAAGGCAGACCGCGGAAAACGTGCATGACTTGAACGGCCTTTTGCTGGATTGGGGAAAGTTCCGATTATACGGATAATTTCTTCTGCCCCGCCCGAAGCGTGCACGGTCTTTGGTTTAGAATGACGCCACTATGCAGAACATCGTAATTCTTATCTCCGGCCGCGGCAGCAACTTCGAGGCGATCCTTCGAACGAGCCGCGAGGAAAACTGGGAGTCCGCCTGCAATGCACGCATTGCGGCGGTGATCTCCAACCGCCCTCAGGCGGCTGGTCTTGACATCGCGCGCGCTGCGGGCATCGAGGCCGTGGCCATGGACCACAAGGCCTACGACTCCCGCGAGGCATTCGAGGCCGAACTCGCCGACATCATCAGCCGCTATGATCCGGCCGTGATCGTTCTGGCGGGCTTCATGCGCGTTCTGACGGAGGGCTTTGTCTCCAGGTTCGAGGGGAAGATCCTCAACATCCATCCCGCCTTGCTGCCGCTTTTCCCCGGCCTCAATACGCACCAGCGCGCCATCGATGCGGGTTGCCGCGTGCACGGCTCGACCGTTCACTTCGTGACGGCCGTGCTTGACGGCGGTTCGATCATCGGCCAGGCCGTCGTGCCCGTTCTGCCGTCCGACGATGCCGATGCGCTTGCGCACCGCGGCCTCGTCTACGAGCACCAGCTGTATCCGAAGTGCGTCCGCGCCATTCTCGAAGGCCGCGTCCGCTGTGAGGACGGCCGCACCGTCTGCAACGACGAGACCGCCCGCTCGCTCACGATCTTCGGCTGCTGACCGTTTTTTGACAACACCGCGCCGGCGGACGGTCCGTTCGCCGGCCTCATGGAGGAAGCGCAGGCCCCGCAGGGGTTCGGGTCGCTTCCTTTTTGCTTTAACTACCGCTGAATACATATGGCTGAAACCAAGTTCCCGAAGCGTCGCGCGTTTGCGATGCAGAAGCCCCGCAAGACCGAGCGCACTGAGTCGCCCCGCCGCACGGAGCGCCAGCGCGCCGCCGACAAGCGCCGCCGCGAGGAGGCCCGCGCCATGGGCGGCTACGCGAAGGGCCCGAAGACGCCCGAAAAGCGCATGACTGCGCTCCAGCCGGGCCAAGTCCGCATCACGGGCCTGATCGTCGACGAGCTCACCCGAGCGCTCGGCGTCATCCTGAAGCTTGACGGTCCCGCCGACGTGCTGATGAAGCTCTTCTTCCGCAGCAACCCGCGTCTGGGCATGCGCGATCGCGGCATTATCGCCGAGGGCATCTACTATGCGCTTCGCCATCTCGGCACGCTCTCCTGGGCTATGCATCCCGTGCCTCCCGCCCGTGCGCCCCGCCTTGTCGCTCTCGCGACGCTTGCACGGCAGCACGGCATCGAGTCCCTCCCGCCCGCTTCCATCGGCCGCGAGGAAGGCCCCCTCAAGAACGTGCTCGCCGCAGACTTCTCGAAGGCGCCCCCCCACATTCAGGCCGAACTGCCCGAGTGGATCTACAGCCTCCTCGAATCCCAGTACGACGACACGAAGGAGCTCTATGCCTCGATGCTCGAGGGCGCTCCGCTCGATCTGCGCGTCAATCTCCTGAAGGCCAGCCGTGAGGAGGTTCTTCAGGAGCTCGCCGCCAACGGCGTCGAGGCCTATCCGACGCCCTTCAGCCCCGACGGCGTTCGTCTGCCGACGAAGCCCGGCCTCACCCAGTGGCCGATCTACAAAGGAAGGCAAGGTGGACGTTCAGGACGAGGGTTCCCAGCTCATCGCCCGCCTGCTCACCCCGCGCCGCCGTGAAATGATCTGCGACTTTTGCGCGGGTGCGGGCGGCAAGACGCTCGCCATCGGCGCCCTGATGCGCTCGACGGGCAGCCTCTATGCCTTTGACGTCAACGAAAGCGCCTTGCGGGCCTTACGCCCCGCATGCGCAGAGCGGGTCTCTCCAACGTGCATCCGATCGCGATCCGCAGCGAGCGAGACGAACGCATCCGCCGCCTGCAGGGCAAGTTCGACCGAGTACTCATCGACGCGCCGTGCACGGGCACCGGCACCTTCCGTCGAAACCCCGACCTGAAGTGGCGTCTCGCCCCGTCCGAACTTGATCGCATCAACAAGATCCAGAAGGATGTGCTCGAGCACGCCTCGCGTCTCGTGAAGAAGGGCGGCCGCATGGTCTACGCCACCTGCTCGATGCTCAGGCGCGAAAACCAGGAGGTCGTCGAGGCCTTCCTCGAAGCGCATCCCGAATGGCATCTCGTGCCCGCGGCCGACGTATTCGCGCAGCAGGGCATTCAGTTCGACGCCTCCCAGTGGGAGCGCTTCGGCAGCTACTTCCAGATGCTCCCGCATGTCAACAGCACCGACGGCTTCTTCGCCGCCGTACTCCAGCGTGACTGACGCGAACTGACGGACCGCCCGTAACGGTTTGCACGCCGCCTCTCCTTTCGGAAGGCGGCGTTTGTTTTGCGCGCCGCTACCCTAGAAATGACGCTGCCCCAGACTTCTCCTGAAGTCGGGGGCAGCGGTCGGAGACTTTTCCTGTCCCCGGACAAGCAAAAAGCCCGGCCGATATGAATTGCCGAGCTTTTTCGCCGAATCGAATGCTCAGATTACTTGAGCTTCGTTTCCTTGTAGATCACATGCTTGCGAGCCACCGGGTCGAACTTGGAGATTTCCATCTTGCCGGAAGAGGTCTTCTTGTTCTTCGTGGTGGTGTAAAAATGACCGGTACCGGCCGTGGATTCAAGCTTGATCTTTTCGCGAGCGCCTTTCGCCATGGTGAAACTCCCTTAATTAGATTTCGCCGCGGGCGCGGAGGTCCGCCAGAACCGCATCAATACCAATCTTATCAACCGTACGAAGGCCAGCCGTCGTCAAACGCAGACGAACCCAACGGTTTTCGCTTTCAACCCAGAAACGGCGGTACTGCAGATTGGGCATAAAACGACGCTTGGTCTTGTTGTTCGCGTGCGAGACGTGATGGCCGACCATCGGCGCCTTACCGGTGACTTGACACACTCGTGCCATCTCTAACTCCAGTGAAATGAAAATAAAACATCTCGCAGGCCGGTCCCTCTCGGGCAGCCACGCGAGCGCATAAAAGAGAAATTATACGCCTCCTCATGTTCGCATGCCACCTGTCTCTGCAGTGCATGACACCGCATGGCAGGCTGACGCCCCCACTGTGTCAGTACAGGGAGTCGGCAGTGCGCAGATTTGAGCGTGGAGCGCATTCTACCCGTTTTTTGATGCGTGTGCGGATTTTCCCAAAAAACTTTAGACTTAATGGAAAATTTTTCGTCCGCACGCGTGCCTGCGACCTCTTAGGAGGGACTGCGGCAGGCATATGCGCTCCGTCAGGCAGCGTCTGCGGCCTCCGACAAGCAAAGTCAGTCACGAGGAAATGACAGTCATGAAGGTTCTCCTTGCCCAGCCGCGCGGTTTTCTGCGCGGGCGTCACGCGCGCCATCGCGATCGTTGAGCGTGCGCTTGCCATCTACGGCGCGCCCATCTATGTCAGGCACGAGATCGTGCACAACCGCACGGTCGTCAACAGTCTGCGTGAGCGCGGCGCGGTCTTCGTCGACAATCTTGCCGAGGTGCCCGAGGGTGCGACGGTCGTCTTCTCGGCCCACGGCGTGCCGAGGGCGGTGTCTGAAGAGGCGGAGCGCCGGGGCTTCCGTGTTTTTCGACGCCACCTGTCCGGGCCGCCTTGTCACCAAGGTGCATCGCGAGGTTGCCCGCATGCGCGCCGAAGGACGCACCGTGCTGATGATCGGTCACGCCGGTCACCCCGAGGTCGAGGGCACGATGGGCCAGGTCGACGGCGGCATCGAGCTTGTCGAGAACACCGCCGACGTAGCAGCGCTGCCCTACACGAACGATGACTCGCTTGCCTATGTCACCCAGACGACGATCAGCGCCGATGACAGTCAGGCCGTGATCGACGCGCTCAGGCACCGCTTCCCTTCATTCAGGAACCAGCAAGCGCCAGGACATCTGCTATGCCACGACGAATCGCCAGGAGGCCGTCCAAGCTTCTCGCCCGCTCGGGCGTCGACATCGTCTCGTGATCGGCTCCGCCACAAGCTCCAACTCAATCGTCTGCGCGAAGTGGCCGAACGCGAGGGGGCCCGCGCCTATCTGATCGACACGGCCGAGCACATCGATCCCAAGTGGTTCGAGGGCGTTGCATGCGTGGGCATCACGGCGGGCGCCTCCGCCCCTGAATCCCTCGTCCAGGGCGTGCTTCGTTATCTTGAGGCCAACCTCAACGCCGAGCATGCCGTGGCGCTCGAAGGCGTCGAGGAGAACGTCGTCTTTCCGCTTCCCAAGGGACTTCGCGAGGAGGATGCCGACTGAGCCCCGCAAGGTAAAGTCGCATTCCGTTCTTGCGCTCGGGCATGGGCGGGAGACGGCGCACGCGCCGCATCCGCCCGCTTCGGGCACAATCCCTTCTTTCCGCTTCCCTATATAAGAAAGGCACGCAAGTAGAAAATGAGTTCGAAAGTGAAGCACCAGAGCCTGACGCCCGCCACCCAGTGGCTCAGGCAGCACGACATTCCCTTTGAGGAAAAGTCCTACGAATACGTCGAGCACGGCGGTACGGCGCTGGCCGCCTCGTCCTGCGGGATTGATCATCATCATGTGATCAAGACGCTCATCATGGAGGACGAGCACGCCAGACCGCTGGTCATCCTGATGCACGGCGACTGCGAGGTCTCCACGAAGAACCTCGCCCGACAGATCGGCGCCAAGCATGTTGCGCCCTGCAAGCCCGAGCAGGCCCAGCGCAATTCAGGCTACATGGTGGGCGGCACGAGTCCCTTCGGCACCCGAAAGAAAGATGCCGGTCTACGTCCAGAAGACCATTCTCGAGCTTGACCATATCTTCATCAACGGCGGGCGACGGGGCTATCAGGTCGGCATCGATCCCAAGGTGCTCGTCGACGTGCTCGGCGGCATCCCCGTCGACTGCGCGAACGAGGAGTAGTCCTTCATCGGGACCTGCAGCAAAGACTCGACCAACAAAAAGGATCCGTATCTGAAAGATCGGATCCTTTTTCAGTTCTGAGGGCCGTGGGGCGGAGGTCAGAGGTTTGAGAGCTGCCAGCGGGGGCTGACGCCGAAGCTGCGCGCTTCGCCTTGAGCGCCTCGAGTTCCTCTGCCGTCATGCCTTCGAGGCGTGCGAGGCCTGCGGCGGCGATCATGGCGCCGTTGTCGGTGCAGAGCCGCATGGGCGGATAGAAGATCGTGCCGCGACGGCGGCGGACTTCGGCGGTGAGGCGCTGTCTGAGCTGGCGGTTGGCGGACACGCCGCCGGCGACGACGACGTTGCGAAGCTCCGTCTGCTTCATGGCGCGCACGAGCTTGGCGGCGAGCACGTCGACAAGAGCGTCCACGAAGCCGCGGGCGAGATTGCGGCGGAAGACTTCGTCTCCTGCGTCGGGAGCACTCTGGACGGCGGTGAGCACGGAGGTCTTGAGACCAGAGAAGCTCATGTCGAGATTGGGGGCGTGGATCATCGGACGGCAAGCTCTATGGCGCCGGGCTCGCCCTCTTCGGCAAGGGCGGACACGGCGGGCCGCCCGGGTAGGGCAGGCCGAGCAGCTGGGCGGTCTTGTCGAAGGCCTCGCCCGCTGCGTCGTCGAGAGTCTGGCCGAGAAGCTCGTAGCTGCCGAACTTCTCCACCTTCATGATC